>Ga0268250_10000556_pt1 | contig 17606 bp, 18 predicted proteins | sample AgamicAsSfe_FD_200448 | JGI IMG/M metagenome (GOLD analysis project Ga0268250, IMG submission 200448) | Agave microbial communities from Guanajuato, Mexico - As.Sf.e (v2) (version 2) | ecosystem: Host-associated > Plants > Phyllosphere > Phylloplane/Leaf | place: Guanajuato, Mexico | collected... | reverse complement strand
TTCCTCATCTACCCATTGGCGACCCAGCAACTCCTCGATTGCAAGCTCCTTGCGCGCAGATTCGTAGAATTCTGCTACTTCTTTGTGGATCTGCTCGTCATGGCCTCTCCATGCAGCAGTAAAACCTTGTAGGACTCCTAGTATGTAGCCCACCTTCAAACCCAGATTTGCGCCTAGGGAGTAGCCTTCATCGAAGCCTTCCTGTACGTATTGCCCTTTACTATTCGCTAGACCCTCGCGATATGCATCTGTGTCTAGCGCACGTTGACGGGATGGAAGGTCTGAGAGTATCTCATGGTTGTGTGCATGTGGGATGTTCGCAGCGAGAGTGGGTGACGCGGGCGCGGAACCGTAGATATCGTCGAGCGCATTCTCGTGCGGAGGCGTTGGAGGAGCATTTCCGGCAGCAAGTTGAGTTGGGCCCAAGGTGGGAGACACATCACCGAGTGCGTTCATAGTGGGCGTTTTTCCCTCCAGCGAGGATCGTGCAAGCTGTAAATTCCATGTTGTGAAATGTACCAGGTGGGGTCAAGAGTGAGGGTTTGGTGGAGACTAGCGTTGTCTTCGGCGGATGCGGAAGCTTGAACTTCTTTGAGCCCAGATCAGCAGTCTTTTACTACCATGAATGTTTGCATCGCTGGAAGTTGTCAGCTAGCATGAGTGAACAGTATTCCGGTAGATTCAGTCCGCTATGTCCAGCTTTGGGTGATGGTAACTCCGTTGACACGGACGGACGAATACTGGCACGTTCGTTTAAGCTGCATCCATCAGGCATTCACTCACTTTATCAAGGACAACCACCCTAAGTTTCAATAGCGATTCATTCATCTCACAGTTCTGCGCAAAACCAACTTTCTCGATTAACACGCCGTTACCATGGTTGCTATTGACGTTGTCCGCGCTCACAACGCATCGTTGAAGAGCCTACCGCCAAATCTAGTGGCAGTTTTTGTCGGAGGTACAAGTGGCATTGGCTTCTTCACAGCTCGAGAGGTAAGTCGCGATTACTTGAAGGCATGCAAGATATATACCGACTAGGTAACTCCTACCTCTACAGTTTGTCCGAAACACTACATCACCACATGTTTACTTGATTGGCCGCAATGCAACAGAGGCTGGAAAGATCATGGAAGAGCTCAGCTCCATCAACAGCTCATCCCAGATCAGCTTCATCCAGAAGGACCTCTCACTATTGAAGAATGTGGACGAAGCATGCAGCGAGATTAAGAGCAAAGAAAAGCAAGTCAATGTACTGTTCATGACGTGTGGATACCTTACGGTGCAAGGAAGAAACGAGACATCCGAAGGTCTGGACAGGAAGATGGCTGTCCAGTACTACTCGCGGATGCGATTTATTTCTCAGCTCACGCCGCTGCTCGACAATGCCTCTGAAGCTAACAACCTCTCTCGCGTTGTCAATGTTCTGGATCCGCAGGCTGGCTTGAGGCTGGGCGGCCTTGACTACTCTGACCTCTCCCTGAGGCATAACTTTAGTCTCAAAAAGGTGCTGCTGCACGCGAGCGCCATGACAAACCTCTCCGTCACTCACTTGGCAAGTCAGAACCTTAAGACAAGCTACATCCACGAATACCCATCTGCTGTGGATACGGGCATAACGCGAGAACTATTCGGTCGCTTCAACAACGCTGTCACGTTCGTGCTAGGTGGTCTGTTTGGACGTCTCTTCTATGTTCCGCAGGTGGAAAGCGGCGAGAGACACCTGTTTGCTGCCACTGCACCGCGTTACGCCCCCAAGGCAGATGGCGCTCAGACAGAAGTTGTTGGAAGTGACGGAGTGAAGGGAAGTGGAGGCTATGTCCTGAACTGGAATGGGGACATCCTGGCAGATACTAGGAAAGCGCAGAAGCTGAGGGAAGAACGGGGAATAGAGAAGGTTTGGGAACACACTCAAGAGGTCATGAGCAAGATCGCGGAGAGTGGTAGGTTTACTGGATAGAGTTTGGAGGCTTGCGCCTGACGTAGGATCGAGCGGGCCGGGAGAGCATCATCAATCCATGGGACAACTGAATCGCACTGTGTGGGGCATTATCGATAGGCGCACGTGTTGCGTGATGATGCTATCTACAGCTGAGACGTGTTGGTTGGACTATCATGAGGCGCAGCTTGTTGGCGTTGGCGCAGAAGCCAAAAGCGGAAGAACCAGCACGCACTCCTGTTCGTGTTTGATGGAAAAACAGAGTAGGATGACGCCAGAATTGTTTCTTTACATCTATTCTGTCTTTCTGCGACGCGGCATCGTGGGTGTCCCCGGAAGCGTTGTGTCGGATCGGAGATGGCGTTTATGCGCTCCTTGCCTACTAACAACACATGGCTTCAGCGTCCCCCAGCCCTCTGCACTGGGCACCGAGGCTTCATAAAATGAGGATTCCGGCTAGCGGGAACCCCTATTCATGTGCATAACGATCGCCAGGGACCGGCAACCCAGCTGCACGTCGCCGCCGAAGCGATAAGGATTGCACAAGACAAATCTGCCGCGTAGTGAAGAATGACTGGCTGCTGGATGCAAATTGGCGCGCTGCCGGTGGTTGTCTGGTCAGGCCAGATGTTTCGCATTGAGATTTCGGGCGCGCACCCCCGTCGGTGTCACCATCGCGGTTTCCCGCTGTGCGTCCAACGTCGAGAAGCGACGGCCAATGGCACGGCTGCTTGCAGCCTTGCTCCTTCCGAGACGCGTCACGCCGATGTTGACGTCTGTGGTGTTGCTTCTTGTGGTGGCTGGTCTTCACCACTCCTCCACCTCACCCTCCTTGCGCGATTAAACTACCGGCGATTTACTTTTGTCGAGAATCCGGGGGTGCCATTGCGCCGTATCGTTCCTGCAGTAGTGTCTCGGGCCAAAAGGTTAGTCGAAGCCTCTGACTAGACCCTGGGCCTTTCACCCGCACGCGCCATCGAGATGCGCGTTTGAGCAGGTGCTGACCTTGCGACACCCGCCGGCAGCTCCTCCTTCAATTTCACTTGCACTAGGACGCTGCGAGGTCCGAATTGCTGTGCCGTGCGCAGGATAGCCCGACCCAGCAAGACTGTCCGCTACGCTGCTGCAGTCCTCCATTGCTAAGATTACACGCGCGAAGTCGCAGCCACTGATATTAAGAGCCCTTCCGCCGCCCACCATGGCCACCACCATCGACGACCGGTCCCCTAATCCACCTAATACCTTGGCCCACCAAGACGGCTCTCCTGATCCCTCTGGCCGCCCATCAGTAGCCCAGTCCACCAACTCTGACCAAGCAGGACCACGCAGATCCAGCTTCAACTTTCTGCGCCGAACCAGCGGGAAGAGCTCCTCCGAAGTTCGCGGTAATAGCAGTAATCGAAGCACTTCAATCGGCAAGATGAGCAGGAAGCAGAAGCAACTCGCCCAGGAGGAGGCTCTTCGCAAGCAGCGTGAAGCTACCATGCTGCCTAAGCAGCCGCCGCGCCTGCCTTCTCACTCGGCCCTTCCTCAAATTGCCACGTTTGGAGGTGAAGACGCCCGTCCAGACTCCATTGCCATTGTCTCCAACAAAGCTGGCACCTACAACCCCAGCGCCCACAACTTCAGCCGACCCTCAACCGACACCTACAGGATGGCGCCTATCCCCAGCTCCAGCCCCGCTGTGGCGCCGCCCGTGCCTGGTTCCTCGCAGTCCAACTACATGGACTACGATCCTTACCCGAGGACTGAGAGTATGACCAACCGTGGTCGCTACAGCTATGCCAGCAGCCAGATCAGCACCGTCAACAGCCCCCGCCGTGTGAGGAGGAGGAAGGACCCCACGCCTTTCAAGTAGGTTCCACATCGCACCCTTCGACGTCAGCGCTAACAATTACATAGCATCCTTGTCATTGGTACCAAGGGCTGCGGAAAGTCATCGTTCATTGAGTTCCTCCGCACTGCGCTTGCACTTCCGGCTCGAAAGCGCCCACATACGCCCTCCCCACCCGCTACAGCCGTGGGTGGTGACGACTCACCTTTCACGTCAGAGTTCCTCGAGACTGAAGTAGACGGTGAGAGAGTCGGCGTCACGCTCTGGGACTCCGAGGGCTTGGAGAAGAACATTGTCGATTTCCAACTACCCATCATCACCTCTTTCCTCGAGTCCAAGTTCGAAGACACATTTAGCGAGGAGCAAAAGGTTGTACGCGCTCCAGGCGTCAAGGATACACACATTCACTGCGTCTTCCTCGTCCTGGATCCGATTCGCTTGGACCAGAACATAGCCGAGGCCCGCAAGAAGTCTAACGTCGTTAATGCTGGCAGTGCCATCTTCGGTGGTCTGGATGAGCGCCTAGATCTCAACATACTTCGCGAGCTGCAAACCAGAACGACTGTGATTCCAGTCATCAGCAAGGCAGACACAATCACCGGCGCACACATGCGCTACCTCAAGAAGACAGTCTGGGACACTATCAAGCGCGCAAAGTTGGACCCCTTGGAGGCCCTGAACCTAGACCTAGGTGACGATGACGAAGATCCCGACCGACTGGATGAGCGTGATGAGGACGAATACGAGCAGTCGTCTGAGGGCGAAGGTAAATCCGAGGTACTTAACAAGATCCTCGAGCGATCTTCCTCCGAAGCTGCGCGCTCGATTGCTTCATCTGGTTCTTCCACTAGGTCGCACTCACCTCCGACCTCGCCCCCGAGCGCCAGGAAAGGTCACAGCCGCAAACCTTCCGCCATGTCCGCCTCTATTCACAGCGAAAATGCCGAGACTCCGTTCTTGCCTCTTAGCATCATCTCGCCAGATCCTTATGACCCTGAGGTTGTCGGTCGTAGATTCCCATGGGGCTTTGCCGACCCTTACAACCCGGAGCACTGCGACTTCGTCAAGCTCAGGGAGAGTGTCTTCAGCGATTGGCGCTCCGAACTCCGCGAGGCTTCCCGTGAGCAATGGTACGAGGGCTGGAGGACCACCCGTCTGGAGAAGAGCAAACGACGAGTCGCGACTTCAGATGGGCCAGCAACCAGGGGACTCTCCGTCCCAGCGACGAATGGTCGGGCCGTCAGTGCTGGCGGCGGCCAGTATCGCCCATATCGCCCCAACGAGTTCTAGGTGCCTCGATCCTAACACTCACGCCTCTTGCCAGTCCGGCATCATCATCGAGTCAAACCAACTACGGACAACATCCACTCCACAACGAGGCCATCTAACGTTCATCCAGCGAAGCATCTTTTGATCCTTCCACATCCAGCACAACTCAAGCGGTATATGTGTACACTTGGAGGTCTCGATACCTTTTCCTATATCAGTCTGCATCTGGAAGTTTGTGTTTTTATCTGATTTTGAAATTGCGCATACCCTTTTTCGTATTGTTTAGTACCATTCTAGAGTCACGCCGTTCCGACACTGTTCATTCTGTTCAACAAGGATCCGGGTGGTCGATGTCTTTTACGCTGAGCGTAGTAGGAGCAATGCGGGATCAGCTTCAAACCTGTTTATTTAGCGAATGATTAAGATATCAGTGGAGGATTGGTAGCAAACAGATCGTAGGGGTTGAGGGGATTCGACAGAAAAATTGTATCTTATGAAACACTCGTCCTGCTTCACGAACTGTGGCTGTTAAACCTAGTATCGATCAATCTGAGCGCGCAGGGGAGAGACGTGCCGAATACCAAATTCTTGGGTTCGATGCAAAAAGCAAAGTGATTAGCGCAAAGTTTCCAGAAACATGGTCGGGATTACTCGTGGTGTTTAGGGCCGAGATACCAGTTGCCAGGTCCACTCTGACATCTCAACCAACCAATCGCCTGTTCGTACCTCGCATCGTGCATCCTGTCTTGCGCGCGGCGACCATCCTCCTGCTCCCAACGTTCGTCATTAACAACGAGACCTTCTGCATTTGCAATGGTTGCCGGTATCGCACCTTGAGCGATTTAGATATAAGACATGCGTTATGCTGTCTTTTCCATTTTGTCAGCGTTTGTTTTGACCTGCACCTTCTTCACGCTCTTCCATCTCCTACCTCACGACATTGAGATGGCTTTCTCACGCAACTATGTGCCGCTACTCGTTGCTTCCATAGCCACTACAGCGGTGGCCCAAAATGATTCAAAGGTAGATTTGGGCTGGTATGCGCCCAAGAAAAGCTGGATCAATGATATTGGCCAAGTCTTGAACGGCACGGGGACGAACGGGTTCCTGTTCAATAGCTCGCAGCTACCAGCTGGTGTGGAGTACGGAACGTACAATTGGTGTAATATGCCGCATGTGAGGAAAGAAGAGTATGTAAAGGTCAATGATGAGTTCAAGTTGGTGTACGTGGAGGTGTAAGTGTCAATGTCATTCTATTCAAGTTGAACTGGGAGCTTACAGTTGGTGTAGTATTCATCGCCATCACAAGCGCACACCTTATGCCTCCAATACCTTTCCCAAAGAGGCTTATCCCTGGGATTGCAATGACCAAGGTCTCTTCTACTATGGCGAGCCTCTAAATCCCGCTGGTAACACTTCTGCGTCAACATATTGGAGTGTCTATACCAATCCTGTTAACCCCTTCGCTGTGGCCGGCTTCAACGGATCGTGCCAGTTTCCGCAAATTACCCGTGAAGGCCTCGACGACTCCTTACAGCACGGCAAAGATCTCTACGGCGTATACCACGACATGCTCGGCTTTCTACCAGACGCCATCAACGAAAAGACAACATGGCGTGTCTCAAATAACGTCATCACTAGCCAAGTCGCCGGAATGTTGATTGAGGGCATGTACAACTCCAAAGACAACGTACCACTGCACGTTCAACCCTCCACCATCGACTCCCTAGCCCCGTCGTACTCCTGTCCAGCAGGCTCTTCTCTCTACAGCTCCTACGGTGTCGGCAGCACAGCTTCAAACTGGACTGCACACCTCAAGGCCACAGCACCACTCTTCGCTTCTCTCGACGCCATAAGCGGTGTTGCTACCGACTCTTCAGAATGGCATAATTGGTTCGATCACTACTACGACAATCTCTCCGCTCGTCAATGCCACGCCAAACCTTTACCCTGCAACATCACCAACCCAGATCTTTGCGTCACTCAAGAACAAGCCGATACTGTTTATCGTCTTGGTCAGTACGAGTATTCGTTCCTTTACCGCGATTCTCCGCTTTCTCTACAAGCAGCTGCAGCTTCTTACGGCGTTTTCATGGCCGAGGTTGCAGAGAATATGCGGGCTGTTCTTGCAGGCAGAGACTCCGTCGTATATCGGCATAATGTTGCGCATGACGGGTCGTTGGCTCGCTTACTTAGTTTCCTGCAGGTCGAAACTATGGTTTGGGTGGGTATGGGTTCCGAGGTTGTGTTTGAGGTCTACCAGAAGGAGGGCAAAGCGTATCTGCGTATACTTTGGGGTGGACAGGTTTTGAAGAGTTCAAATCCAAGTTTAGGAAAGATTGATATGATTGATCTGGATGTTTTCCTGGGGTATGTGGATGGGCTGGTAGGGAGGAGAGCAGATAAGGTTGTCGAAAATTGTGCGGAGTGAATGACTACCAAGTATACAATTTAGAAGCAACAGACCTCTGGATAAGGGCTTTGATACCGGTTTCCGGTGCTATGACTTCATCCTTGGCATGTATCTGGAAAACGCGTGTAGTTGCTAACGACTCCGATTCAATTACCGAGAAAGCAGATGTCAGCTAGACGTTTTTTCGACTACTTTCGAGCGAGGCTTACTAAACGTCAAGAAAGGTCTCGACTGAGATTGTAAGCTAAGCATTTGTTAGGATGCGCATGCAAAGTAAGCATGCTAAGCATGCTGTCAGCGTTCCTTCGCGACTACCTCGCCAATCAAAACGAAACGATTAGACTAGCGACCTCAGTACCTCAACGCTTCTAGGCAAAAGTCGTGATGAGGTTCCTGCCGAAAGCCGAGATTTGGAATGAGAGCGTTGCAAATCAGGTTCAGATTGCGCAAGAATACGTGCTTACTACCAAGTGTTTCCGTTGATATTTGGGTATATAGTAAAGCAAGAACCACTTCACTGTAGACTGTATACTTCCAAGGTTATTCGACTGCTTGACTCCACGCTGTTTTCAGTTGCATTTACAATTTCACACAAGGACAAGAAAGATTCCTGAAAATATACTAGATTATTAGTGAATTATGCCACTTTCTACAAATCCGGAGGTAGTAGAGACGAGCAATGGTCTTGTGAGCACCCTTCGCGGTATGGCTGGCAACGCGCCGCACAGCTTCAGACCTGGTACGTTGCTTCTACCTTATTTTCTCCTTGCTTGATGCTTTCTCGGGTCCCTCCAATATGCATGCCTATAGTTACCATCGATTCTCCGCTCCGAACATCAGCAGCTGATGTACTACAGCTCATGCGAAAGGACATCTCTTGACCGGAACCTTTACACCCAGCGCCACAGCGCCATCCCTTACAACAGCACCGCACTTCAACAACTCCTCCACACCGATAACCGTGCGCTTCTCTTCCTCCACCGGCTTCCCCAAAATTGCAGACACAGACCCCAATGCCAATCCGCGAGGCATCGCAGTTCGATTTCACCTGCCTCCTAAGGAAGACGGAACTCGGCAGCATACCGATATCGTTGCTCACTCGACACCATACTTCCCTACACGTACTGGTGCTGAGTTCTTGGAGTTTCTAAAAGCGGCAACAGGGCAGAACGCGGGAGAGGCAGTGCCCGAGTTTCTGGGCCGCCATCCGGAAACGGCAAGGTTTTTACAAGCGGCGAAGCCTAGTCCTGAGAGTTTCGCGACAGAGAAGTTCTTTGGTGTAAATGCCTTCAGGCTGGTCAAAGGGGGCAATGCTACCGTAGTCAGGTACAGAATTGTACCTGTTACTGGGGAGAAGCATCTCGACACTGAGGCGTTGAAGGAGAAATCCGACACTTATCTTTTCGATGAGTTAACTCCACGTCTGCAGTCTGGATCTATTGGATTCAAGCTACTGGCTCAGGTTGCGGATGAGGGTGACGTAACTGACAATGCGACTGAGATCTGGCCTGAGGAGAGGAAAATTGTCGAACTGGGTGAGATTCAGATCGAAAAAATCAAGGACGACGAGGAGAGCGCGAAGGAGCAGAAGAGTATCATCTTTGATCCTATCCCGCGAGTAGAGGGAGTAGAGCCAAGTGATGATCCGTTGTTGGAGGTACGCGCCAGCGTTTACCTGATATCTGGAAAGCAAAGAAGAGCTGCGGAGGAGCCGGAGAAGGCGGATAGCGTGGTCGCAACGGATGCTGCAGTGGCTGCAACATAATAGCCGGTTCTGCATGCTGTCTAGAGGGATGGATGAGAGATTTCGATGTCTTCTATTTCCTGCATAAAATACACTGTTTGTACGATCGCAGTCATATCATCTTGTGCTTACAATTGATGGCGGAGCCACTGTTCGTAGCGAAGTTGAAAGCAGGGTTTGTTTTCCTCTTGTTTGATGGTTCGAAAGATCAATGTACCGCTCCACATCCACTCTCTGTTTCGCTAATGGCGACAATGAAGGTAATAACCACAGGCTGCATTGCGACTGACCAACCGTACAATTTTAGAACTCGGGATAGTTCCATTACCTATTTTCTGGTAATCATAGCAGTTTCTTTTGAGTTCTGGAATCCTGAATCGGCGGTGGCGTAATATGTAAGGGTGCAGCCATCGCCGCAGTAACAAAGGCGGAGCCGCTGTAGCTGAGCAACCAATTCTGCACTCAACGTTAGGGCTGAGCGATCCCGGTGCAAAGGCGTGTATCATCCCATTTTAAAGCCTCTTGCCGGATTTTGCCATGTCGAGAGCCCTTGGTGATATAGCGTGTGGCTGATATCTCGGATAAGTCTGGGGTAGCTTGGAGTTGAGTGGCAGCAAAGAATGATTACGCCATCAATCGCTGAGAGTTCATGGTCATCGCATCTCACGAACAACATCGCGATGTTCAGGCTGTATCATGATTGAGAATTATATGAGGTTTACACATTGTCCTTTGTCCTCTTACCTTTCCAAAAAGAGGCTTGAGAACTCCACCACGCATTCGTAGTAAGCTTCGGGCGAAGAATGCCATTCGCCTGGAGGTCTTGGATGGGTGTGTGATGGCGTATCATGATAGGGTTTGATAGGCGAATGCTTTCTTCATTATCCAGAAATATCGCTCTCGGCCTAGTAACAGGTGTTGCGTGACCAGATGACTGCGCATAGCGGTTGGTGGTCTGTGATGCGCTCTATGATTGGTATACTCAGTAAGCGCTTTGCAGATGCTACAGCTACTCAACTTTCACCAGTATTCGAAAGTCCTGGCGACATGCTCTGATTGATATCACGAAGAATTTCAGCTACCGATTGATCGGAAGAGGGCTTTTGCGGGATTGTACATTGTCGATACAGTAGCGGGAACGATGATTGTGATGCGATGTGACGCGATACGCCATAGTCTTACATTCCCTAGCTACCCATGACGCCCGGATTCAGTTAGTACGCTTCGAAAATCCTTTGTTCAACGATAGTGATGTGCAGGTGAAATCGGAGGACGGGACGTGCGTCGAAGGAGCTGCCAAATGGGATCAAAGTGGAGCTGCGGGGAAAGATGACCTGGTATCTTGGCATCTCCCACGTCGAGCTCTTGACAACACCGCCTTCTAGATCACAAACCCTATTGGCAAATTCTCCTATGTCATGGATCATCTGTCGGTATTAGCTTTGAGGATGGCAGTTTGCCTGTACGCCATTTTCCTGGGCTCTCCATCTGTGGACGCCAGTACATCAATGCTGTTGCCAAAAGTAGCTGTCGCTTGCTGCAAACACCGTTCTTTACAAACACGGCTGTGCTAGCTAGGCATGTACCGGAGTATCTAAGGTAAGATAACAGTGGATGCCTGTGCCTTTCCAATTTATCTTGCGCTACTTCTGATTGAATATCTTTCAAACACGCACAGTATCAACACGCTACTGCTGTGCACAACACCTCATTTGTGTGAAGACATTTTCACGAACCATCCCAGTGGTCCAATCTTTTCCGCATCTTTCTCCTCCCTCTTTAGGCTTTGTACGACGTAGTGCGTAAGGGTTTCGTGTCCTTCGCTAAGCGCGTTGTACGCCGATTTACCAAGCGTCTTACATTGTTACAGGCGGAGAAGCCCACCTTCTAGACTACGCTCATAGTCTGAGTTGCATGGATCCCGCGACCCTGCGTTGTTCACACAAATCTCTTCCACGGTTGGAGGTCCTTCAAATCCCCAAGACCTGCATTACCCCACAAGGCATCGCGGCTACTCTCACGCCATACGACTTATCCCTGTTAGTCCTTATTTCGACTATGCCGGTTGTTTGCAGTCTTGAATCCCAATGCCATTGAAGCGGTGAGAGACGTCAAATAACTTCTAAGCACAAGGACGCGCATTCAGTCAGGACAAGCAGTCACTCTTAGTATTACCATCACCATCGTAGAAGGTCAAGTCCCTCTGATCTCAGCGTATTACCTACACCCTCCCGAGCAAAGTTACGCCTATGTAAAGGACTCGAAGCATGACTACTCCACTCTCTCATAGCAGAGATAATGCTATCGTGATTGCCACACGAACAGCATCCGGGCTTTCCGTCATTGGTTCAGCGTTCATCATTAGCACCTTTGTCTACTTCCCATTCTTCAGAAAACGTACGTTCTCCTACTTAACCAAAGTTCATGGGCTAATCATGCATAGCGATCAATCGTCTGGTTTTCTTCGCGACTTTCGGCAACATCTTGACCAACATAGCAACCTTGATGTCAAACGCAGTATTACCGAAGGGCTCAGAACCCCCATCCGGCCTATGCGAGCTTCAGGGACTACTCATCCAATGGTTCCTGGTCTCAGATTCTCTCTTCTGTTTATCGATGGCCACAAATGTATTTCTGGTGTTTTTCTACGGGTACGATGCTCAGCAGCTACGTCATCTAGAGAAATGGTATATCGCATGCAGTTATGGTGTTCCAGCAGTACCAGTCCTTGCGTACTTCATCCTAGACAGGACTGGACATCAAGTCATTGGGTCGGCAACTCTTTGGTGCTGGGTAGCATCTGACGTTGAATGGATGCGCATCGCGTTCTTCTACGCTCCTGCCTGGTATGTTCTGCCCTCATCATGTTAAACATCACTAATATTCCCAGGGTTGTGATCACCGTGACCATCAGTATCTACATTGTTACCGGCTACCGCATTTGGAGAAAGAGGGTTGAACTGCGATCAGTTTCTCGCGGCTCGAAACAATTCCTACGAAGAGATTCATTGACTGCCCCTATACATGATGCCGCACGGGGTTCTTTGCTCGGCATGAACAACATTATGGTAACGACACAGATCAAATGCGATTTTCAGACGCACGATACAATCTCCCGCGCAGTTTCCCCTGAGCTGGACCAAAACTCTATTAGTTCATTCGCAAGCAACCGGTTGCTTTCTAAGCCCAGCAGAATGGATGATTTGGCCACAGAATCATCATCAGCTCCTGTTCCTATCTACACGCCTAGTATCCAGATCGAGGACATCGAAGCCCAGCGAATTCTACACCAGGGCACAGCCGGAAGGAATGGGTATAGGGCAACAGTTGTTGCCGTAAGCCCCACAGCGGGCACGGCAACGGCGCCAACTACACTATGCAAATCTCGTCCTGCTATAAAGAGAACTGCTGAAGGCCACGCTGCAGCAATGGCATACTTTCAAGTGGCCTTCCTTATGTTTCTGGCCCTGTTTGTTGTCTGGCTGCCCAGCAGTATCAACCGCATGTACCAGTTCACGAAGAACCGCCCAAGCTTCGCTCTGAACGTCACCTCGGCAATCGTCTTACCTCTCCAAGGGGCCTGGAACGCCACGATATACATTTTCACCACCCGCAGGGAGTGCAGACAAGCTTGGAGTACAGTGATGTGGAAACTCAGTGGCAAGCCAAGGCCGGACCGAACATCACGAGGCACATATCGTAAGGGGGCGATGACGAGCTCACAGGATACCCGTGAATCTGCTATTGATATTGCGTTAGACGATATCACAAAACATAATGTCGATGTCCGTCACTCCGAGGTGTCAAACCATGATGCGATGGAGCCAGAAGCCCAACCTGATCGAGAGTCCCGGTGCGCCGTCAATTCTTCTCTACCTCGTGGTACTACTGTAGCACTACAATAGTGCAACAGTACTCGAATGTGTTCATATTCGATCATTGATTTCTTGTACATTCGTTTTCATAGAGGTTTGTTATTATCTTAGAAGTATCCACAGTTACCAACTGTGTGGTTCATGTCTGTTTTATGACTTCCTCTGCTTTGACGATTCCTATTTGTACTTTGGCGTGGGAACAATGATATCTTATCTGTGTATACAGTGTTGTGTCAGATACAGTAGTGGCTATTTGTCTTGATATATATGGCTATGTTGGTCACGATGGCCATAAATTTGGGAGGACTCCACCATGCGCGTTTTTACGTAGCAGTAGGCCCAAATTATCTCTTATTAATTAAAGTAAATACATAAAAGCACCATGATGTCTTGAATCATCCAACGACCTCGTCTCGATCTCTTACAATGCTATCCATACCCGTTCTCCTCGGCACGAGGATACTCCTCAGAATGCAGAGCTGCCCGTTATCTGGACAAATCTTCTCCCTGTTGAGCTGCTTATCAACTGGACCCGTCGGCCCACCAGTAAACTTCGCCTGCCCAAACAGCTTGACCTGTCTCTTATCACTCTCAGGATACTCTTCATCACCCCACCTACCCTTGAAGTTCAGCCATGCAGTCGGCGCTTGACCATCGTATGCCGAGAAGGCGTTGTTGCCAGCATCAAACTTGTAAAAGCTGGCCGATAGCACCGGATCCCACATTACGCCTTTGTCAGTATAGTCTTCTAGAACGCCACCAGGGAGGTTAAGATTGGGGATTGTGTGATCGTGGGTTCCAGAAATGGCGTAGTTCGCATGGGAGCCTTTGGCGGAGTAGGCAATAGGTCTATCGCCAGACTTTTCGACGGTATTGTAGCGAAAGGCTTGGCCGTTGGCGTGTTGAGAGTACCAGATTGCTTGGGGATAGCCGTTTTGAAAACGGACCATGACATGCTCCCAGTCGCCTACGTGATTACCTAGAGAGGTCGTATTAGAGTCGGGTGTAGTCTGGAAAAGAAGGGGAAAATGTACCGAAGTTGAGCTGGCTCCATCCAAGTACGTTACCGCCATAGTTGTAGGCGTAGAAGTACATGTAGAAGGCATCCACATTGCCGTCTCCTTTGTCGTTCACAATGATAGCCGCGGTAGTTGCTCCTTCGGTCTTTCCTTGTCCGTTGGGTTTTGTGCCTTTGATCCATGTGGGATCCTTCGTCACATCATCGTTTGATGTGAGCCAGACGTCGCTGCCCATTTGGTCGAGGTTGGATGTAGTCAAAGGTTTTGAAGGGCCAGGAACTTCATTGAAGTTTACGCGGGGAGTCGTGTTGTCCAGGAATGTTTGTATATCGGTAGGAAAATAGGTATCCTCTGAGTGAAGGTAGACGATTGGCGCTAAATATGTATTAGTTAGTCCTGCTACACAGCATTTGACAAATCAAGGGTGTTGGGGTATCAAGATTGCTTACCATATTTGAGTACATAATCTGGGACCCCATTTGGTGTCTGCCTCCCCTGCAATGTAAGTGGCGCGCAGTTGGCCAGAGGCACAACCACCATAGTCAAAGCAACGAGCGATCTGAAAGCCATCGTGCCGACTTTTGAGTGTATGGCGAGGGTAGTAGATGCAAACAGACTCAGTGTCGGATTGCGCATAGAAGTCGTCTCATGTATTAATGATTTCTTATACCAACGCCTACACCCAGCTGACTACCAACTCACCTCTCTCAGCTGCCACCAAACGAACCATTTACCCACCCATTCTCCTTCCCCATCAGTCGCATCCTAGCGACATTTCGTCTGTGCATGGCAGACATACCCTCACTAATTCGCCTATATACCCGAATGGTAATCAGCTGCCCCTGCCAATAGTCGGGAAAGCCGGCACACGTGCGAACATGTTTGATGGGTGACCAAAAGGAACGTTCGAATTAGTTGGAGTTGACAGCGGGTGTGGCTTGGATGATTGGTTGTCGGGCGCTAGGGCCCTGATAGCGAGCCGGTCGTGGCGATCCGCGTGGCAGGGATGCACTGAGTTGATAGGGTGAAGGCTAAAGTGATCTGCTTCTGAAACATGATGTTCAGGTGTCAAGGCCATTACTGGTGAGCATGCAAGTGCGATAAGTTGCGATGGCGAGACTGATGCAGGAGTCGTGAGGGGTGCTGCATAGGATTGCTCGTAGCACTTGGCTGAACATGCAGACGAAGGTCCTGTCCAAAACCATTCTCATATCTTACACCCAGCTCCTAGAATACAAAGGTTCGCGCGTACTTGCGATCCATCTCAGCGTACTCCTCCTTGAGCATCTTACTTCTGAGCTTGTTCAACCGAAGTATCACACCCTCTTCTTCACCCTCCAAGTCTTCTACTTTCTCATCCAAGTCCTTCGTGCCCTTGACCTTCCACACTAGTCCCTGCAGACCCCCGCTCTTCGCGTGATCGCGTTTTTCGCGTGCCTCAGCAGCTAGGTATGTCATGATCTTCCCCCATGACTCAAGACCAACTTCTTCGCACTTTTCGCACTTCTTGCGGAGGTCGTCGTTTGCACGTATAGGTTCAAGGGATTGCGCAAGCTTGGAAGTAGAAACAGCGTCACGCACCCAAGAGAGTCCTTGTTGGCGCTGGCCAGATGAGCTGCCAGCTGTCGCAAAAAGGATCTCGCCTATGTAGTTCTTCAAGGCAGCCTCTTCGCAACGATCGCTTTCCTTCCGGAGAAGTGGTTCGTCACCAGAAGCTGGCACATCTGGGTAGTCGGGTTCGCGCAGCAAGCTGAATAGAGTGCCGGCAAGTGAGTTGTCTTTCTTGGACTGTGCCAGAGGGACACGCTCCTCGTCCGCTTCGATGCGAGCACGAAGCAAGGATATGAATATCGGAAGCGCAGATGCGACTCTTCGTTGCTCTGCTAAGAATGTGGCCAAGTTCGTCGCGGCATAGACAATGTTTGGTGTTATTGCTTCTCTCGGCGCTGTGGATGAAAGAATGCCACTGTCGCGATCGATGACCGCCGACGGCTCAGATGTCGGCAGACCTGCAATCGCGATGTCGAGTGCCCACCTGTACATCTCCTCCGCAGAATCTGGAAGCTTTCTGAAGCTGAGCCAGTCTGCGTAGCTTAATGCAGCTGATAGCCGTTGGTATGTGGTGAAGCCCTTCGAGGTGATTATCTTGAGGTAAAACGTCTCTGGCGCTTCCGCTGCAGGTGTGCGATGCTCCTCATCTGGTGGCTCGGGCATACCAGGGAGAACAGCCTTCGGTCGTGGATTCGAGGGTGATTGAATGAACTCTGGTGCCCATACATTTCTCCTCCACTTGTCCGTTACCCATCCGTCTAGTCTTTCCGCGGCATTGCCCATGCCCATTAGGACTTCATAGTACCCTTGCCGCCACTCCTCGCTTTTTGCTGTCAAGTCGAAGCCTGCCTTGCCTAGGCCGGGCACTAGTATCCCTCCTTCCTCCTGATCCATCAAGCCCGCTCCATCCTTGTCCGGGTTCTCCAGTCGATTCAGCGCATATTCCAGCTCTGAGTAAACCCGCGCCCAGTTGGGGAATCCCTCTTCCTCGTTGTTCTCAGGCACCTGCCACCACTTTCCTCTCCTGAACCTGAACCTCGTGATGAGACTCCACTCATGGGGCGACGGAAAGGCCCGCTCTTGTTGCTCGCTCAATATGCCCAGACTCGCAATACTGACGCATGATGAGAGCAGAAAGATGAGGATGCTGTACCGCACACTCAATTTTGCTGTCTCTTTTATGAATTTCTTGTGGTTTGCGCTAATAGAGAAGAGACGTTGTAGTTGGCCATTGGAAAGGTGCTGGCCGGAGGGGTACAAGAACGGTAGCTGTGGCCGCGGCGAGCTTTGGTGCGCGACGAGGAATTGGCGGGGGTGTTTGTACGAGAACTGGCGTGGACATGGACGGTCGGAGGAGCGTGTTGCCGGAGGCCTCAGTGAGCCTTGTGGAAGCTTTGTTCGATGCGCCGGTGGCCGCATTATGGCTTGCGGCCAAAATACTGTTGCTCAAGGTGCGTTCCATCTGTGGTTTCACGCGCCAAGACAACCCTACTCTGACCGCCCTGGCAGAAAAGTTGAGAATCTCCATTCTCGTTTCGCGACGCTCCTACTTATCTACAACATTTTTGCGCGCCCACCATGTCCAAGTCTAAGATTGATACCCCCGAGAAGAAGCGCAAGCGCGACGCCGAGGTTGCAGAAGATGCACCAAAGAAGTCCAAAAAATCCAAGAAAGCCGACAATGTCGAGGATGCGCCAGTCGATGCGACCGAGGTGAAGAAGGAAAAGAAGGACAAAAAGGATAAGAAGTCCAAGAAGTCTAAGGACAATGTCGACACATCTGCTATCGACGACGCATTGGAAGATGCAAAGAAGGACAAGAAGGAAAAGAAATCCAAGAAGTCCAAGAAGTCCAAGGATGCCGATGCCTCTGAGGACGCGCCTGAGGCTGAGCTTATCGAGGAGATGAAATCTTCTGAGAACTTCATCAGTGTCAACGACGATGAGCCAATGCCCGATGCCACC
>Ga0268250_10000553_pt1 | contig 17671 bp, 13 predicted proteins | sample AgamicAsSfe_FD_200448 | JGI IMG/M metagenome (GOLD analysis project Ga0268250, IMG submission 200448) | Agave microbial communities from Guanajuato, Mexico - As.Sf.e (v2) (version 2) | ecosystem: Host-associated > Plants > Phyllosphere > Phylloplane/Leaf | place: Guanajuato, Mexico | collected... | reverse complement strand
CCCGGGCTTGGGCGGGGGATAAAGGTAATAACAAAGCACGCTCCAGCTACTCCAGAGACTTGGTTCACGTCTACTTCTAGATGTGTTTCCCGTCGAAGCCTCCCTAGACTCCTCGTTGAAGAAGAACACCGCATTCATCAGACGACTTCGAACCGCGATCGCGGGATCTGCAACAAACACCTTTCTCCAGGAAATACGAACCTTGTCTCTCCACAAATACCTTTCGGAGATCATTTCTGCGTGCGCTGAGGGGCTCAGTAGACTGAAGATACCGGCCGACATTGCCGCCGGAGTCGAAATCTTCTCTGCTTTACATCAACGATTCGGCGCGACTGAGTTCACTGGCTATGTGGCGTGGCATATTGGTCGAGGTCTAGCCACTCCGGACAAAGCTTTCATAAAGACACTCACTGCGGATTTACGAGAGAAAGAAGAGAAGGAGAGGATCGCTAGGCACAGGATACTGCTCCGGGTCGCGACAGAACTATGGCTGGCCGGCGCGCTCAGGAGCCTTGACGACGTGATCAAGCCTGATGAGGCTGCAAAAGGCAAGGAAAATGTTAAGCCGGTGAGCGGCTCAGCAGTCAAGAATGGAGGCGCCGGAGATGACCTACCTAAGGGCGAGGCTGAACCTTTTCCACTGGAAATCTTGAAAGAGCTCACAGCGCAGGATACTCAACATACTAACCTTCCTATGGTTGTGCAATTTGTGAAGACTTTCAGCTGGGATATCGTCGGGAAGAGAATGATAGGTGGAGAAGAAGAAGCTGCAGCGACTGATGATCCGCCAATGCTAGACAACAACATGCAGCAACGATTTAAAAACGTACTGGGCACGTACTTCGATCAGGCAGTCATACATCTCCAAAAGGACCAGAGCGCTGTGAACCACCAAAGCAAGCGCAATGCGGAAGCCTACGTGCGCTCAGGTGAGATCTTTGAGGACCGCCAGGCGAACTTCGACAAGCAGGTCAAAGCACAGGAGAAGTTCGTGTCGAACATGCAGGTTTTGGCCGACGTCCTCGATGTCGAAATGCCTGACCTGAAAGAAAAGGTTGCTGCGAACACAATGAATGATAGCTCTGTGGGTCTGGTGAAGGCAGAGGACTACCTGCGCGGTGAAGGAGATGGTGCCGGGATATGGGAGGACGAGGAGGAAAGACGCTTCTATGAGAATATCATTGACTTGAAGAGTCGCGTGCCTGGCATTCTTCTGGAAGAGGCCAAGAAGAAAAAGACAGATGAGGAACAGGTCGGACGTCGCCTGGAGGATGCAAGCCAGGCAAAATCTACAGAAGAGCAACCGGAAGCAGAAAATGTAGACCAGAAGGATGCCAGCAGTGTTGCAATCGCGAACAAGACTGTTGGTGCGCAGGTTGATGCAATCTTGGCACGCTTGCCAGACGTCTCATCAAAAGAAGCAATTGACGATATCGCGTACGATTTCTGCTTTGTGAACTCAAAAGCATCTCGAAATCGACTGATCAAGGCTGTCCAGGAGATCCCAAGAGGACGGCCTGATCTTTTGCCGCTGTACTCAAGACTGGTCACCACGCTCGGGAAGTACATGACAGATATCTCGCAGGGATTGGTCACTTACCTTGATGACGAATTCCGGAGTCTTCAACGTCGCAAGCAGAAGGACTCTTTGGCTGGCGTTCGAATGAGCAACATCCGGTACCTTGCTGAACTCACAAAGTTCAACCTGGTGCCTGAGCATGTCATCTTCCATTGTCTGAAAGTCAGTCTTGACGACTTCTCCAAGATGAACATCGAGATTATATGCAACCTCCTCGAAAATTGTGGTCGCTACCTGCTACGCTTTCCGGATACAGCACCAAGGATGAAATCCTTCTTGGAGGTTCTGCAGCGCAAGAAGGCAGCGCAGCACTTAGGCCAGCAAGAGCGAATGCTCATCGAGAATGCCATGTATTATGTCAATCCGCCTGAGAGGGCTGCGATTCAGCAGAAGGAGCGTACACCGATGGATCTCTTCATCCGGAAGCTGATGTACATTGATCTGACTAAGCGAAACTTGGAGAAAATTGCCAAGCAGATCCGAAAGCTTCACTGGGAAGAAGCAGAGGTAAGACCAGTTGTGTTCGGTAACTTGCTAGTGTCTCTAATCGGTAACAGATTGTGCATCTTGTCCATAAAATTTTCACGAAACCACAGAATATCAAGTACAGCAACATCCACTTCCTGGCCATCATTCTCGGTTCTCTCAATCGTTACCACCCTGAGTTCAGTGTTGCTGTGATAGACGATCTGCTTGAACACATCACGCTTGGCTTGGAGAACAATGACTTCGCATTCAATCAGAGTCGCCTCGCCGAAATCAGGTACCTCGCCGAGCTGTACGTATACAGGATGGTAGACTCATCCATCATATTCGACACAATGTTCAAGATACTGTCCTTCGGCTATGAAGGTTATCCGAAACCTGGCGTGTATTGCCCAATTGACCTTCCGGACGACTTCTTCCGCGTCCGCCTCATTTGTAGTATCCTGGAGACATGCGGAATGTACTTCGACAAAGGATCTGCCAAGAAGAGGCTGGATTTCTTCTTGACGTTCTTCCAATACTATATCCAGCTGAAAGAACCTCTGCCCATGGACGTTGAGTTCGTTGTTCAGGATGCTTACGGCTTGATCCGACCGCAATGGAAGCTTGCTGCAGACCTGGAAGACGCCGGCACACTATTTGCACAGGCATGTAAGGACAATTATGGAACTGCCTCTGCTGAAAAAGCATTAGAGGTGCAAGGACCTGACGAAGTCGATGACTTGGACGAAGAACGTGATGGAGATGCCGCAGGACGACAGACTCCTGTAGACGATGATGGATCTTCTGCAGATGAGGCTGAGGTTTGTGTAGTCTTCGTCGCTTCCGAGTCCTGGCTAACCTGTTGTAGACTGCTGAAGAGCCACCACAAACTGTTGGAGCATCATCGGACGAGGAGGAGCACTTTGTTGTCACGAGGCCTGAGGAAGAGGAACTCGACCCCGAGGCTGAGGCGGACTTTGATCGTGAGCTTGCTAAAATGATGTCTGAGAGTGTTGAAGTTCGACGATCTGAGCGTAGACCAATGCTCGATATCGCTATGCCCATCAGGCGTGCACCACAGACGAATGGCGTAAGCCAAGACAACTTCGAAGCACTGCCCACCCCTGCTGCGGAGACGGTCAAGTTCTCACTGTTAAGCAAGCGAGGCAATCGTCCACAGGTTTGCTCATCCTACCATTACTCAAAAGTGCTGTTACTGACACCTTTGCATAGACACGCAACATCGACCTTCCTGCCAACTCAAGCTTCGCCATCGCGATGCGTACACAACAAGAAGCCGAAAAGGCAGAGCAGCAACGAATCAAGAAGCTCGTTCTCAACTATGATATGCACGCCGAGGAAGATGCCACCGAACTTCCTGCCAATGGTAACAGCCCATCCCCTGCGAACTTCTATTACAGGTCCATGCGTCGTTCTTGAACATACAATCGCGACCATCTAGCCTTCACCATTCTTCACTGCTGACTCGGCGCAACCAGGTCATCCTGCAGGCAATTTCGAACGTAGCGCGCATACCTTTAGCACAGATCGTCCTAGTGCACCCAGTACTAGAGGAGGTACGGGTAGGAGACAGCAGCAGATTAGGCGTCTGCAATTGAGCGATGTAGACTGGTATGGTCTTTCGGCACATTCTATGCTAATATTCTCCTATTGATACTATTGCAGGACATGAAGCAGGAAGAGCGAGATCAACCACCCCCATTTCAGGACATAGCTTATGCTTGATGCCAAACACCTTGACCAATGTAATGCTATGTGTCATCTGCATGCAGGTCAGTCGTCTCCATGCCTCGGCTAACTCGTGCTGAAACTTGACAGACTATTACCGCGCCACAGCAAGCCAGGTCGACGCAATGGCGTGAGTCGTCGTGACGGAGCCTTCGCTCCTAGTCATGAAGCCGGCAAGCCAGTAAGCCAGCTAGCTGTGCTATTGCCACTTCTGCCAAGGATAGCAAACTTTCGCGACAAGCAACAGACGTGGAGACAGGGCTTGACGTAGGTCACCGAAGGTTCACCTCCGTGTGGATCGAGGGTACAGGCGGGGTTTGTCGTACGGCGACAGGAGGAAAGCCGAGAAGGACAACTATGTCCGAATGTGCACCGCGAGGACAAGTCTAGCTGTCTTGCGGCCACATGACTCGATAACAACACAGTCATTCTTGCCGTGCCATAAGAAACACCGATGAGACACGCTCAACCTCCTCTCGCTCCACGCCCACGACCCCTCCCCCTGCCTCTACCTCTACCTATGCCTGCTGTCGACGATCTTCCCCTCCTGCCTCCCATACTTGGTCTTCCTCTTGCAGCTTTCGTGGGTTTTGCCTCTTCAGCCTCATCTTGACTTTCTTCGTCCCCGTTTTCTTCTTCATCCTCTGCTTCCTCGTCCTCTTCTGTATCCTGCCCCGCCTCCTCGTGCTCAGACTCCACCTGCCTTGCCGGCGAGGACTTCATCTCCGAATCGAATCTACTCGATCTTCGACTCCCTATTGTATCCCGCCTGGCTCTTGTTGACGACGTTGCTGCCACTGCACCACCACGTCTTCCTCCACGTCCCCGTTTCGTGGTGCTTGATGCTACTGTAGGCGCTGGACTCGACGACACCCGCCCCACGATGCCGTCTCTTCCTCGATACATCGGCATCTCGATCGGACTACTGCCTGACTCCTCATCGTCCTCCCCCCGGAAACGCTTCTGCCACATCAGCTCGCTGAAGCCCTCCTCATCCTCTTCTGCATCCCCATCCGTCGATATCCCACCAGCCGCAATCACTGTACCTCCATCTTCGGGCAGCGCAAACTCCCTAACCCACTCTCCCTCCGCCGGATCAGGCGACTCCTCCTCGCCTGCACCGACATCGCTCTCCTCGCTACCCGCTCGCGCCCGCGCAAGCGCATGCTGGTCTTCCCGCTCGTCCAGCGTGCTGAGGTCATATAGGACGTCGAGCTTAGCCCATATCCCCGGAATCCTCGTGTGCGGTACTAGTAGCTCTTGCGATACGGCCTGGGAAGAGGGCGGGAGGAGTGCATGCCCGTGGGAGCGCAAGAAGGAGGAGATTGAGAGCATGTGGAAGTGTTTATGCATGCCGGTGGGCTTGTAGCGCAGCACGGCTACAAAGAGGGCGGTTTCCTGGGCGGTTGTCCAGGCGTCGGAAGGTGCTGTCGCTGGGGCATTGGGAAGTGTGGATGGGGATGGTGCGGCGAGTGGTGTTGCTGTTTCGGCGGCTGGGGTTGCGGGTATGGAAGGTGAGGGGGAGGTTGCTGTGACTCGGGCTCGCTTCCTGGGAGCCATCTTTCAGGAATATGCACGCGTCAATTTGAGATGGCAGTTAAGGGTAGAGAGAGACCGGCTTGGATTTCCTGGAGGCTGATAACTTATTGATGTTTCATGATTGTTTCCGTAACGTCAATCGCAACGTCAACACACGTGCAAAGCAATGACATTTCATGGCCATGACAAACAACGGACCTACACACCTCACATGCCTCATGGAAGGTATTTGGTCACATGGGTCGAGCACTAATCGCTTCGCGTTGGCTGGCCTCGATCATCACGCGTGGATACTGCAGCTAGAAGGACAAAAAGAGTCGCTCTTCCAGAATATTGATTTCACCAGTATGCACGACGTGTTCCAGCGTGCTAGAACGCGTTCAGACGTGACTGACCTCTTTATAGTCCCGCAACTCCAAGACTTGCCCGTCCCGGCTATCAAACAGGATACTGAGGTTGAGCTACCAAGCCTAGGCGATTTAGAACTCCCAGAGCTGCCTCCGCTCGATGATCTCCAACTATCAACGCCGCCACTGAGTTTAGCATCTCTAGTTGATAGCAGACCAGAAGATGCCAATGCATCCAAAGTCCCAGATCTGCCCGCAGATGACCTCTGGCGGTTTCAGGGGCATCTCGAAGTCAAGGCAGACGTCAAATACCTCACGTGGAATAGTGTTCTGTCTCAAACGAACGTGAAACCTCAAGCAACTCTCCTCAGTGAAGCCGGACCAGCTGTCTTCGATGCTGCCCAGCAAAGATACGGTTCAGCATCGAGACATAACTGGCGTGTAGGGAAGCCTATCCAGAGCGACATCTTTGTGCGATGTCTGTCTCAGCTTGGACTGGGTCGGTCGTCAATTATGTTTCCCTATAGTCAGGCTAAATGTGCATTCGAGCAAGCAGTACCTGACTGTCGACTTTCGGGGACCACCGTTCAGGGCTGCCAGAGCTTGGTGCAGGAGGTCATGACGATAGGTAACACGACTGTGAACCTTCGCGCCTTCAACGAGAAGACCTATAGGTCAAAATCAAGTCCTGCGAGCAAAGTCGCTCTTGCGACTGCAGTGGCGACCATTCTTGACGCTATTGAGACATATATCGTCAAGAGTCACTCTCAGGTTAGAAGTCTCGTCCAATTGCAGACATTGTTCGAGCAGCCGGCTAGAATGATCATAGCGATCAAAGGTATCGTTGACGTGGTACAACTCGCGAGCAATGACGAGCATGTCCTATCTGTCGTGTTTGAACAAGCGCAGCATTTGGAAGAGCTAGACAACATGCGAGATATCATGACAGAGGTGCTCCGGCTTGTGTCGAGTCCTTGGCTGGAGCAGTTGCAGGATCTCATTGGCCTCTCAAGTGACAATCTCAGCCAGCCTGCAAAGCTTAGCATAGCGGCTCAAGTCTGGGACAACTTGAGCTCTGATCAGGATCACGACAATGGAGGCTACACATTTCCCTCTATCGTCCAGGCTGAGGATCGGGTAAAGATAGTCGAAACAAACAAGGCGCGTGCTTTCTTGCAGGAGAATCACCCTGATCATGGCTTGCTGCACCCTGACATTGAAGCGTCTACTCTGGTATGGTCTTTTGGCTGGAGTGACATAGCTTACATAACAGACAAAGCAGCTACCTATCACCAGAGTCTTCTGGAGGCACTTGGCCACCCTTCCTCACTGAAAGCGGCACATTCTATCCACAATCCATCACAAGGGCCACGTATGATTGCAGGTCCTGATAGCAACCCCTGGCTCGTCTTGGAGGATCCAGCTCAGCTTGCCGCTTCTCTCGAGTTCTTGGACATGGTGCCCAAGCAAACATCATTTCCAGACAAATTCAGTGAGACTGTTCTGACATCGCTCTCTGGCACAGCCTCTTCCATGGTTAACCACATGCGTCCTCCACTGTCGTTGTCCTTCCATCTATCTATAAAACCTCTGCTGGACATCCAGCACCAAGCACTGACCTTTGCAGCACTGAAGTCTATCATGCACCATCATTCGCTACGAATGCATCTCGAGCTCCTCCACTCGTTCCAACTCTGCCAATCCGGGACATTTTCAACCCGTCTCTCTGCTGCACTCTTCGACCCTGAGGCAGAGATCACGGAACGCCAGAAACACAAAACACGCTCTGGCGGTGCAGGCATGGGTCTGAAACTTGGTAGCGGAGAAAGACGCGAATGGCCACCTGCCAGCTCAGAGCTCAGCCTGGCATTGCGAGATGTCCTGACTGATAGCTGGGGTGGTGCAAGCAGCCGATCAATATCCTCAGCTCATGCAGACAATGCTCAAAGTGCAGAGTCCAATCCCACACGATCATTCACGCACAACAAATCAGTTATCCTTCCCGGTGACCTGAGCTTCGCTCTCCGGACCGACCTGCAAGCCTCTGAGATCGACTCCATTCTTGACGCAGACTCCCTGCATGCCCTCGACTTTCTCCGTCTCAATTACACGTCGCCACCAGCTCTTCGCATCATCCTGACGCCTAGTACCCTCGTGATGTACGACCGCATCTTCCGTCTACTCTTACGCCTCTCCCGCCTCAATTTCGCCATAGGGCTCATCTTCCGCGCCACGATTGTCGGCCACCGCGGGCAGAACGGCACTAGCACCAACAGCAGTGTCAACGCTATCCACCGGTTTCGCAACCGCGCCGTTCACTTCATGCAAACACTCACATCCTCCTTCACACAAAGCGGCATTGCGCGCCCCTGGCAGAAACTGACGCATTACATCGATGCCCTCTCCACCTTCACCGTGGGCACCACGCCGCCGCAGAGTACAGCAGCGAGCAATCCTACCTCCGTATTCACGCTCGTAGGGCTAACTGCAGCACATTATACCGCAATCGAGACTATCAGTGCAGCGCTACTGCTTCGCAAGCGGCAGGGCAGAGCAGCAACGGCGCTGGAGGCCGCGATGGGCGATATCTTGGCGTTTGCGACCTTGCTGCGAGACGATGCGGAGCCGCGGGCTGAGGTGGTGGCAGGGCGGTATAGGGTGTTTGAGCGGCATGTGATGGAGTTTGTGGGAGCGTGTAGGGAGACGTTGGAGAGGAGTGTCAACAAGAGCGTGGGAATGGTGGAGGCAGGAAGGGATGAGGGCGATGAGTGTGTCAGGGAGTTGGTGGAGAGGTTGGAGGAGAGGATGTGATGGACTCGTTATTGAATAATTAATGCATGCCGTAAATGCTGTGGACGCTTGATGCTCGTCCGTTGTACTCCGTACACAGCAACCTGCTCAGTCAAGCGTCCGTCCCCAGTCTTCGTCATCCTCATCCTCATCTGGCGTCGCAAAGCCGACACTACTCACGCCACTCCGCGTACTCATTGCAGTCTCCGACCTAGCTCGCCTCGCCCCTCCCAGCTCGACCCCATGCTCGCCATCACGCCCCGCAAAATCATCAAAGTACGAGTCCGACACGTCATCACTATGACCACCCGGTGTCCTGGGCGTCCTCGGGGTGAGAATATTCTCGCCCGAGCCGCTATACGTCGTGAAACTCGTTGGTGTATGTGGCCCCCCCTGCGTCTCCTCATCTTGCACAACCGGCAACGGTGTCAACGGATCAGCGAATGGGTCGAGCTCGAGCAAGTCTTCGGACGAGACTGTCTCTACGGCATCGATTTCGCGATCCACTACCTCGATGTCTTCTTCGTCTGGGTCGTTCACCAGGGATAGACCGGCGAGGTCGGCGGCTGCGCTTGTGGTGTCAAGATGGGAGGAGGTGGAGGCGGGCTGGGAGAAGAATGTCGAGGCGGAGGCGGAGGATGGTGTGCTTGCAGTCTCTGGGTCTACGCTCTGCTCTGAGTGTCCAGGATGCCGCCGTTGTAGCTCGTGATCTTGCTGTGTATCACCTTGTCTCGATGTCGCAGTTGTTGCGTCCTCAGCCTCAGATCCAGTGATCACAATGTTGACGCTCCGTGCTCCACTGCCACTCCGATTTCTACTCCCAGCACTTGCACTCGTTCCCATTCCCTGCGCCCTCATCTCCCGCTGCCTCTGCCTCCTGCGAAGCCGGGCATGTGGATCAGGGTTGAACTCTGCTTCGAGATTCCACAAGAAATCCTCCAGTGCGAGCTGCGCTTTGTAGGTTGTGCTGTCGACGAATTCACGGACGTTGGGGTTGGTTTCGTAGGCGGCTACTGCGGCGGCCACGAGGGAGGAGCCGCCTTTGATGGCGGGGGCTATTGGCATTTTCGGATTCTGATTGAGGACGTAGAGGATGAGCGATATGACCAGAACGGTGAGGGCGAAGTATAGGTCGACGGGGAATAGAGGAAAGTGGATGAGGTAGTACGACGATGATGGCTGAGTTGAGATGGGAATGTTCTCGTCTAAATGACCGCGCCACACATTTGCGGGGCTAAATCAAGGTCTACGGCCTTGACTCCGGAGGGTGGCACGATGGGACCAGAAGTGCTTCCACGCAAAAGCTCAAAGGTCGAAACTCGTGGAGGGTGCCGTAGAGGACAAATCGATCTAAACTTCCATGACTGTCTCTTTCCGGCTCGATTGTGCTCTCAATATAAGAAGCAGTTTAATTAAAAGGTTAAAGCTTAGAGAACGTGGAGAAAGCCGTCTCTGCCCCCAGATAGATGTAGTTTGTAGTTATACGTAACAAGGTCAAATGAGAAAAGCAAGGTCGTCGAGAGTGTCGTCACTATTCTCATCGTGAGGCGTGGCCAAAAAAGGCAAAAGGAATGCGGACATACAACAGCTGAAATTCGCTGGTGGTCACCCACCCAACTACTACGCAGCCGGTAGAATGCTTAAGTACGCCAGAGCGGACGGGATGGCCTGTTTTCATTCTCCTGTGGTCGTATGTGCTTGAATCTCTGTTGTGAAAAATTATATTCACGTTAACTTGAGTCAGAGTAGCAGCATCCTCGACAAGGTGCAGAGATGTCACTCTGGTCGGAGATGTCTATGCCTGTGCAGCCGGACTTCCGGTTGTCTTGTCCATACTCAAAGCGAACAGAACGATTCACACAGCTTCACTCAGGCCTGAGGCAGTGCAATACAAAATCCAATTGAGAAACAAATCTGAACCACTTCATTGTGCTATAGACTACATACAAGCTTGAGCTCATCCTGATACCCTGAAGTTAACAATATACAAAGCACCACCTGCATATGCTCTACGTAGCTCTGAACCAGTTCAATCTCTCAGCACTCACCAGCCTCGCAGGTGGAAGATCACTAGCCATAGTCCTATAGCTCTCATCTGACCTCATCACTCTGGGTCTGCCCCGTCCCATCTCATCACCCTGACTGTTGAATCCTCCGCCTCCCATACAATTCGCACATGCCCACCAGCTTCGATGAGCAACACGATGCGCTGGTCTCATTTGGGGTGGACTGTTTGGCTGTCCTGTGCGTGACTTTCGTATCTTGTTACGTGTCGCAAGTCCTGATCGTCTAGAGCTGCTAGCACTGCCAGCATCACCATTGACCTCGACGTTGACTCCGCACATGAGGAACTTTAGGAAGTCAAACACGCCGCACCCTCTTGGTGGTGGCTGATTGTCAAGCTCCTGTGGCACGAATACCCCGCTCGTAGTCATCGCGTCAAGAGGAAAAGTCGCTGGAGCACCGTGCGGGTTCATGTTGCTCATTCTTTCATGCCGAGGCCGCTCCACTTGCCTCGAAACGGTGGAGGCACTCGAAGCACCTCGCCCGCCTCTGATGGACAAGTTGAGAGTGCTCGAGAAGGAGCGGAGCATACTTCTCGCTTTTGCAGGCCGCGCAGAGACAGGAGGTGCTGGAAACGGTGCGTAGTCCTTCAACTTCACCGGACGCCTTATGCGCAGTGGAGAGGGAACCGAGATTGGTGAAGGAGTCGGTGTGGGTGATGGCAAGGCTGGCACACCGAGTCGGTCAGCGGGTGTGGGTGTAATGGGCTCAGCAGCTGGTTCGTTTGCTTGGGAAATGAACGGATCATCGACGGTGTCGGAACCGTCAACAAGATGAGCGTGCAGCTTATCCAGTGGCGTGCCACATACAAGAGAGGTCGTCGAGTCAGAGGCTGCAATACTGAATGTTGCTGTCGCTTCTGCGGCAGCATCGAGACTGCGCAATGATGGAGCATCAGGCCGATGTGTTGAGACACCAGCAGATGTGCATCTGCCAGCACTGCCCCTTGGCCAAGTGCCTCCACTTGTTGCACGATCCCACTCCGATACTCCCTCAGCCGGTGGTGCGGGAAACTTGCCAAGCAATGAGTAACCAGAAAATGTTCGTGAGACATAATCACTATCCAAAGATCGCCGCGCCCATGATCCGACTCTCTGGATTTTCAATGGACTAGGCGTGAGTAGTAGTGGACTACCAGGTTGAGGTGTTAGTGGCCCGTCATCGCCAGATAAGGTCAACTCTCTGGCAGCACCGCCACGATGTATCGTTGATGTTGGACTGAAGTCATCGAGTTCAGTTGGCTCATGGCTCTGCTGTACCTCGCAGTACCTCCGGCTTGCATGTAGAGAGTGCAATGGAGAGCCATGTATCAGGACGTCCATCAGCTCATCGCTGGTCAGGGTTGTGTCACTCTCCGACACAATCCGTCTGGTCTCCTTATCCTCTTGATGAACATGTCCCAAGCTTGCACTGCGAGGTCGTGAAACGACTGGGTTGGTACAGCTAGAAAGTCCCTCAGGTAAAGACACCACGCGGTATTGCTTTGCTTGTGCTGCGACTCTTTCCTCGCTACGCTGTGATGACGACACAAGACGATGGAAGATTTCCTTCAGACGTGACGAAGTTCTCCGGAGTGTTTGATGGGCCTCTGAAGAGGCTGAAGAGCGGGCGCGTGGGACGTTCAGGGTGGCATGGCGCACGTCGTGATCAGAGCTGTCATCGTGAACACAGGTGGAAGCTTGGCTGGACATACTGCTTCTCGAAGACGATTCAGCTTTCTGACGATCCCGATTGGTCGTCAACTGTTCATCGTCCATACTCTTTGTCACTCCCCAGCGTTTCCTCTTCTTCGTCAAGACATTTCTGATCGGAAATGATTTGCTTTTCTGCAGCACTCTTCGCACGCTCAGTGGTAGCAGGGGCATTCGCTCACTAGCAGCTTCTGATCTTGAAGGTGAAGTCTGGCTAGTGGCAATCGAGCTTTGTTCCAGTATCGTCTCCAGTCTGCGACCAGTAGTGTAAGGTGGGGTACGAATGTCCGTGTTGTCGTCCTCGTCATCGCTCACTGCTGCAACAACCTCTTGACCAAATTCAGAGTCGTATATGTCTTCCTCTGCTCTGTCAAGATCAAAGTCATCGTCGAGATCGAGGTCAAAGTCCCACCAGCCGAGTGGTGTGACGGTGTCCCGGTTCGAGTCAATGTCAATATTATCGAAAGGCGTCTCATCAGTGCTACGATCTTCAACAGTGATTCTTGGATATCCTCCAAAGGTGACATCTTCAATGATTGATTGTGACTCAAGCAGCTCAGCCTCACTGTGGTGCGATGGGCCTCTCTCGCCAGGTAAGAAGTCTTCAGCGAAGCATGCAGAGTCTGCTCTGGCGTGGCCAAATGAGGGTCGAGTGGGTGCAGTAGTCAGGGCAGAGTCGTCATCATGGCTTCTATCCAGTCCCTCTACGAAGCGTGATTTGCGAGCGATAGCGTTGTCTCTAACGACGGTAAGATATTGTAAACGAGATGGTCGTGATTGTCCGTTAGTGATGTCGTCTAGCGCTGATGTAATGGCGATACTCATAATTGCTGCTTTTGGATGAAACGCAAGTATAGACGACAATGAAGTCAATGTAGAGAATTAACATGATCAGAACGACCTGGACACGACAAGGTCGAGACGTCCCACGTGGATATTCTTACAATCTTTGGAGTGGAAGGAGCGATGGACAGGACAATAGCAAGCACTAAGTGAAGGAGCGAAACATACAGCAGGAGCAACAAGAGAGGGTTGTGGGAGCTAGTAAGGACATGATGTGACTCGCTTCCTGGTCATTGTAGGTTCGTGAAAAGCGCGAGATCTAGGGGCCATTGGCAACACCCTCGACCAGGCAGTGAGAGTGTTTGTAGGCACCATTGTGCACACGCTGGCAGAATGTCGTGAGGCCGCAAAGGGGCCGGGCAAAGTACCGCAGTAGGATGCGGACTGCGCCTAATAGTCTGAAGCAGTAGTAGCAGCAAAGACAGATGACGCGAGCGCGCATCTCGAACAGCTCTGAAACGACAACTTGCTGTCACGTGCAACGTGCACACCTTACACACGACATCCTCCAGAAGGCACTCAGCACTCTTGCAGTCTAGCTCGAAATAGCTAGCTGGCTTGACATAGTCTTACCACGCCCTTCACTTTTGCAACAAACCGGCACACACTGCTTCTCTCCATACAAGCCAAAGAGTCCAGCACGCGAGCGAGTGCGCACCAGCCATGCCTACCACCTCTGGACTCACATCCGCACCTCTCACCCGCGTCCTTATCCTCCTCACAGTCTCCACCGCAATCCTCACCACCATCCTCGACGTCAAACACCAGTTTACCATCGCCCTTCCAATCCTCCACCGCCTGCCCTTCCGTGCCATCGTCATACGCATCGTCACATACCAGCTCAGCTACACAAACAGTGCGGATGTCCTCTTCGCAGCACTGACTGCCTACCACCTCCGCATCATCGAGAGAATATGGGGCACGAGGAAGATGGCTTCGTTTGTCCTGGCTGTCCTGCCCTACACGACGTTTGTGCCGCTGGCGGTACTCTATGCTGCGAACCTGCTGAGTTGGGGAGCCGTGGATAGGATACCGAGTGGCGTGACAGCAATACTGTGGGCGTTGGTGGCTCAGTGGCATGCTGCAGTACCATATGCATACCGCTATCGAGTCTCGGCTCCAACGCCAATCCGGAAGCCTGCAAATAGTAATGGCACCACAGGCACGAACGCTGAGCCAGGGAGTGACAGTGATAGCCAAGAGAACGAAGATGTCGGGATTTTGCTGACGAGCAAGTCTCTGTCATACCTGCCGCCATTACAGCTAGCTTTCTCGGCGTTGCCTGGCTCGCTGATACCAGCTGCGATTGGGTGGTGTGTAGGATATGCATGGCGATGGGAATTGCTGCCATTTCCGAGGTCTACGAATTGGAGGATACCGCAGCGTGCATGGAAGTTATTGGGAGGAAGTGGGACGAGTCAAACAGCGGCAGGGGAAGCCAGGGTGGAAGACTTGAGGAGAAGAATGGCGGAAGGTGACGAGGATGGTATGACCGGCAGAGCCAGTGGAAGTCGACCTGCGGCTGGGTTTGGAGTGGAAAACATACTTGGGGCGAGGTCGTCTGGGAGGCGCAACTCGTGACGAGGTAGTGAATCTCGTATTGTTAGATGGTGCTGGAGCTGCTGTGTCATGTATAGAACATTCCTACAGATGCTTACACCAAACCTGCACACACACTCCCAACTGCTGCTCACGATTCTTGCCCGTCCAGCCGCCGCACAATCTGATCGACCCTCGCTTCCCACTGAAGCCTCAGCTCCTCCATCGCCCTCCAGCACTTCCTCCCTACCTCCTCGAACTCCTCCCTCCTCTCCTTTGTCAGGTCAACCGCATCTCTCCATCTCCCTTTTCGCCTCCCAATCGGTCCCTCCACCACTCTCCCGCCATATCCCCAACCCGTGACTTCTGTCCTCTCCACCCTCTCCTCTCCCCATCTATCTGCTGCACTGCCCCACTTGCCCTTTCCGCCGCTCGTCCCGTCAGCACTCTCAGCTTCCATAGATTCGAGCGTCTCCGGACTAGCGAGCGCAACCCAGACTGGGGCTACAGCGCCTTTGTAGGGTGTTATGGGATGCCAGATAGAGCCGAAGACGCGCGCAAGCCATGTTGCAAACATGAGACAGTAGGTTAAAAGAAGTGGTAGAGGGAAGATGTTTGTCCCAACGATGCCTGGGTGTGCGATGCATATCTGAGGCGACGAAGCCGAAGACGTAGGACTTTGTGCAGATGGAGAGTCGGATGACCAGTAAGTATCTACCCAGGGTCGTGTGGACGGAAGATGTGAAGTAAGCGCAAGCACCTCCGTTAGCCTTTTGATGTTCTCATAAGAATTGTCATTCTTCAGGTTCTGTATGTCGTCGTCGACGTGCGCATCGAAGGCCGCCGCATCCGCCTCTGTCGACCCCAGCCAAATGAGCCTCCCTCCCCGTCCCTGCTGACCTTTTGCGAGGAGAGGAGCGAGATCGTGCCCTAGCATGTAATGACCGAACAAGTTGGCCGCGAAAATCTCTCCCAGCGGTGGCTCCTGGTCATCTTGCTGACTATATTTGTCTCCAAGCTTCGGCACCACTGTCCCGATGATACCGAGCTTATATGTCGGCCGTGTTGTCGCCTCCACGGTATCCGTTATGATCTTGTACACGGCCAATGGCCAATTAAGCCCGCTCCAGCCGCCCACTCCCGCATTGCAGATGACAGCGTCCAGCTTTGGTACGCCGTCGTCGTTGAGCAGTCGTCTGCTGCATAGCCGTACAGATACCAAGTCGCTCAGATTGACAAGCTCGGGCTGAATCTTTATGCGCGGCTCGAGCAGGCGGGATATGCCTCGGGTTGTGCGTTCGTAGGTGGAAAGGGTGCGGCCGATATGTGCGCGGAGTTTGGTGGCGGTGTCAGTGGCTTTAGATTGCGAGCGGACAGTGGGAAGAACGTGGAGAATGTGCGATTGGGGGCGGGTGTGGAGGAATTCGTCGATCAGGCGGCAACAGATTGAGAATCCTAGACCACTGTATGTGTGTTAGAAATGTGTGATATTGGACAAAGGCGGACACTGTGTAGGAATGTACCTATTAGCTCCAGTGACAAGCACGTAGAAATGATACTCGTCTTGCAGTGACTTCATTGATTCGAGCTATCAAGTGATGAAATCGCAATGCCGACGAGGTAGACAGAGCGGAGCGTGAATTATGTTTCCAATGGCTCTGGAGAATACATCTTTCCTGAAAAGGAAGCATAATATCAATCAATGCAAGCACAAGGTCTGGGTGCTGGCGAAATAACAGGAGGCTAATTGTGATGGTCTGCCTTGGCTGTTCGCACTATACTATAACCCGGCCAAAGGCTTCCCATTCAGCTCGGATTCCTCGATTTTCCTTCGCTTCTCCGCCCTCGCTTCATGCCTCTTTACCTTCTCAGCCCAGTCTCTTCTCTTCTCCTTTTCCTTTTCCTCCCTCTCAGAGTGCTTCACCTTGACCTGTAACAGCCTCTCCTTCTCTCTGCTACTCTTTCTTCTCTCCTTCGCCAACCTCTCCTTGTCCGCCCTCTCCAGACGCTTCACATCATGCGAGCTGAGTATCCAAGGCTTAACCAACACTTGCTCGCAAAACTCTGAGTACCCTTCCCACATTTCGACTTCAGCATCAAAGTTCTGCACAATGAATGCACGTAGCAGATTGAGTTGGAAGCTATCGCGATAGATATTGAGCGTGCCTTTCGCCTTGATCGTTGTGCCAACGTCTATACATTGGCTGCCAAGGTTGATACTGTTGTCGAAGAAGGCTGCCATCCTGACAGTCAGGTCTGCGGTCTGTGTCTTGTATACAGTAGTGGCCGAGGTGGAAGTCCTGGCGATCCTTTCCCTGGCTGTCTCCAGCCAGAAGTCATCGCCATTGTCTTTGGCCTCTACTTGTTCGTTGCCGACAACATCTGAGGACGGCTTTGCAACTTTTGGCATGACATGGGCAATTTTAACCTCGATTGTCTTGCCACTTCCATCATCCAGAGTTAGAACAGTGTATTTATTTTGGATGTACTCAATCTCGGTAACCACGCCACAAAGATAGACATAGCGAATGGGATGATTGAGATGGAAGTAGATATTTTGCGCTATGGTCAATATCAGCAGATGTCAATTGGCGCTGTTATCCCTACCGGCGCATACCTTCAAAGCCAGGTTCGCAACGAAGCGCGTGCGTGTCGACTGCCGTGAGCTTGACCCATTTGTTGTACGTAGGTGAGCTAGTGAAACAATAGGCAGGGTATAACTGTATTTGATAGTCTTGTTGCTTGCGCAGCTCTTTGTTCATGTCATGGTTGTGTTGTTGTGACTTGGAGATCGGTGTTTACCTGATGTTGTCATTGAAGTGGCAAAGTCACGTGTGACAACATTGGCGAGCCATGAGCTGTGAAGACAAGTAATATCACCGCTCATCAGTATCATGCTCAATCGCTCAGCCACGCGTCGCTCGTGGTGAGATCGTTATCCGTCGAGATGTGTAATGCTACCAGTTGCTCGACTTCCTGCTTTTCCGCGACCACGTTTGTGACATCAAGATTCGACATGCTCCTATTGAGAAAGAATCTATACCACAACACCATCAACAACA
>Ga0268250_10000551_pt1 | contig 17715 bp, 13 predicted proteins | sample AgamicAsSfe_FD_200448 | JGI IMG/M metagenome (GOLD analysis project Ga0268250, IMG submission 200448) | Agave microbial communities from Guanajuato, Mexico - As.Sf.e (v2) (version 2) | ecosystem: Host-associated > Plants > Phyllosphere > Phylloplane/Leaf | place: Guanajuato, Mexico | collected... | reverse complement strand
ACCGGGAAACTATGGACAATGGGCAATAATGTACTATATCACTCTCTTCAGCCACAGCTTAGCACTATATTATCGAATTGACCTTGGAACAACACCCAAGTGAATTTCCGATCACGTGACTTCGGTCACGGATTAACCTTAGCCCGTGCAGCCTGAAGCTCGATCGCAATTTCCTAGTCGGAGCTTCCCCGCGAGTATACATCGCGCCGCAGCAACGATACCGACTATAATTACCAATCGCAAGATACCGAGGCACACATTTCAAACTCCAATACTCCATAGTTCGGATAACAGCGACCATGAAGCTCGTCAGGTGAGCTAGTCGTCAACTTTTGTTAGACTAGCAGCTAACGCTTCACGCAGGTTTCTTATGAAGTGTCAGAATGAGACGGTCACAGTCGAGCTCAAGAATGGTAAGCAGCGTGTCTCTTTCTTGTCGCTCCTTGGCTTCGATCGCGTCGTTGTCTGGCCGAAGTCGCTTCTCTGGCGAGCGCGTCAATCCTTGAGTTGCGCAAGCACGCTTTCGCCTCGATTCGGTGTGCTATCACTTTACAGACGTGTGTTTTAACAGAACGACAGGCACTATTGTAAACGGCACCATCACCTCCGTCTCACCGCTCATGAACGTCGCGCTCCGAGCAGTCAAGTACACGCCCAAGTCTCGCGACACCGTAGCTCTCGACACAATGACCGTCCGCGGTTCCACAATTCGCTACATCATCCTTCCCGACTCATTACCGCTCGACACACTTCTCATCGACGATGCGCCAAAGCCTAAGAATAAGGCAAGGAAGGAGGTCGGTGGTGGTGACCGTGGTGGAAGGGGTGGTGGCCGCGGAGGCGGTCGCGGTCGTGGTGGAGGTGGTCGCGGAAGAGGCGGTGGTGGCAGGGGACGTGGACGAGGTTTCTAGGTGCGGAGAAAGACGACAGAGATTGAAGGCCAAGAAAACCACCTGCAGATGCGCATTACAACATCACAAAATGACTTGGAGTTGTGCCATGGATTCGGGGAAATTGAGATTATGGGTTGCCGCGCACCAAAGACACCAAATTTTGACGCGCAATAGGATCACTATCCGATCAGCTACACGAGCAGAGATAACCAGGATGCGCGGCGTCAGACACAAGGATTGGTGCGAAAGCTGCGCCTCGAGAGAAGAATGATACCACATTGAAACGCAATCATCCCGCGGGTTTTGCATACTTTCTGACTTGTTCTTTATGTACACATTCACTGGCTACTTACAAAGCTAGATACGTGCAAACCGTCTTCAACAAGCGACTACTCCGCATCGTAAGGCGCAACCGGCGGCGTGTCGTTGACCTGAATTCCACCCCTCTTCTTTTCCCTACTGTCGTGGAAGGGCAACTTCCATCCGCCCTCGCCCTCGGGTGTGCTCAGCCATAATCTCATCAAATGTCTCCTCGGTGCTGGCGGCGCATAGTCCTTGTACGCTGTCCTGGCATGGAACACATGGTTGTTGGAAAGGAACTGGATATCGCCTACATCAAGAATCATGTGCAACGCAAGCTTCTGGCATGTCTCTTCAAGGATAGTAATGGCGCGTTCTTGTGCTTCGGAAAGAGGCGGGATTTGACCCGCGTCCGAGAAACGGGTCAGAGAACGGACAAAGTAGGGATCAAATCTATTTTTGCTTGTGTCAGCTTGCGGCTCTGAAGAGTTGGGAATTGTCTGGTTGCTTTGCTTACTTGCTGTAGACTCTTGGGTTGTCGCCCGTCTCGAGATAGTACACGGCGGTTTTGATCCATTCCTTCTGTCCTACGCTTGTCTCGCCCTTGCGGTCGAAGTACCAGATGGGCTGGGTGAGTAGTTCGGCGACATCTGGGTGATTCTTTTGAAGCTCGTTCCATACTGAGTGGCTGCTAACCTGTGCAAGAGATTGTAGTTAGCAAAATGCGTACCAGACCAGTGACGGGTAATTTCAACTTACAAGATCAGACTCCCCTCCTTCCAACGCCTTGGCCACACACAACAAGCCCACGAGATCCGAATCATCGGCATGGAAATATTGCCTCGCGTTCGTCCGGTAAATCCTCACTTTATCAATTGCAGTCGCGTCCTCACCCAAATCCTTGACATGCCCAAGCACATGGCCCCGACTATTCTGGCTGACAAAGTAGCCCAAATATGTGCCCAGACCCATATATGCGACCGCGGATTTTTGATTCCCCCATTGCTCAACAGGCATACCTTTGAAGAGGATGAATCCCTTCCCGTCGATCAACTCCTTCCTTAGCGGCTCTAAGAACTTGGAAAAGTTGGGTAGTGGGAACAGGTCTTTTGTGATGCCTGTCAAAGGTGTTCCGGAGGCGATGAAGTTATCTGCTGCTTCGCTCATCTCGCGTACTTCGTCGGACGAGAAGATGTGCGTCCAGCGTTCGGGGTTGGACTCGTAGTCTGTTTTGTCCCATGCTGTTGAACCAGTGATTTCTTTAGGAAACTTGGAGTAAGGGTGTAGTAAAGAGTAGACTGGCTCATGTTGACCTGAGGTCTTGATGCCGTCTGGAAAGATGGCTTTGGGTGCCTTTGTGGTTGTGGTAGAGAGCGTGTGCGGCGCAGCGGGTGCGGGAGATGTAAGTGCCGGCGCCATTCTGGGGAAGTAAAATGGGTCAATTGAGTGGGAGAAGCTTGTTTCGGAAGGTTACAATACGATTGGAATGAAGCTGATTATGCGTATCTCCTTAGTTCTTCAGCTGAAGCGTTGTAGACACAATCATACGAAAGCCGTTGAGAAAATGCAAAAGCAATGACGATTTATCTATATATACGCATATCTACCGAATCCTTGTCCTCCGAGACCTTTTCTACCCCTCTGCCCCTCATCTCCTTATTCTGTTGCTATCGCATCATATCTCAATCCATGTTGTTGTTTGCGATATTTAGCCCGAAATGGCGTGCTCGCACGGCACCCAGGACCAAGTTGACGCAAGCCCCGCTCTTGCCTACCTTGTCCACGACGTAACCAAGTTCTTGGCTCTTGTGTCCAGATCGCTATCATCACTGTTAATCTTGACGGGCACGGGTAGGACTTTTGGGAACTGATAAGATTGTTACATGTATTTGGTCGGTACATGGACGTCGGGATAAACAAGACGCGAGGTGGACAAATGAACGACCTTCACCCCACTTAGTCGCTGCAGACGCCGCTAAATGCTACACGGCATAGAAAGCCCAGAAACTCAATATCAAAACCCACGCCCATCCGGAGAAAGACCGCAGACGCCGCGCGACCCAATTCCGCACTGATATGCAACACTAGAACGCCGTACAGATCGATCGCTGTCATACAGCAAGTGTACGTGCTCTTTGAACTTAAAAACTCTCCAAACACTCTTCAACAACAGCTTCCAGCATACCTAATGTGTAGAATCTTGCGACATTGCCATACACACTGATCTTCCTCTTCATATCCTGCTTGTTTTTCGTAGCTACCCATTCGCCTGCGCAAGCACAATGTTCCATAAACTCATTGCTGCGTAGCCGCTTGCACTTGCCGCATTTGAGATCCTGCGTACACCACTCGAGTACCATCTTTTGGACTTCGCCGACGAGTTGTTCTTCGATGCGCCGCTTGTCGTAGGTTGAGTCGCAGTTGTCGCATTTCCATTTGGGAAGGACTGGGGCAGCATCGCTGTCGGGTAGAATGACTGGGAGAAGAGAAGAGTCGCGGCAGAGATCCAGATCGCGTGAAGATGTACAGTCTTCACAAATGACGCCTCTGACGACAAGGGCAGCGCTGGGGTTGACGAATGTTGCCTCTGCGCTGAACTCGCGAATATCGAAGAGATTCAGCAACTCCTTTCGCAGTGCTCGCGCTTCCAGAGAAATGGCACGGTCTAGACTCAAAACTTGCATGATGCTCTTCACAAGTTGCAAGACCGGATTCGTAAGCTTGAGATGCGAGCCAGGAAGTTCAGGGAAGATATAATCGGACGCGAAAAGAGGGTCCAAAACTTCTGCGTGCTGCTTCTTAGCGAAGGCGTTCATCTGTTTAGAGAGAGGCCTGGTAAATTGCTTGGGGAGAATCTGCGTTTGTTCGTTTGGATCCACAGTAAGTGGCCGAAGCGGAATCTGCGTGACTCTAGGCGTCGAGCCGTCTTCAGTGATACCAGGGCGTTTTCGTGCGTGCATAAGCTCGATGAACTCGACGACCCAGTCGTTGAAGGTAGGCTGAAACTTCGGTGGCAAGAATTGTGCGAGCTGCCAACACATGATGTTTTCGACCGGCTGCGTCTCATCCTCACTCACCTCGCTGCAACCTTTACCGCCATAGTTGAATTCGTCATACCAAACCAGGTAGTCCCAGTATTCCTTGATCTCAAGCTCCATGAACTGGAACAAAGGCTTCGATTTGATGGTCTTGATGATGTACTGGCTGTATGCGTACGCATTCCCTACTTCGGCTTTGGTCGTCTGGAGGAGCAGGCGGTTTGGACTAGCGAATACAATGTGCGAACCGACGCGCTTGAAATCCGTCATGAGTTGCTGTAGTGTCTTCTTCGACATCATTTGTACGTAGTAGTGCAGAGAGCGGTCGTAGAGGAAAGATCCCGGACTACTGACCCAGCGGACGAGATGCTGAACCATGACATCGGCCATGCTAAAGCCGTGGCCAGCGTTCACAGCCTCGACCCACCATGCTTTCACCATTTCACGGAGTACCGTGATACCGGCACTGGCAAAAGCGTTATCTGAGTAGATGATGTTGGATCCATCATTCGTCGAGTCGTAAGACGGGGCCGCAGGGTTGAAGGAAACAGAGTCTGAACCCTCAAGTTCGTTGATCAATGAAGATGACAGGATAGTGTTGATAGCGAGATTGCGAAGATTGATGTCAATGCACACTGACGAGTACGTGCCTGGGTTGTTGATCGACGGCATGTCTACTGTCTCCAAAGGTGCGAGGATATCGTCCTTCTCATAGCCTGCATGATCAGGCTTCGCCTGACTGGACCACCAAAGAATGACTCGTTCCTTCTGCAAACGTCGCGCGTACGCAATGTCGATCAGGAAGCGTGGATCATTGCTCTCAAGGTTACAAAGCGGTATGTTTCCATAGCGGGCAAGCTCCAACAAATGGGCAATCCAGGATCCGAGATCGAGGTAATGTCCCACTAGTCGCCTGGCAATGAAAGCTTGCCAGCCGAGTGGTGGTAGTTGCTTATCAGACTCATCAGCGTGAAGTGGCAAGATTGGCAACTCCTTGAGAACAGGAATGTCGTGCGAAAGAAGAGCGTGATTTGGTGACTGTATGACCACGATGATAGGCCCGTTCTCGTCTGCCTTCATCTTTTTGATAGCATCCCCAATCTCAAGAAGAGCTTTTCGTTTTGTGGTCACCATCGTCGTCTTGAAATGTACGTCTTCCTGGTACTCGATCATGGTCTGCCATGGCTCACCATTGCTATCTTCCATTCGTCGTTGCAGGGCATCTCGGTAGATGCGGTCTACGTTAGGCATCTGATAATCTTTGGTTTTGTTTTGGATGACGATGTGCGCTTCGTTCTTCGATGTCGAGAAGATGGCATAGACGTTGCGGTCGCCACTCCTGACATGGTACAGATATAGATAGTTGAAAGGCGCTTCAGCCAGGTATGACTCTTTGGTCTTTACTTGTCGCAGCGACGATAAATCGAAACCTTGTTCCAGACCTTTTCCGAGAACACCCTTCTGCGACTCATCGAATGTACAGGTACTTCCTAGCTCGAGGATGGCGCGGATGTTGAGTGGTACTTGCTTCTCATATACGCCCTCGACACTGGCGTGGTTGAACAGTGCAGAGATGCTTTTCGCTTCCTGGACGTATGTCTCTTCCGACATTTGAAGCTTGAACAAATGGATCGACGGGTGGCCGTTGGGCAGACTGTGATTGACAACCTTTTCCACGGAGCAGCCACTGATTGAGACATCAGGAAGGTCTTCGCTCCTCAGGTTCAGATACAGGGTCCGAGGTACGATGATCTTGAGAGCGTGGATCTTCTTGTCGATCAGAACAAAAGCCCTGACCTCGCCTGGTGTTTCAGTTGGCCGTAATTGAACAAGCTGCCATGTGCTGATGTACAAAGACTGGGCCTGGTTTCTGAAGAAGCTGCCAATTGCATCAGAAGCGTCAACAGCCTTCTCTCCGAACAGCTGTCGTCGGCGCTTCCGTGCTTCTCGTTGAATCTTCCACTTCTGTTTCTGATACATCAGCCATCCGGAATAGTCGTGATCGATGCTCGGCATAACTTTGGGCAACGCGGCATATGGGTCGACGATAGGCACTGCAGGCTCAGGCTCCTTGCGCTTCGCCACCATCTTGGTGACTATTCCCTTCTTCATCTGGGACTGGTTCTGGGTCAGCTTTGCCGAGCCAAAATCTTCAAAGTCTCCAGACAGCTTGTTGTTCGCGACGTTGGCGTCGCCATTAGTCAACACCTTCTTACTGAACATGTCCGTCATCTTTGTCTGTTGAAACTTGTCCTCCTTCTGACGAATTCTGCGGTCAAGCCAGTCGGGATGCGGCACCCTGGGCACGGGGTTTCGAACTTTCTGGTACGCCGCAGGGATGGTAATCAGCTTCTGAATGACGGACGCCAAACGTTCGCGGTAGTAATCCCAATCAAGAATCGTTCGAATGTCCATCTCTCCAGGATCGTCTCGTAACCATTTCCTCAGGAAGTACCTCTTAACAGACTCTTCGGCCGAAAAGATTGCTAAAGGAACAGCGCGCTCAGTGACGGGAGCATTCCTAGGTGTCTTTGAGATGATGTACTTGCAGTTCAGACCTTTGTCCTTCACCATCTGTTCTCCCAAGAATTCAGCGAGACGCTTAGCAGTCGTGATAGCGGTTGATTTCTGCGCTCCGTACTCCTCCAATGTCTTTGTCATACTCTTGTTCTCAACAATCAGGTCGATAAGCTCCTCGTCTGCGAGTGTTGCTCCACGAGTATCCAGGATATCAAGCCATCGGTTGGCGACCTTTGCGACGGCTCCATACGTCTCCTCAAGCGTCGTGCCTTCCAAGAAGAACTTGAAAATCTGGGCCTGAAAATTCTTGATGAGCTTCAGTTCACCACGGCGCTTCACCTCGAAACCCTTCAATTCCGCCAGGCTGCCATCGTGATTGAAAACTGCATAACGCTTTTTCAAGTTCTTATCCTCCTCTTTGGAAGTTGGCAAGATCATGGCCTTGTACGGTCCATCGACTTCAAAAAAGATGGAGTTATCGCTGTGCTTCTCGTAGCGGAACGTCTCGGGGTCTACTAACGTCTCATACTGGTGATTGGTATACTGTGCGTGAACCAAGTGGTTCAACATTGTACAAGGGTATGAGATGGTCAGCTTCTTACCATTGCTGAGTTTGAAGGCAAAGTTCTCGGGAAATGTTGCTGGTAGAATAGCCCAAATACCGTCAGTGTCCAGTTCCAAGGGTCGTCCAATGCGCTCCACAAGCGAGCGGGCCAACTGAATGATGCGAGCACCAGTCAAGCAAGTGACACCAGCCATCTCAAGAGAGTACCAACGAGATCCCTTTCGCATGACATAACCATAGAAAGAATTAAGAATGACTTTGTGTGCCAGCTGCATAGAGTCGAAAAGAACGATCATCTTCTTTGCATCTTCAATCTCAGTAGCAGGAGCACCGGCGGCTTTGAGTGCTTCCGTCTTCCCCTTCCAGACCTTTTGCTTGCCCTTGAAGTCGTAACGTCGATCACGAAAACCGCTGACGGTGTCAACATAAAAAGGATTCTCTCGTTGGCAGATGATAGCCTCGCGCTCGATCGTCGTGGCGTCATGGACTTTGTGGTAGATCTTCTTGGAGTAGTCTGTTAGACGTTTCCTAACAAGCGCAGCCTGTTCTTCTTCCGAAAGATCTTGGAACGTTCGCTTTGGCGAGTTGGGAAACCTTCCAGGAAATTGCTCGTTCTCTAAAGCGTTACGAACCATGTTGTACTCGTCGCGCTTGGCTGGTAGGTATTCACCTCTCCAGGCCCATGGCATTCGGCGATCGCACGTCTTTCCTGGTCGGTTGAAGTCGCAAGCCGCGCAATTCGACTCGTTAATCATAGAATCAGGTTGCAGACGGTTAGTTGTCATGATGTTAGGATACATAGACGCGACGTCCAAATGATAGATGAGAGGCCGTTCGCTACGGTTTGGCGTGTTCTTGAGCTGCATGAGCTTCTCAACAATCTCAGCTTTGATCTCTTCGTAATTCGTTACGTCCTCCATCTTCTTCTTTTCTTCAACCTCGATGCTGAACTTGAGTGCGGCGTCAAGATCGTTGAGCAATTCGTCAATAGCCGTAGGGTCGACAGCGAAATTATAGGCGATGTCGCTTCGGAACACGCCAGCTTCCAGCGCTTCGACGTGACCTCCAACATAAGTCTCTGACTCGAGAAGATGACCCTCCCAGAAAGCTTCCTTGGGTGGATTGTGCTTATTCGGTAGCACGATGCCCTTCTGGTATGCCTGCACCATCAAGAGCATCTCGCAGAGGGTACCTGTACCCTTGCGCAATGCATCGTCCGGTCCGAGTGGAAGAATCTTGCACAGAGCGAAAATGAACGGATGTACGTACTTCATGTACAAGTAGTAAGTAGCAACAGCGTCGGAGACGGAGTACTCTGCAAGCGTTTGCGGTCGCTCGGCTGCGTAGGGCGTCATGAGTTCCGGGTCGAGCTCGTCTGGGTCGTATCCGAGCTTAGCCATTGTCACAGCTTTTAGACCACGACTACCTTGAGGTAGGTAACTGTCTCGACTAACCCAGGCAAAGGCATCCATGTGGGCACAATAGTCCGACTGATAGATATCCTCGCTGTTCTTCCTGAATCCGATTTCTTGATACATGTCGATACCCTGTACACTAGATCTTGCTTCGACAAACGGCCAATCGAAGAAGTCTCCGTTATATGTGACCATGACTGTTGGTCTAGCTATCTTGATATGTTCGAAGAACCGTTCCAACACCGCCTTCTCGTCCGGCTCGTTGAAAATCATAAACGGTCCTTGGTACTCCGGCTTCGGTGTGTACTCGAAGTCTGCAATGTCTTCCGATACGATCTCGCGGTTTGTGATGAGAAATCCTTGACCGTCGATCATGTACGATATCATCATGATCTGATCGATGGCAGCGTCTGGAAACTTCAATGGGAGTTTTGTCGTTTCGATATCGTACGCCATGACGACGGGATCTGCTGGTGTGAGGCGTTCCTCTATGCACTTGATGCTTATTACGCCATGCTTGGCCTCGACAGTATACCAGTTTCCAATTCGGACGTCCTTGTCAATAGCCACTCGCACGTGGTAAGGAACGTCGTATTCTCGGATATCTAAAATAAAATCGCTGGCGTCAACAGTAGTCATAAATCGTTTCTCGTATTCGTGCTCGTCGTTATCAAAGAAGTCAAAGTCGCCGTTGCCACTATGCAAATGTTAGCCGAAGTCCACGCGTAAGAAACCAGCCAAACTCACTTTGCAACCTCTGCATATGTGTCCATCGCGTTGACGTTCTTTTTGTTCTTCTCTACGATTGGATTGACAGCCTTTCGTACAGCCAACAAGTCGTTGACATTTGCGAAGGTAAGTTGCAAGAACTTTCTTCGGTACCCTGTCAGGTGATTTGGCATACTCAGGTCCTCCTTTTCCACGATCTTTATGGATTTGATCAATCCCTCGTATGCCTTTTTGCAGTACTCTTCCACATCTTGTTCTCTGCCCTTCTTGATCGCCAATAAGAAGTAGGGGTCGTATTCGAGCGTCGCTTTGAATGTGTCGCCTTCTTCGCCGATGAAGTAAAAGTCCACACCAGCTTTGCCACCTGGTACTTCTTCGTCTTCTACCGTTGTCGAATGCATGTTGACGAGCCATCCGACCTTCTTCTTGCCAGAATCGAAGCGCGCGAAGCCCATGGTTTCATCGATGCGGTTTGCCAAGCGAGTGGATTCGAGTTTCTCGTTCTGAGAGGTACCCTCACCACTGCGTAGTGACGAGGCGTCGACCGTCTTCGGTTTCCGTGGGCCATAGGATGTGTTGCCCAGCTTGCCTACCCGGCGGAAGGGCTGGCCTGCGCGTCGTGGCGCCATGATATGTGGTAGTGGTGGAAGGTGAGAGAGTATTAAATGCTAAATATGTAGATCAGGGTATCATTGGAGCAGCGAAGAGAGCGGAAAGAGCGAAAAGACGGGGTATCGACAATTGGCGGTGGGAGTGTAGTGGAGGGACTCGCAGGTCTGAAGGGTGGATCGGCAAATGTTGGACGCGACGCGCTGGAGCGTGTTCGGCGCTTTCCCCTTCCCAGCAAATTGATTTTGGTGTGGCTGTGCGGCGGCCCTCAGCCACACTTTGATCGATCTCGTCGGATCATACATGCTGGATATTTTCGGGCCTATTCCGCATCGACAGAAAGTCCACGAGCCGCGACTCACGATACAGCACTCGCAACGACGACAACCACCAGCGTCCAACTATCTCTTGACAGCCTCGTAGAGATTTATCGCTCACATATCTCTGCCTCCCCACCTCCTAGTAATCCACCCATCACACCACAATGGCCGACGACACGCGGAATACCGTCGATGTGAATGCGCTTCCACCAAAGCCCCGCGCGCCCGCCAACACCATGCCCGGTGGCACAGCACATACAGCAGGAGGCGAAAAGACTTCAGACGGTGGTCCCACATACATCGACGCAGTACGGAGTCTCGGACCAGAATACTACTTAAACTTCCACAAGCGACCATGTGTAAGAGACAGTCAATTGCAAGGACTCGCAGCAGGGTTTGCAGGAGGAAGCTTAGCTGCTATAATAGGCAGTACGTCGCCATTGCTTTCTAAACGAGACCTGCGGACAATGTACTAAAACCTATCACAGAGCCGGTCATCACAGCCTCCAACTGGGCCGTAGCAACCTGGTGCGGTGTGTCCGTCGTCTCCTACCAAGTATGCCAGTACTACCGATCGAAAGAAAAGGCCGGCATAAAACAAGCACAAGAGCTCATGGAGAAGAAGCGCGCAACTATCGAGGCGAAGAAAGAGGCACGACGGAGAGCGAGGGAGGAACAGGATCGACTAGAGGCAGAACGAAGGGCAGAAGAGGAGAGGAGAAAGAGCTGGAGCTATTGGTACCAGAAGAACGTCAAGTTTTGGTAGAGTGTAGTAAGCATGAGGGCTTGAGAGATATGATGCCATGTACAGTTGTGTATAAGAATATGTACTATATGCGCCTTGACGCGACATGAATTACGTGGTATGGGTCACTTGACTATCTTCTCGCATTATCCGACTCTGATGACCTGTCCACAATAATGCCCCCAGGAGGACCTCCTGGTCATAGCCATGTTCAGTGACTGTATTCTCGACATGGCCTGCGGCTACTAGGATATATGTACCTTCGCCGTCCTCCCAGACTGCAACAGAGTGGTTGAGCCGATTCTCTACAGCCATGCAGTTCTCGTTCTAGGACATGGCACCACTCTCTTCCGGCTCTATCTGCCGTGTGATTTTCAATAGCGGAAGGGACAAAAGTTCGATAGCAAGACTTGTGTCTGCGCGGCTAGACGGAACCTTCACGACAACAACCAGCATCCGGCTTCCACCTAGGTATACAATCACGAGCACTACTACTACAAAGCTCACATTCCTCGACGAGTCATTCTGATCAATCGGGGTAAATACCAGCTGCACCAGCGGAGCCTGAGTCTATCTACAGAAGAGAAGCGGACTCAGGATCTAGGCCCAGAGTATCGTCAGTACAGTGATGAACTGAACGATTGGATGATGCAACATCTGAGCTGCAACCCGGAGAGCTACGATAGAACGAGTCTCGAGGCCACGAAAATGCTCACGAAGATTGGTGGGAATCCATCTTAGGTCGATATGGACGCAAGATTTGGTATCGACGCTTACACCCAAAGCACTTCTTGGCTTCACTCTTGTTCGGTTCAACAAGCGTCATTCTCTTCAAAGGCCATGTCTCGCCATATCCTCACGATCACCAACTTTTCCCAGCCCGCCTTTTTCCCGCTTGACCCTACCGTCTCCGCCATCCAACCTGAGCCCCAATTTCTTATGCGTTGTTTGACCACTTCCGGTTTGTTTTGTGCACACAAAAGCACGTATGCGACGCCTCGACCCATACTGAGTGTCTCCGGTACCTGTTCCAGCATCCTATTCGTCACTACCATACCATCTTCCCCTCCTGCATACGACAGTTCCAACAGATATGAGTCTTGTTCGAACGATGTCGCTTTCTTTCCTTCTGGTATGGCGTTGTACTTGTTGTGGCTCGCTAGATCAGGCAACTCGGCCGGTACATATGGCGGATTGAATATGAAGACATCGACAGAATGCGGCCGGATAGCACTCGCCAAGTCGCCATTCACGACATCGGCGAAGATGGAGCGCCCATCCTGCTGTTCCTTGATCGCATCGCGAACCGTTTGGGAGGCAGCTTTGCAGGCGAAGCTGTTGATATCAACCCCAAGTGTCAGTACGTCGTGGCGGTTGAATATTGTGCGCGCATTCGCAGCGACGAACGCCAATACGACGCCTGATCCTACGCCCACTTCGAGCACCAACGGTGGGGTTGTGGAAACATCTCCAAATCGTCCCTTTAAGTATGCAGTTTCCGACGCAGAAGAGAGCGTGTCGAGTAGCAGGTACGAGTCTTCAGCCGGTTCGTACACGCGATCAAAACATACATGGGATGTGGATGGTGTTGGCAGCATGGTCGCGATTTTGTTTCGAGATCGGAGGTGTCGGTGTGGGCCAATTGGAATGGAAGGAGCACCCTAGTCTAGAGTAGAGCCGAGGCTGAGGTCATCACTTCTCGAATGCATCACAGCTGCTCTGCCACAATCTTTTGAATCTTCATCCATTCTTTTGCAACAATGAGAGCCTGTGCACGGTTACTGGCTACCGCGACAGATGCGGGCGCATCGAGGCCCTTCAAGCCGGCACCTGCTGCCTTGTTGCCACCAATACCACTTTATCGACGTCTGCTACGCTCGCATAGGAAAAGGCTAGGCGTGGAGGAGCGATTACTTGGGGACATGTACGTCAAGGCCGAGTTCAGGGCACACAGGGACGTCGAGAACCCTGTGCAAATAGTAAGTCATGCACATTTTTGGACAGTCGCTTTGCAATGTCACAGATTCTAAGTTCCATAGATTGGGTTTCTGTCGGAATGGCAAACATACTGCCAAATGCTAGAGGGAGACTCGTGGAAGGAAGCCAAGATGGACAAAGCTAAGATTGACAAGATGAGCGGTGAGTTTTATGGACTGGTACAAAGACACACACTGACTGGATCACAGACCAACAAATTGGTCAGCTCTATGAGCTCATGCAACAGATCAAGAACCAAGCTCAGGAAGATGCTGATGCCGAAGAAAAGCGCGTGACAGAATTGCTCGACAAGAAGCCTTCGACCGAACAGTGATCGCAACGTGTGTGAATCTCAGTTTTCATTCAACAACGTCCAATGGCAAACGTGGCTGGCTTCACGCCTACCGATGAATGCGTAAACACGAAGAGCTTGGATACTTCACATGGTACTCCAAGATGTACTATATATCAGAAATACCAGATCAGTCTCCAACATCTTCTCACGTCCACCTCTTCCGTCGCTCCATGATCGTTGTCCATCTAAGAAACTTCGCTTCACAACCTGAAGCCTCTCAGGTGCATCCCAACTTCCTCCAATAAGTCCCAGTCTTCGACGGGTACAGAATTTTTCAAAGGGAAAAACGCTATCAATACTGGAATTTCGTCTTGCGATTGATTATTCGAGAGTTATATCTCGTGCAAAGTCTTTGCTTACCGGATATGTGTGGTTGTACCCTATACGATTCTCCAACATGTGGCCACTCCTGGATTTCCATGAGTCAACCTTGCGGCTTTCTCTCCGATCTCCTCAGCTGTCCATATCGCCAAACCTATCAGACTTTGATCGCACCGCCCTACACCTGTCCTATGTGCAACGGCGGATTTGCAGATCGAGAGACAATCGAAATGGTGCAAGGACCTTGGGGTACTAACCAAATGCTTCGAAACCATGTTGGTGGCGGCTATGCGATTCCGGGTCAGTGGGGAAGTGCGCCATTCATGTCTGGTGGATGGAGAGGTCCAGCAATTACTTCAGGAACTACATCTGGCGCTCTGATGCCTATACACCATAGGAATCAAGGCTTCACTTACGATTACCGTCTTACTGGCCCTTATATGCCTCAAAACATGATGTCGCATGCTCCGGTCATCACGAGTGGACCGATGATGGGTAGTTCGGCAATGGTTATGAACGAACCGATAATACACGATAATGGGTTTGGCGGATACGACGATGGCTATATCAGCGATTATGGTGGATACTATGACGCTAGACGCAAGAAGAGGAGGCACAAGAGTCATTACAAGTACAAGTATACGGATAAACCCGTAACCAACTGCACAGTTATGTGAGCTGCTAGTGTGCTGGAGTCTGCGAGATTAGCTGTGGATTTCTGCCTCCACCAAATATAGTAGCTGACTCGTTGTTTAATCAGAAGCATAAGTCAGGATGAGAGTGCCCTTGGAATAGTCCGCCTAAGAGGTAGTCGAGGATGCCAGAGTGAAGCAACCACTGTCCTGGTAGCGAATCACCGGTACGCTTAGCTTTAGGGCAAGACCCTGCATCCAGACCAGAATGCCTTAGCCAACGGCTGGAGCACCCAAGAGCGCCCAAGAATGAGGCGACAAGACGATCCCAATTAGATAACGACTGTGAACTGCATCTCCCGATCGTGTGAAAAAGTCGGCTTGATCACAAGAAAACGTAAACAACTTCCCGTGCTCTTGCTTTGTTCGAAGCGCTACTTCGGCTACGTCATTCGTCACGGGGGCCGGGCTCCTTGTAATCAGACTTCCTAAAACATTAAACTACTTCTCCTGAACTATAAACCCCTCCACGAACCGCACCAAGATCCAATTCAGACCACACACTTCGCAATGGCAACCAATGCGCCTACCTTGATCAACCTGCCACCTCCGCCGTCCGGCGAAGACACGCCTGGTGATGCTCCGTAAGGCACATGCGCTTGGTGGGGCTGAATCAGATAGTTAGACTGACGCTGTACATGTAGAGGCACCCCAAACTCGGTCACGACGACCATGTCTGAGCTCTCCACTGTTGCCATCAAAGACGGACATCGTGGCCACTTTCCCCACCACCGGAATCCTGCTGAAGCTGAACGTGCCGACCGCATCTCGCGCCTAGCGGGTCTGGAGCGCGTTGCAGTCTCGGGTCGCAATCCTCAAGGACTCAACCCAGGGAGCGCAGCCAACCCTCCTCCAGGTTACTTTGATGCAAACAACCAGCCGCAACTCTTCCGTGAGCGCAGCACTGTTGGTAGTGCCAGCGCGACTGGCTCCGTTGGCGGTCGCACAACGTGGGCAAGCGGCAGCGATGTCTACGAGCCCGATCGCATGAGTGAGGACCAGGACATGGACACATCAAGCATGGGGGGCTTCAGTGACGAAGCTGCTTCCCTTGTTGGTTTTGGTGAGGGTGCGCGAACACCAGCTCGACAGCATAGCCAACTCGGTAGCCCTGCTGTCGGAAAGGCAAGCGCTCTGCCAGGTTACTTGCGAGAACAAACCCCGACTAGTCCCATGTCAGGCGTCAGTGTACCTGTCAGCTCAGGATCGACACAGACCATGTCCAGCATCGAGCAGCAGAAGAAAGAGGCACGCATGATGAATGGCATGACGTACGATGACAACGTCGTCGACACGACTAGCCATGCGCCTCCTGCCAGTGGCCGCGACGGAGACTCAACTTCAGGAGACGCCATTCGCGAGCACATGGCACAGCGTCAAGCTGACCAGGATGCTGGTATGAACTATGAGCAGCAGAAGGACGCTTAGGGAAATGCTTTTTGTTTCACTCGAGTCATGCTTTGAGGCGGGCGTTGGGCAAAACTGTTAAGTTCGTGCATGTCTGTCTGTCTACTGTTGACAATTGGTCACGAAATTAGTATGGGCGGAAATTGAGTAGCCTGAGAGCTGCGTGGACATGAGATTAGTTACGAATGCGATGCTGTATGATTATTATCCTTGCTTGGAGTCATGTACCTTAAGCGATTGGCGTGTTCCCCCAGCTTCCGTGTCCATGCGCTTCAGTATGACGTTGAGCGCGCCATTGAATGGCTTGGAGCGACCCTCCGCCGCCAACGCTCACGGTAGTGCTTTTGTAACCCCGCAAGGCTGTGTCTGCCCTTGCGCCATCATGGCCGATACTGTTGATGGTCATGGCATGCGGCGAATCACACCCCGCATTCTGCAGCTTGCGGCCCAAGTGCTCTGGGCAGGTAGAAGGCCATCTTCTGGGCTTTGCACCTGCAGGCACGCCCTCCCCACCTCATTCCACTTCACATGTCGCGAACAGTCCTGCCCAACTGATAGCTGACTACTGTGCGAGGTCTTGTCACGTCTCCAAGTGCAAAACCCAGAACACATAGTTGTTTACCGTGTGCACGTTTATACTCGTCCACGAATTCCCGTAAACACTTCTTGCGGAGCCCCGCATTCCCCCAAACATAGCCGTCGTCGCCATGGCCGACCACAGCAACGAAGAAGCTATCGACATAAAGGAGACGTCGCTCAACAGCTCCGTGTCTTCCATAGGCCGCACGCCTCCGACAGCGCTCAAACTGGGCTCCAGTCCCAGTCCGGCCTCTTCACACCGCTCGAGCTTCGCGGAACACATGCGAGGAACGCCTACATCACCGCGCGCGTCACGGCAACCTTCGCTCACACAACAAGCTCTGCAAGACCTCCTGAACAACCCACCAACCAAGGGCGGTGACCCAAAGTTCCAGGGACGCGATTGGAAGTCAGTCAGGCTTGGAGAGATAGTCGACCCTGACCTAGTCAGATTTGTTGAATACGACACCAGTGTTGAGGATGCGACAAGCGTGAGTCGGATTCAGTTGTCTCTGTGCACCTGAAACTGACTTGCATAGATACTGGTCAAACACGGCGCTCCTAATGTCGTCCTTCTGCGCGAAGACGCAAACACACGACATGCGACCGGCACTTTCGATTACAGCGACCTGAACGCCTATCTCCTCCTTGTTGTCGGCCTCGCACACCCCGAAGAAGGCGACATCGCGTCGTTTGATGAGCTTGCAAAGAAGGGAAGAGAAGGAAAGCCTATACCACTCAAGGACGTGAAGGAGGTCGGCGGCAGGAAAGAGCCCTTGATTACTCTCGATGAGACAACAGATTTGTCCAAGGCTATAGAAGTCTTTGGAAGCGGCGTGCATAGGGTCTTGGTCGCAGAACAAGGCACCTCAAATGTCAAGGGCATTCTGACGCAGTTGAGATTGGTGCAGTTCTTCTGGGAGAACCGATCAAGCTTCCCAGGTGTCAACCAGCTATACTCGCAGCTGATCAAAGACTTGAACCTTGGATCCAAGACAGTCCTGGCCATCAAGTTAGTATGACACAATTTGAAAGTGGCATGTGACTGACTGGATACTTAGTGGAGATAAGCCTCTTGCGGCCGCTCTCGAGCTCATGAATAACGAAGGCGTATCGTCTTTACCAGTCCTGGACGCGCAGAACAACGTTATCGGCAACATATCACACGTGGATGTCCGCGTAGGTTTCTTCTGCCCCTCATGCGTACTCAGTGGCTGACAACTCCATTTCTAGCTCCTGACAAAATCCAC
>Ga0268250_10000550_pt1 | contig 17736 bp, 13 predicted proteins | sample AgamicAsSfe_FD_200448 | JGI IMG/M metagenome (GOLD analysis project Ga0268250, IMG submission 200448) | Agave microbial communities from Guanajuato, Mexico - As.Sf.e (v2) (version 2) | ecosystem: Host-associated > Plants > Phyllosphere > Phylloplane/Leaf | place: Guanajuato, Mexico | collected... | reverse complement strand
GGGATGCAGGTAGCAGTGGCAAGGAAACTCAATCTACTGAAGAGGCAGTTGAAAGTCCAGAAGAAGAAGCTGCTGAAGACCCGCCCGAACAAGCTCCTGATACACCCAACAACGAGAAGACAACCGAGAGCACAGCGTCATCGTCGAAGCAGCCCAATAAGCGCACTTGGGCGTCATATCTCCCTTCGATCCCATACCGCAACAAGGGAGGAGCGAACAAGCAGGAAGCAGAGCAGAAGCCTAGTCCTGAGCAAGAGAAGAAACAGAACGAGGAGAATACCAAGAAGTGGTCGTCATACCTACCGACTGGAAAGAGTTTCTCTAGCTATGTGCCGAATGTCGAAGTACCTGACAAGAACGCCGTCGTGAGCGCGTTCAAGTCGAGCCATTACCGCGATCCGAACAAGAGCTATGCGGAACAGCTCTACGACTTCTCGAAAACGCCTGTAGGCGCTGGAACCATCGCTGGTAAGTTTTGGATCTTGTGATTTACATCATAGGAATGGATAGTAACGTTAGGCAGCTGCGACTGGTTCAGGCTACGCATCCTCGGCCTATGCCGTATACTCTGCATACGCCTCGACACATCCCTCAAACTCTTCGCAACCTCCAATGGAGTACCTCTCCCTTCCTCACACGCGCGCTTCCTCGCACAAACTCGTGCCAGAAGTCGATGACGAGCTCCTGACCAACCTGCGCAACCCGATCGTCACCCTTATTGAAGACACATCACCCGGTGGACATGATACACTGACGGCAGCGTGTGACGCGAACCAGTACGCTTCATTAGGCGTTGACAAGCCGGCAGAACATGGTAGCTGTGCCGAGAACCTCGTCCTCGCGCTTAAGGAAATCAACGAGACGGCAGGACTCAAGGGTCCAAAAGCAGTTGGCGCAGACATCTCAGTCAATATCGCACCCACGCCTCTTCATCTTTTCATGAATGCGCCTCTACAATCCGAGGGTAGTGACCAAACCGACGGTGCGGGCACAAAGGGCGTGACGCTTAGAGTCGATGAGCCCAAAGGCAAAAAGCGATGCTTCGTCCGCTTCCGTGCCGAGCGGGATGTAGTCGTTGTATTCAGCGCTTGCCCTATGGATGTAGGAAAGCAGAATGGTGGACGGTGCATGGCAGCCAACTTCATGGTCGAAGATGTACAAGAAGGCGAGGACCTTGCATCATCTATCGCATCTGGCAAAGCGAAGAAAGCACCGAAGAAGCTGAACGAGAAGGACAAGGCGAACAAGACGAAGCAAGAACCTAAGAAGGCAGATCAAGAAGACAAGAAAGACGACGCAACAGAGAAGAAGGAAGCACCAAAGAAGCCTGAACTGAAGAAGACAGAATCGGCGAAACAAACACCCAAAAAGGATGAAGATCCAGCAGACAAGAAACCAGCGTCTAGCCAACAAGAACCATCCGCACCACAGAAGGAAGAGAAGCCAAGCGGCTCGACGACGTCCGAAGAGCCGAAGCCGAAGAAGAAGCCGAAGAAGCTTCAGGTGCGTAGCCAAGGTGCTTCCACGCCAGCACAGTCTTCGTGAAGCTAGTTGAAATACGTAATGTGTTACAACCTAATGGGGCTGCTTGGATATTTACGCTTAGAACATGTATGATAGTTTTGGTCACTTGCGGTATAAGTTTGTAGCAGAATAATGTTTATCGTACACCTTAGTCTTGTTAAGTGTATCGTTACGATGAGGTTCGTGACAGTGACTTACAAAGAACGCTTGACTTCATAAAAGCATATATATGGGTACTGAACAGTCACACTTTGGAGTTGGTAAGCAAGAGAATAAATTGAGGCTCTGGTACAGTCAGAGGAACGAGGGTATGCTACGTCAGAATCCCTATCCGGTCCACCCAGGCTCGCGCAACCCACTGGCGACCTTTCCTAATTCGCAATCTCCTTAAACAAGAGTAGCCCTAGCCTCCTTCCCTTTTACATAAACCGTCTCCATCCTCTTCTGCGGTACTGCCGTGGGTGCTGCATCATCCTCCCTCTTCCCCCATGAAATATACGTTGGCGGCGCTGGCTTCGGCCACGTAATACTCTGCCAGGGGAACTCTAAGCCAATACTATTCTGTGGCTTTGGCTCTGCTTCTGCATCTCTCTCAGCTACTGCGGGTGCAGCAGTGGGTTCAGGCGCAGGAGCAGCAACGCGCTTTTCCTTACCCCAGATGACAGTGTAGGTGGGTGGATTGAGGCCGACACTGTTTGGCTGTGTTGGCTGTGATGGCGGAGGGAAGTCATCGTCATCATCATCGTCTTCGGGAAGCTCCGGCGATGAGGTGGGTACAGCATCGTCTTCTTGGCGCTTCTTGCCCCAGATCACGGTTACAGTAGGCGGGTTAAGGCCGATGCTGTTTGCTTGGGTTGGCTGAGAAGGAGGTGGGAAGTCGTCTTCTGGGTCTTCTGGAAAAGGATCCTCAGGAAAGGGATCTTCTGGGTCGGTAGGATAGGGCTCTTCTCCATCCTCGGGAAGCGGTTCTTCAGGTGACGGAGTAGGCTCGGGTTCGTCGTAGTTCCAGGATACACTGAAGTTGGGCGGGCCTACGGTGATCTCGGCAGGGGGAGTAGTAGTGGAAGTATAGATAGGAGTAGGGGTCAGAGTTGAGGGGGATGAGGATGGCGAAGGACTGGGCGTTGGGGTAGGGAGAGGAATAGGGGATGGTGATGGTGTAGGCGTGGGTGTAGGAGTGGGCTTAGGCGTTGTTGTAGCTTTAGAAGAAGACTTGGAGGTTGACTTGGAGGTTGACTTCGATGTGCTCTTTGATGTACTCTTCTTCGTCGTAGTCGTTGTCTTCTTAGTCGAAGTCGTTTTGGTCTTCTTGGTAGTCGTAGAAGTAGGCTTTGCTTCTCTTCTGTTCAAATCCCAACTCACGCTGAACTTAGGGGGCGACAGACTGATGAAAGCGCTCTTGGTTGTCGAAGGCACTGGTACTGGGGAGGGAATTGGCTTCGCGGTTGACGACGGCTTTGGAGTCGAAGTTGGCTTTTCTGTTGATTTCAAGGTAGACTTTGACGTTGGTTTCGTTGGCTTCGGTGGCCATGGGTGCCACGGTGGGTAGGGCTTCTTGGTGGACGAGACCTTGCTGGACGAAGCAGATTTGGTAGAAGAAGACACTGGAGACTTGGAGCTGGTGGTAGGAGCTGTGCTGATGGTGCTTGAGTTGGACCAAATGGGTGGCAGTGATGTGACAGTGGGATGTTCAGAGGTCGGTTCTGGTTTTGGCGTTGATGAAGCACCTGGGCCGTCTCCGTCCCAAGTAACACTGTATGATGGCTTACCAATGCTAATTTGATCGCTGGGCTTAGTTGGAGGATATGCAGGCTCCTCAGGCTCTTCCGGCTCAGGAGTTGGTGCGGGACCATCCGTCGCCCAGCTTATCCAGAAGGATGGTTTGCCAATACTGAATTGATCTGTTGGCTTGGACGGAGGTGGATAGTCGGGTTCTTCAGGAGCTGGCGTAGGCGCAGGTCCACTGGTCTCCCAGCTGATCCAGCCAGATGGCGTGCCGATACTGAATTGATCCGTTGGCTTGGCTGGAGGCGGGTAGTCAGGGCTTCCGGGTGCATCTGTAGGAGCTGGTCCAGTAGTTTCCCAACTGAGCCACCCCGATGGCGTTCCAAGACTGATCTCATCGGTTGGTATGGAAGGAATGATGGGCTCTTGTGGCTCTTCGGTAGGTTCTGAGTTACCAGTATCCCAAGAGACACTCTGCTTGGGTGGTGTGACCCCTATCTGGCGATTGTGTAGACCTGCAGGCGCTGCATGAGCACTGGAAGAAAGTCAGCGATAGTTTCTCATTGTAGGTATCATGACCAACCCAATAGCGAGGCCAAGAAGCGCAAGCACGCTATTCCGTGCAAAAGCCATATTCCAAGAGTAGCGTCTTACGCAAAACTAGATCGTAAGATACGAGCACACTCCAGAATTGACACATTCACTGCGACTATGCGAAGAAGTTATAGACTTTGCTCGGTTCGTCATTCCGGTCGAACTGCCCACATAGGCGACGAGTTTGTGTGTAAATGAAAGATACGAGCCTAGACAGCATCGCACCGTACGAGACATCGGTTGCACGTGTGCGATACTGCAGACGTTGCATTAGCGATGCTTGATAGTTGTGAATCCGGGCTCTAGGTCGTGCTTTCGATCTCGCAGCGCAATATATCCTGATAGCCGTCGGGTGCAGCTGTGGCATGACCTGGAAAGGCCTAAATATAGGGACACATCGTGCTCTACAAAGAGTTGATTTGGCGAAACATGGGGACGTTCGGCAGAATTAAAGTGGTTCTTGTTTGGCTATATTGCTGGCTATTTGATGTGATCGTGACATGCATGGGGACAGCCGAGAAGTCCAGGGTCCTCCACGCAATGCCCTTGCATGTTCATATGAGCCGGTGCCAGCTCTGAATCTCTCGAAATCTCGACAACGTTATCTCTGTAACGTGTAGACCCGGTCTGAATGCGGACACGCTTGGCACTTTCCTGTTTGTTCGAAAAAGGTGAAGCGAGAATCACGATATTCGCATTCGGAAAGGTAAAGACTTGTAGTCATTTACTCCAGGGTAATTCTCGGCCCAAGTACCCTCCAGATGGCCTATCTTTAGACAAGACGAAAGAGAATTGTAATAAGTCGTACTGATAACGTCCTTGGCGGACAGCCTGCGAGTGTGCCCATGAACGCAGTGAAACACGCGATACTTCTTGTGCCGGCAGCCGAGGTGATTCATGGTGGCTGATTCCCTAGGCGCTAGAAAATGACCTTGAATATCCAGGCACCAATGTTCTCGGCCTATACAGAGTGCTTCGAACCCTCGTATGCTATGCGTTGTATACACATAGCATGTAGTGTGGTGAGTTCACCCATCCGACGGAGGATCTAAGAGCTTATCCAGCGGCCATTTGCGTATTGCCCGTATGCTGAGTGGAGCGAGGTAGCCGGCTTCGAACATCTCGAGGCCAGCCCATCCTATCATTGCAGCATTGTCGGTGCAAAACTTGGGTGGCGGAAAATGTAGTTCAACATCCGGAAACCCATGGGCGCAAAGCGTCTTTGCTAATCTGATGACCGTTAGCACACTTTGTTTTTAATGGTCGACGACGCTGCATGCCTTCGTACTGATGAATCAACTTACATGTGTCGAAGAAATAAGTTGGCGGCCACACCACCAGCCATGACAACTGCGGGTGCATGTACGACGTCCTGTTGAGATTGCAGGCCTAGAACCACCCGCGAAGCGACATGTTCAAACGCAGCACGCATAGTCTCACGTGCTAGATCTTTCCGTTCTTCGATGCTGACGTCGACAGCCGCCCTCTCGACTTTGTTGAATTTTCTTGTCGCTGGATCCATGCCAAATCGAACGATGCGCTCAACCATTGTGGTAATGCCGGAAAAGCTCAACTCAAGACTGTTGATTTTGACCCCTCCACCTGCCTTGGTCAGTGGTCGGTTGAGAGCCCAGCCCCATTTGGTTGCGCTCTTCCGCATCGCGTCTTCATGGTTCACCGGCACCTCGTACCAGCTGTATTGACAGCCGAAGGTTTCTAGGTAGGTCTTGGCAGTATACACAGATGGGGTTGAAACAGCTGTGGATGAGTCGCCAGGTGTTGGCCGTGTTCGTGGAGTGTCTGGTAAAGCAAACGCTTCTAGAAGCGCTCCGTACATAGTACTCTTCGATGTCTGCATTATCTCTGCAGGCAGTACGACGCGTGCTATTTTGTCCAAACACTCCCCAATAGCAATGTCATTTGTAGAGCCTAGAACGCGATGGTCTGTCAAGGACGCCGAGTGTATGAGCAACGTATGGCCTCCAGATGCAAGAACCGATAGGAATGGGAACTTGGGAGGAAGTTCGGTCGTTGTCGGATCGTGAAGGACTGTTTCGGCGGACGGATCTTTCTGCTCGACGTGGGCTTCGAGGGCGCTGACCATGCGTGGTGTGAGGGCATGAGCTTGCATGTGATGTACTCCAACGAGAGGTTTCTAGCAGATGTATCAGTAGCAGGTCCTTTTATAGAAGCTAGTGCAGTACCTGCCATGCGACAGCGAGTCCCTTTGCAGTATCAAGGCCAGTGAAGAGATTACTGCGCATGCCTGGCCCACGAGTGACCGACACAAAGTCGGGCAACCTCCTCGCCGCAACATCTAGTGCGCCCGTCTGTGTCCCACCTGCCTCTGAAGGAAGCGATCCATCTCGCATAGGAAGAGAGCGAATGGCTTCATTCACAAGAATAGCAAGACTCTCCTGGTGAGACAGAAGCGATACCAGTGGATGTACGCCTTGATAGATGGCATTGTCCGATGTCACTTTCTTGTGGAAATGGAGTCGGGCTGTCGGGCGACCATTTTGCGTTCCTTTTTCGATTATGGCTACTGATGTATCATCGCAAGACGTCTCGATGGCAAGTGTCATCAAGCAGCGTCGAGGCCTCCATTGCGGCGAGTGAAGCGTTCGCGATCGGACGACGGCTTGGAATATGCTGCACCGAGGTCGCATGCCTCAAAGGAGGGCAGGTATATAGCTGGTTCGCGTGAGGTGGGGTGTTGAGGGCCAGACGCGTTGACGATGTGCATGCAGGTGCGCGCACAATCCTGCAGGAACGGCGGAAGGGTTCCGAGTCAGGAGTGACGTACGTCCCGAAGCTTCGAGCCTCACATGCCAACACGACCATTTGACATCACCTGAGTCTTCGCCCCTAACCATCTTGACGATGCGATCAATATCCGACAGCTCTCTATCCCATGGCTGACGTAGATAAAAGGACAGACGGCCCAGAGCCATACTCCTCGGCGGGCTTCGACTTCACCCTGCTACCAGACTACGACAACGACTTTGTCCAGGAAGAGCACTTTGTCGAATTCGAGAAGGCCTTGGCTGCGCCCGAAAACTCGCCCTCGACCGAAGACCTCACAGCGCCGCCGCCCGAGCGAACCTTCATCTCCGCCCTCAACGACTGGCGCCCCGTCCACCAGCGCGTCAAGCGGCGCAAGAAGAGCAAAGCGCCCCCGCGACGCGGCAAGGATGAAACGCGCGAAGGCTTCGTCTACGTACTGCTCAAGTGGCCACTACTGCTAGTGGTGTTGGGGTGGCTGCTGTTCCTGAGCATAGCCTACGTCTTCACTCGCCTGTACATCTACCTGTACGAACACTGGATAACATGGCGAGGCACACGCCAGAGACTAAGACAGCGACTGAACGACGCGAGATCGTATGAGGAGTGGATAGAAGGGGCAAAGGAGCTAGACGCATACCTGGGCAACGAATCGTGGAAGGAGAAGGCTGACTACGCATACTATGACAGCAAGACCATCGCAAGAGTACACCAACAGATGGTCAAACTGCGCGAGAAAGCCGAAGCAGAGGAAAGGGCTGGATCAGGATCAAATGCCTCCAAAGGCCAACACACTGCTGTTGAGGACCTCCGCGCGCTCTTGGAAGGTAGGATCCTCTGTCACATCACCACAGATTGTCTCTAACGTCGCATTTAGCTTCGATGAAGAACAACTTCGTAGGGTTCGAAAACCCGCGATTGTACAGCGAAACTTACTACGGAACCAAAGACCTCGTTCAGAAGTTCGTCGACGAAGCCGAGACATCGCTCGCTTTCCTCTTGCGGACCAACCAGCTCGATGCAGAGAACAAGCGCGCCTTGTTCAAACACCTCGGCAGCAACTTCGGTCGCACTGCACTATGTCTGTCCGGAGGGGCGACCTTTGCATACTACCACTTTGGTGTGGCCAAAGCTCTTATGGATGCCGAACTGCTGCCAGAAGTCATCACGGGTACATCTGGAGGAGCGCTCGTGGCTGCACTGCTATGCACAAGGACCGACGAAGAGCTAAAGAAGCTGCTCGTACCAGCTCTAGCTCATCGAATTACAGCATGTCACGAAAGCATCCTCACTTGGTCAAAGAGATGGTATAAGACGGGAGCGAGATTCGACAGCGTCGATTGGGCAAAGAAATGTGCTTGGATGACCCATGGCAGTTTGACCTTCAAGGAGGCATACCAGAGGACCGGGCGTATACTGAACGTCTCATGTGTCCCCTCAGATCCCCACTCGCCGACCATCTTAGCCAACTACATCACAGCCCCAGACTGCGTCGTCTGGTCAGCAGTCCTGGCATCTGCTGCTGTTCCGGGCATACTCAACCCAGTGGTCTTGATGAAGAAGAACAAGGACGGCAGTCTTTCACCCTACTCTTTTGGACATAAGTGGAAAGACGGCAGTTTGCGAACGGACATTCCACTCAAGGCATTGAATCTCCACTTCAATGTTCGATTCTCAATCGTAAGCCAGGTCAACCCCCACATCAACATCTTCTTCTTTTCGTCCCGCGGATCGGTCGGTCGACCTGTCACTCATCGGCGAGGACGGGGCTGGAGAGGTGGCTTTTTAGGCTCGGCCACAGAGCAATATCTTAAACTTGACCTCAATAAATGGCTCAAGGTGCTTCGGCATCTCGAACTGTTACCTCGCCCGCTTGGCCAAGACTGGAGTGAGCTTTGGCTGCAGCGCTTCAGCGGCACTATAACCATCTGGCCCAAATCCATACCTTCGGACTTCATTTATATACTTACTGACCCCACGCCGCAACGATTAGCACGCATGATACATGTTGGTCAACAATCAGCTTTTCCCAAGCTGAAGTTTATTGCGAACCGCGCAAAATTAGAGTACGCTATCCAAGAAGGGAGGCGAAAGTTCAGACCTCGTGGTGCACGCGATGACGATGTAGTTAACGCTTTGAGCGAGGAAGACCTCCGCAGCTTGCTAAAGCGCACAAGAAGCGATGGTCCGGAGGGTGGTGCTTTGTACCCAGCATCGGGATCAGAGTCCTCGTCGACAGCAGAACCATCGCGACCTGGTTCACCCGTGAATCTTCCTCTCGGCTTCACGTTCGCTCGCAAGAAGAAGAATGCGCCAGCCGAACTAGCAGTCACAGATGAGAAAATAGACGTTCCTGATAGTCCGTCACTGGGAAAACGATTGAGCGGATGGTGGTCCGCCATGTCACCTCAAGCTACAACACACTCTACAGAGCTCAAGTCTCGCCCACGCGATCCGCGATATACTCACGACCGTCCGAATTCGATGTTCGAATTCAGACCATCCGGCGACATGATAGGCGTTCCCAAAGGAAGAAAGCAGAGTGAGGTTTTCGACGACTCGGACGACGCAGACGAATCTCAGGACACTTCTAGACGCAGACAGCAGCACAAGGGGGGCGCATTTGGTGGCACGGATGCCGGTATGGAAGATGCTGACGACCATGGCGAGGCAGCAGATTTCGGCGATGATGAAGGAGATCAAGATGAAGTGCAGAATGTTGGAGTAGGACTTGGTCTTGAGGGACAAGCCTTGTAGTGTTTCCATTTGCCTTATACCTAGAGTAGACTGTAAACAATTTTAATGGGTAAACCTTTCAAAAAGTTGGTTTCGGACTTTGGTCTCGCGATAGGTTTCTCAGCTACGAAAATGTTTGTTTTCTACAAAGTGTATAACCTTCTGAGCAGAAGAGTGTAGTGTCTAGTGCACGTGAGAGTCGCGTCGACGGCTAGACCCGGCGGCTTGGCATGTCGTCATCGAGGACACGCTCTGGACGCGCTATCACACGGCTGCCTATGCCAGTCAGAACTTGCTTGCACATGAACTGCCACAACTCATAGCCCTTGAGACCGATGGACCGCGTCTTTGGAACATCGCCATGGGTGTCACCGGTCTCTGGACTGTCTTGCAGCCCTGCGCGCGGCCGATTAAGATCGAGACGTTGAACAAGAAGCGGCTCGCCGTGGATGCTTCCATTTGGATTTACCAGTTCCTCAAAGCAGTGCGAGACAAGGAAGGAAACGCGCTGCGCAACAGCCATATTGTTGGTTTCTTTCGCCGAGTATGCAAGCTCCTCTTCATCGGCATCAAGCCCGTCTTCGTCTTCGATGGTGGCGCACCGGCGCTCAAGCGACAAACTATCAGCAACCGCAAGTCGCGCCGTGAGGGAAGACGGGAAGATGCAGTCAGGACAGCGGGGAAGCTGTTGGCTATACAGATGCAGAGGGCTGCTGAGGAGGAAGACAGGAAGCGGAAAGAAGCTGCAAGGCACCCTAGGGAAGAGCCGCAGCAGCAGCAGGAGGAGGAAATACCCGATAACTTGGTCTATGCAGAAGAGCTCTTGCAGAACGATCAGGAGCGTGCGCAGAATCGCACCTTCAAGAGGAAAGATCAGTATCATCTACCAGATCTGGGCAAGTCCATGTCTGAAATGGGCGCTGCAAACGATCCCAGGGTAATGTCCCTTGAGGAGTTAGAGGAATACGCACGCCAATTCGATAGGGGCGAGGATATCAATGTCTACGATTTCTCCAAGATTGACTTCGACGGCCATTTCTTCCAAAGCCTACCTCCAGCCGATCGATACAACATCTTGAACGCAGCCAGGTTGCGAAGCAGACTCAGAATGGGGCACTCGAAGGAACAGCTCGACGCCATGTTTCCCGACAGAATGGCGTTTTCCAAATTCCAGATCGATCGTGTACGCGAACGCAACGAACTTACACAACGATTGATGAATCTCAACGGTATGAACGACGATGCTTTTGGAGCAGGCGGATTCAACCGCGTCGCAGGTGAGAGGGACAGGGAATATGTACTTGTCAAAAACGATGGAGTAGAAGGCGGTTGGGCGCTCGGAGTTGTGTTGAACAAGGAAGAGGGCAAAGCACACAAGCCGATCAATGTGGATCTACCGGAGCGTCCTGCTGAAGAGGATCAAGAATGGGAGGATGACGAAGACTTCGAGGACGTTCCGATCGAAGGCCTCAACCGATTGCCCAAGCCCAAAGGAGGCCTCAGTGCGCAAGAGAAGGAAGGTCGTGAGTTTATTGCTAATGAGCTGGCGACGCGACGTAGGAAGCTCTACAAGGCAAGGAAAGAGAAACCAGCACAGTCCAAGCCGCAGAGAGCTGCCCCAGTGAATCAGGATCCTGACTCACTGTTTCTTGCTGACGATAATGAAGAAGAAGAAGAAGAAGATTGGGAGAACGTGCCCATGGATGGCGTGAATGATATGGATGACGCAGGGGATGATATCGAGAACGAACAGTTGCAGCAAGCCATTGCGTTGTCGATGCAGCCAGAGAAGCAAGACGTTGCCGACGAGTCGGAAGACGACCCAGTGCGTGAAGTTTTCGAACAGAGGCGTGCCGCTGAGGCCAACCCCTTCGCTGGAACGAAGGGTTCTGGAATGGCTATCGCAAGGCTGGCAAATCAACGTAGTAACAAGCTTGCGCCGAAAGGCCCTTTTGAAGGGAGCGATAGCGAAGACGATATGGACCTCCAGGCTGCATTGGCCGAGTCTCGAAAGTCGAAGCGTCCTGTCAAACCAAGACAATCATCACCTAAACAGCAAGATTCAACCCCAGCACCAGCTGTGAAACCTGCAACCAAGCCAAAAAATGCTGCCGGATTTGACGGACCGTTGCCTTTCGAGAGGCTCAACTTAGGAAACTCCCTCCTAGGCAAGAAGAAGATGGATAAACTAGAAGCAGATAACGCAGGAGGCTTTGAAAAAGACTACGGACAAGAAAAGAAGTCTGCTGCGCCACTCCCGCCATGGTTCAGCGGCCAACGAGACATTGCAAAAGAAGTGAACGCCCAGCGGGAGGAAGAGAAGCAACAGTGGGAAGAGGCACGTCAAGAAGAAAAGTCCAGGTTTCAGTTCCAGCAGCTCCCAAGTCTTCGGAAGCCAGAAACCAAGGAAATTATCGACCTCGACGCGCCCGCTAGCCAGAGCCAGAAGCAAGTAGTTGCAATCGACTCGGATGAAGAAGCTGATGCGCAAATGGAAGATGTGCCAATTGAGGACCCTGAATTGAGGATGGGCGATCTTGCCGACAAAATCAAAGCAGAACCTCCCAAACCGCTCTCTCCGCAGCAGAAGTCACCTCCCCGCCAGGATCCTGCCTTGACAAAGAAAACTCCATTTGCGGACGATTCCGACGATGAGCCAGTAGATTGGTCCGAAAGTGAACCTGAAGAAGAGAAACGTGCACAACAGAAAGCGACTGATGGCGAAAAATCAGAGTCACTTGCGAAGCAGCCTTCAAGGTCTCCTTCCCAAGGATCAGAGGAATTCGAGGACGTACCGATGCAGACGGAGACAAATGTTTTGCCTGAGCCTACGAAGTCGCCATCGCCAGAGTTCGAGGATGTGCCTATGCAAAGCGAATCCGTCGCAGAAGCTGTACCACCAAAGTCCCCATCTCCCGTATTCGAAGATGTCCCGATCCGTCAGCAAAGGCCACATCGACCTCAGAGGGAACTCTCTCCCTTGCAAGGCCCAGACGATTTGACAAAGCCTATTGTGCCCCACAGTGGCGTAGCGGACGACAATGCGCATTTTGAAATGCCGGAAGGCAACGAGTCAGATCAATACTCAGACCCTGAGGACGAAGAGCTTTTCGCGTCCCTTGCAAAAGAGGCAGAAGAACACGCACGCTTCGCTCAGGAAGTGAGTAACAATACTGCCGCGCGTGTAAACTTTGACGATGAGCTCAAACAACTTCGCGCACAGCAGAAGAAAGACCGTCGAGATGCCGATGAAGTTACTCAGACTATGATCACGGAGTGTCAGCATTTACTGACCCTATTCGGACTACCATACATCACAGCTCCGATGGAAGCAGAAGCTCAATGCGCCGAACTTGTGAATCTTGGTCTTGTTGACGGCATTGTAACCGACGACTCCGATACCTTCCTCTTCGGCGGTACCCGTGTTTACAAGAACATGTTCAATGCAGCCAAATTCGTCGAATGCTACCTTGCCCAAGATCTCACCAACGAATTCAGCCTCACACGCGAGAAAATGATCGCCATCGCACAATTGCTCGGCAGTGATTACACAACAGGTATCCCTGGCATCGGGCCTGTCACCGCATTAGAAATCCTTTCCGAATTCCAAGACCTAGAGTCATTCAGAACGTGGTGGGACGGCGTTCAAAACGGAACTATCAAGAAAGAAGATGATGCTAAAAAGCCTTTCCGAAAAAGGTTCCGCAAGAATCAGGCCACGAAACTGTTCTTGCCGCCGACCTTTCCCGATCCTCGTGTTGCGGAAGCTTATCTTCATCCTGAGGTCGATAGCGATCCTGAGCCTTTCCAATGGGGTGTTCCTGATCTGGCTGCTTTGCGCACATTCTTGAGTTCCCAGATTGGATGGAGTTCTGAGAGAACGGATGAGGTGCTCGTTCCTGTCATTAGGGATATGAATCGGAGGGAGAAGGAAGGTACACAGGCAAACATCACAAGGTTCTTTGATGGCAGCGTTGGAGCGGGAGCCTTTGCGCCGAGAGTGAGAAATGCGGAGAGCGGACCAAGTGGGAAGAAGAAGGGCATGTCAGCTGCGGGAAAGAGAATGGAGGCCGCGTTGACTCGATTAGCGGGGAGGGGTGATGAGGCAAATGATGCGGCAGCGACTGAGGATGGAGAGACTGAAGGTGCGAATGCGACAGCTAGTGGATTGACGGGGAGGAAGAAGAGAAAGGCTGCGAGTAAGCCCGTGTCCTTGGCCGAGCAGGAAGAGGGGGATGCGGCCGCGGATATCGAAGAAGAAGAGGAGGAGGACGAGCTCTACAAGGAACCTACAAAGAAAAAGCCCAGGAAGACACGGAAAGGGAAAACAGCCAAATAATTAGAGGTACATGTAGAATCATCTGGTATCATATATATGCCTACTCTATCCTATCTTACAACAGCCAAACCGCCTTCCAGTGTCCTCAAAGTTTCACGTTCCCTCCTTCAATACTCTTCAGATCTTCCATGGTAAACCTCCTGTAAGTGCCGTCCCTTAACCAATACAGCACATCTCCCTTCTCTCCCATGACCTGCGGATCAATTCCTTCCTTCTGCAGCTCAACCTTCTGTTGTTTGTTCGTTCCCGTCAATTGCATCTCCCTCGTTACTCTAATCCAAACAGGTACCGCAAACGCCGGTAACTCCTTCTTGACATGCTGTGCCAGCTCTTGCAATAGCTTGTCATTTACCTCGCCAACGCCTTGTTCAAAAACAATGGCTGCGCATCCAGCCCGCCCATCATGTCCAGGGACACTGACACCATAGACGTTTGCCTCGGCAACCGCTGGATGCTTGCCCACGGCTTCTGAAACCTCCGCTGTAGATACGTTTTCCGCTTTCCAACGGAACGTATCGCCAATGCGATCAACGAACCAGAACCTTCCCTCGTCGTCCCATCGCATAAGGTCGCCCGAACGGAAATAGGCATCCCCTTTCTCTTTGACATCCCTGATGATTTTCGAGTTTGTAGCTTTCTCGTTCCCATAGTAGCCCTGGAAACCGTCTTTTATATTTGCTGCGTCGAGTTTACCGAGGAGTTCGCCGTTTTCGTTGTAATCGCTGATTTCACACAAGCCGGTGACGGGGTCGCGAAGAGGTTCTGGGGGATCGGAATTGGGATCCATGCGTACCAGGGTAAGTTTGCGCGACATGAGAAGGTTTCCCAGCGACCCGTTTCGGGCGATTGCGCCGCTGGAAAAGGAGTTTGTGGAGCGGTTGAAGAGACCACCGGGCGCTTCTGTTGCAGCGTAGAACTCGTAGATTGTTTCTATGCCGAAACGTTGTTTGAATGGCTCCCAGACATCTGGGCGTAGGCCGTTGCCAAAGGCGGCCCGTATTTTGTGTTGCTTGTCTAACGGGGAGGGCGGTGCAGAGAGAAGGTAGCGACATGTTTCGCCAACGTAGTGCAGAATTGTAGCGTGTGAGGAGCGGATCTCAGGCCAGAATGTTTTGTGCGAGAATTTCTTGGATAATGCGATTGTGCTACCAGCGCGCAGGACAGCGCATGCACCAAGGACAGAGGCTGAGCTGTGGTATAACGGCATGGATGTGTAGACTATGTCGTTCTTGAGGGACATCCAGTTTGCGGCGAATTTGGCGCCGCCGCCGCATTTGCCCCAGGACATTACGGCGGGTTTGGGGAGGCCTGTCGTGCCGGATGTGTAGATGAGCATGGCCATGCTGCTGCGCTTTTGGTCGGAGCGAGACGAGTCAGGAAGGCGCGTGGGTGGATGGGTGAGGATGGTTGAGGTTAGGGCGTCATCGAAGAAGATGATTTCGAGGTTTCGTTGCGCGGTCAAAGGCTCGGAGACGGCGCCTGCTTCGACAGCGGCTTGGGGAGTTTGCGCCTGGTTCTTGACCGATAGTGGAACGTCCGACTGCTCTTGTTCAAAAGTGTATTTGACCTTGTCGGCGTGCTGCACACGAGTGAGGCCATGCTCCTTGAGCGCATCTTGGTTGAACTTGTCCTTGCTCTCCTGGTCCACCAGCACCAACCGCGCCGTACTCGTCTTGATTGTGTGTACCAGCGGCTTGCCCGATAGGTTGTAGTTGATGAAAGCCGGCTTCGCACCGATGCTCCAGAGGCCAAACCAGACCCACATGAAGACCTCCGAGTTCACAAAGTCCATTGCGACAATCTCATCCTTCTCCACGCCCTTGCTCTTGAGCCAGTTGCCATAGCGGAGCACCACATCGTAAGCCTGGGCATATGTCCACGTCTTTCCCTGGAATATGATCCAGGCGTGGTTTGCGCGCGAAGAGGATTTGGCATGCGCCTCGAGTTCGTAGAAGAGGTTCAGGGTGTCGCGTCGTTCTTGCAGCGCGCCGGCGATGCTGCTGCCAACGAAGGAAGAAAGTAGCGGCCAGTCGTATGTGAAGCCATGGCGACCGTTGAGGTATGCAAGACCGGCTGCTGCTGCAGGCAGGGCGAGAGGGAGAACTGGTAGTGAGACATGTTAGCGAGCTGCAGGATGCGGCGCGGTCCATGGATGACGCGAGATTACCTGACATGACCGGCGGCCAATAGAGTTAAAGCAACTGTAAAGTAGGTGAGAGATGCTAAAATGCCACAATTCGCAGAATCTGAGATACTAGAAGAAGAGGATACATCCTCATACTATTAATTGACCAAACTGCCGCAGCGCTCCCTGTCCTCAACTAGTGACGTTTGACCTCTCAGGCTAGTGGCACCATGGGAGCTGTGGAGCCGAGGCACATGTTAGGGCACCCCCGTTGTTCCTCGAGTAAGCCTTCAACCTTCTCCCTCCTCCACGCCTTGTGGCTGCTTTCCCCTCATCGCCTAGAGATGGGCCACCTGTCGTGCTCCAAGAAGAAAGCCACATCCCGTGCTCGCTTCCGTTGTGAGCGACAGGGCATGTTTGGCCTTGATTGGCCGTGGTATACTACTACTATTCTCACACAGCAGGTGAGCAACGCCGGCCATCTACAACACAATGGCTGCATCATCCAAGCTGGGAGCCCATGATCGTAAAACTAAGACAGCACCTGGCATCAATCATCATATGGTCCCGAGATGTACGGCCGCTTGCGGCCAGCACAACAACTATTTGCTTCAGGTAGCCTTTGTCCACCACCTCTGTACCGTGACAAAGACACATCTTCACTGTTCGCATTCAAATACCCTTCAGTTTCGTAACAAGACAGTCTGCCCATTTTTCACTCGAGTCGAATCGACAGTCGCCCAAGGAATAGACGTCTTGGTGTGTTTGCTACACGTGCATGATCGAGCTGTCGTCTGCTAACGTGCCCAAACTAACAGCGCACACACTTTCTCAAGTCGAATTTGCCGCTTCCAAACGCATGATGACGTTCAAGAACCAAGGCCGCGGTGCCGCCGATTCTCCGGAGCTCATCGATATCGCAGACTTGGAAGAGATTACCTCATCCAGCAAAGAGGAGCCGACACAGCCGGAGACCAGCGATCGCCGACTAGCTCAGGCGGTTAACTATCTTGTCAAGGAAGGAGGTAGTGATTCCCCTGATACGTTCATGGACCGGGTTGATCGTATCGACAATTCTCTTCTTCTGCCACTTACTCAACAAGGACGCAATTTCGACATTAAACTGTTCAATCGCGTACTTGACATGGTCAGTGAGGCGCAGCTCGATTTTGATAAAGCTGCCCAAGAAGATTCATCAGAAGAAGATTCGCCATCAATGTCCAATAGAAAATTACCTGTGCCGGAGAGTGCAGAGGAATCACGAGAATACTATACGCCGTCTGCAGCAGAAGCTCTTTACCGGAAAGGTAACGGTTTGGATAAGCCTCACTCCAAGCCTCACATGCCATTGCCTGCAACACAAGGACCCGCAGCAGAGAGAGGAGAAGATGTGCCTAGCGAGCGCGTTTTCAAATATGGCGGTCCAGACAACGAAGTCGAAAGCTGGTACAAGGACTATCCAGCCTCGCTACCGTTTGCCGAAACCTTCCAACTGGCGCATTGGGAGAGTCTCAAAATCAACTACGATATCTCCGAATCTGGCAGACAGATGAAAGCAGAAGGCCAGATTATTGAGACCAATGTATCTTTTGATCATCCTGCTCTTCAGCAGTACAAAACACTCCCCCCATATGAGTCTGGATCGCGCTTCAAGCTTCCAAAACCTAGCGCAATCGTCGAAGAAGAGGTCAATCGGCTGGGAACACAAAAGAGCCTTGAAAAGGTCGTGCAAGATCTTAACAGGAGCAGTGACGAAGTGAACGCGGAAGGAAAATATCGATATACTCCCCGAATCTTTTTGGAGAAATTTACAGTGGGCGCTCAAGGTAAGCGATGAAATCCTTCTCAATAGTTATAAACTAACAGGAACGCAGTAGATCCGACAGCGATCCGTCACGCTGTTAACACA
>Ga0268250_10000546_pt1 | contig 17778 bp, 14 predicted proteins | sample AgamicAsSfe_FD_200448 | JGI IMG/M metagenome (GOLD analysis project Ga0268250, IMG submission 200448) | Agave microbial communities from Guanajuato, Mexico - As.Sf.e (v2) (version 2) | ecosystem: Host-associated > Plants > Phyllosphere > Phylloplane/Leaf | place: Guanajuato, Mexico | collected... | reverse complement strand
GTCTCAAGCATATTCGCAGCACATCCATCGTGTCTCGTGTCGACAAGGGAGCCATTAAGTTCTAAGCATAAATCGTAGCCGAGTTCGTACGTCGTCGTAAGTCGTGGTGTAGATGTTAGCAAGATTCATGTAGCGTAAGTCGTAGCATAGATGGTAGCAAAATCGTCAGGCGTAAATTGTAGCAAAGGTCGTGAGAGTCGTAGCATGTGTGATGTATGTAGCAGTTCGTCGTCGTTGAGATGTCATGTCTCGTGTAGCCAGACTGAGCTAAGCAGATGTGATGCTTGTTTGCGCCAGCGCAGGAAGCAAAGTAGGGAAAGAAGTCTGCCGGTGAAGGGAGGTGGGTTCGAAGAAAGCGAGAAATGAGCGTCGTCGACAGTATTGTCGATGTGTCCGAACATGTCCGAGCGAGACATGCATGAGACAGTGCCGTGGTCAGAGATCGCTCATTTCGTGCCACTCGGGTCATTGATGCCGCCTGTAGTGATGACATAGGTAGCCTCGCCTTCTGCAACATCTACGACCACAACGTTAGTGTTCTCTTGATAGCCTCATACAATCTCATCCACCAACCAGGCGAATCTTGAATCTTGGCAACACGCTCCTCGCCACGACCCTTGCGGAGCAGGACGCGAGTGGTAGAAGCGTGAGCGATGACGTGGCCACCGACCGGTTTGCGGCCGTCTGCACCTGCGAAAGACATTGCGCCCGGATCGGACTGGACTTGGTTGGTCTGTCAAGGAGAAGTTAGACATGTCCTTCAATGTTGCTGGGCACGGAAGCAGACATACCATGAGGACGAGCACGTTGAACTCTGTATGCGATAGTCAGCAAGAGTGAATCAGGGGCCAACTCAACATCAGCATACCCAATGCAATCAAAGCGAGCAGCGCCAGATGCCTTCCAAGGAACTGCTGACGCTCACTCAGTTCACCTCGACCACTGTAGTCGACTCGGAACTTTGCCATGATGCTGTCGACGATGAGGAGGCGGTAGTCTCCGGTTGCGAGTTGCTCGATTAGACCGAAGACAATGTCGTGCTGATGCTCGCTGTTGAGGGCTCGCACGGTGATGATGTTGTCGTTGGCCAAGTCGGCGTCAATCCCGAAACGTTCAGCGATATCGCGGATGCTGAGGCGTGTTAGTGGAATTGGCTTGGGTGAGCGTGGTGAACTTGCCGCTCTGGTCGGAAGGTGTTCTCGGTATCTGCATGATGGGTGAGTGACAAAATTGCAATCAGCTTGAGAGGACGACGTACCGATGTATGCGACTTTGCCAGCGCCGCCACCCAGGGACTATATGAAGATCAGGATCTTCCGCTATTGCTGACTGCACGCGGTACATACTAGGGGCAGCTATAACATATTTCAGTTGTGTTAAGAACGGGATGGCATCAAAAAATGTTACCTGCGCAACCACCGACATGGTGTGACATATCTGAGTCTTGCCACAACGGAACTCTCCATAGATCTACCTGTTGTCAGACACAAGTCGCAGAAGCCCGGCATGCTCGGCACAAACCTCGCATAGACTACTCGTCTGGAAGCCACTGCAAGCAATCAGTACCTCAGCAGAAAGACAAAGCTCATAGCCATGACCCACCCTCCCAGCATTCCATCAAAAGCAGAACTTCCAGTCGAGAGTCGCATACACTTCTTGCGTTCTTCGAGTCGTTGATTGCCAGTGACCCATTCGCTCTTGCCATCACCGTACTGCTTCCCCGTGTTAGAGAAGTCGAAGTTGTCGAGGACGAAATGTTGATAGAGCTGGAGTGTGATGTAGCATACCAAGCATTTCTTGGCGGCTTCCTTGATCTTGCCAACTTTGATCTCACTGAGGCCTTTGATGTCGTTCAAGAATTTGGGATGAGTGGCGTAGACGAGCTGCGGGCGACAGTGAGTGAGGTGCGATGTATGGGGGCGAAGAGGTGAGATCGACTCACGCCGACGGTCCGGATACCAGCATCGTTGAGTTTCTTGATGTCTGAAGCATTGATATCTGTCGGAGCATGGTGCGTCAGTGGTTTGTCAGACAAAGCTTCAAGTCAACCTTGACTTACTGTACGATTGCAGCTCATCGGACAACGTGAACGGATTGCTAGGTGCGAACTCCTTCAGACACAATACGATCAGCCGAGATGTTGAGCATCCCGAGGACATAATCATGCTACCTCGTCCACATTCTCCTCATCGTTCTCATCTGCGGTAACATCTTCTGACGCAGCTCTCGAGGTCTTTGTTATAGAATTGGCAGTGCTCGGAGGTGTCGTCTGTCTTGACTTTCTTGATGGAGTAGAACTGGTGGTACTTGGTGGTGTAGACTCAGCAGTAGTAGAAGGTGTAGTCTGTCCTGACTTTCTTGAGGTTGAGCTGGAAGGTGTGGTATCGCCAGCACTGCTAGGAGCGACACTTGCTGAGCGTCCTCGAGGAGTAGTGGCTCGTTCTTGAGTTCCAGCTTTGGTGTCCTCTTTGTCCTTGGCAGAGGTGCGGACCATGTTGCTGAATGAAGCTTGCTGAAGCTGTTGCTGCTGGAAAAGGTCGTTCTAGAAAGGAAAGAGAAAAAGGAAGAAGGGCGAGAATAAGACAGGTCGTAAGAAGAGAAGAGACGTCGAAGAGAAAGGGAAGAAACGAAGAACAGAGTAAAGAGTCGAATAGAGAAGTAAAAGTACAAATAAGGTGAAGGTGAAGGAATGAAGAAGAGAGGACGAAAACGAAAACGCTGGGCAAAATCGAGTAACCAGCAAGCCGGAAAGAAGAGAGGGGTACAGGCCAGAAAGACCGGGTGGAGCAGGCCACAATGGGCACTGCACAAAGGCTCGGAAGTACAACTTGAAACATCTGACGCGTGCGCACGTGACCAGTGGACCATGTTCCACAGCTGTTTCATGACGACTTCTGGAACTTCTTGTCGAAGGTGAAATACTTAGTCGTCGTGTGCTTAGTTACCTGAGTCTAGTATTTAGAGCGAGCATGCTTCTGCCAAGGAATACGACTGGCGTGCATCCCAGGCAATCGGCCGCGAAGGACGCAGGAAATTCTTTGGTGATTTCTAGTCGTGAGATCATAAGCAGAGTGCATCAGAACACGCACTCATATAGCACAAATCCAGTACTAAGCGCCGTACACAATGGCCTTTTCGAGACGATGCGGGAACGGAACTATGACTCGCTGGTGTTTCATGACAATGCAAATCATTTTCTTATGCCTTTCTTGCAACTGTTTTTATTCAAGCTCGATCATGCCCTGTTTTCAGCCATCCCCTCTCCAAGTTCTCAGCTTATCCAGAAATGTTTTCCATCTCCGGACATGTCGCACGCATGCTTGTAAGTATGAAATGTTGAGATGGACTTGTATTTGCTCGAAATGGAGAATGAACTTTTAAGCTGCATGTTGATTCATGAAGAAGATTCCGGAAATATCCTGTGTTCGCTGGTCGTTACTGAGTGCCCAAGAGTGAGATGCCTGTCGAAATGAGGCAGGTTTGTAGTTGTTTATGCAAGAGGTGCAGCCATCTGATCAGGCTGAACAAGGTTGTCATCAGTGTTGACCGGAGCGTCTCCGTTGACAGCATTCTGAGGGCAGTCCTTGATAATGTGACCTGCTTGGCCACATCTGTAGCAGGCTAGAGATACTGTGTTAGCTACATGTGCATGCGCGGACGGCCGAACATCTTACTCTTGCCAGCAGTGTTTAATGGGCCACCGTTAGGTGCTGTGCAGTCGCGGCTGATGTGTCCAAGTCTGCCACAAGCGTAGCACTAATTCTGTTATTAGCGAGTACTCGCATGTGAAAAGTGAATGTTTCGGACCTTCATAGCCTGAGCTTGGCAGTCACGGGCAAAGTGGTTTGGTCCACCACACTTGTAGCACTACGAATATGTCAGCGGTGAAACTCCATGGTCATTGTATACACGCACCATAGCAGGGCGACCAGGACCTCCTGCGCCAGCAAAGCCACCACGGCCTCCGGCGAAACCACCACGGCCACCAGCGAAGCCACCACGACCAGCTGGGAGACCCATGGGAGGAACAGGCATTCCCGGGCCACCTGCCTGAGCTAGACCTGGAGTAGGGCAGTTGCGCTAAGATTGGTAAGCATATGGTTCGTTTTCCGGAAACAGTCGTAACATACGGCAAGATGACCTGGCTGGCCGCATGAATAGCCTGGAGTGTCATATCAGCATTGCGGCGCAAATGTTGCTCGAATTACCTTTCACTTACAACGGTTGCCAGCTGCTCCACCGGCGATGCGGAGGGTCGGGCAGTCAGCCTGGACGTGACCGAGACCTTGGCAGTGGTAGCACTGCTTTGCTGTATCGAGTATGAGTATCTTGCTACATCTTCCGTCGTCACTCCTCATCACTTACTCTCAGTAGTGCGAGGTGCCGGGCATTGGCTGGACTCGTGGCCGGGCTGCTTGCCTAGATATCGTCAGAGCTGTCCGGCTGATACCATGTGAAGGTATCGCTCACAGTTGTAGCAAAGGCGTTCGGACGAAGAGCACACTTCAGCGTAGTGGCCGATGTTGCCGCACTGTGTTTGATTCTTAGTTCTTGATCCTCGACCTGCTTTTATCAGATTCTCGTACTTTGTAGCAAGCGCGGCGCGTGAGGGAAGACATTTTGAATGTAGACTACTTCGTTACGATCAGCTCCTGCAAAGTCGTTCGCTCCTGGGTGCGGCATGCCAGCGGGGGCTCCTCGGATCTTGGGACGAAGACTTCGAGCTAGCTGGAGAACGTACTGTTTTCGGAATGAAGATACTTTGAATAGATCTGCGGGCATTCTGTCAGTCGCACTGCCCTGTCAAATATTACTTGCACTGTTGCGCCGCCAGCGCATTTGCGCAGCTCGTTGCCTCCACTCGTCCCATCTCTCATCGCATTTGGGACTCACCACCAGCTCGATCTCTAAACTTCTCAGCAACTGCGCAACTCTCTTCTACCCGCCTATTACGACTCACGTAACTATCCAAGCGCGTCGAAGAAGGAATATGAGGTTGTTGTTGTTGTACTGAATTTGAGGAAATCTCGAGTGGAGGGCCTGATTTCAGACGGGACTGCCACGTGCTCATTTCGGCTAATCCGCGCCTCTTGAACATAACATCTCAAGGCAGAGCACGAACTACCTCATGAGACGGAATCGTATGTTGCATGTGTTATGGAAGGAGCAGGCTATGCTTCGATCACCTCGCCCATGGGCTTGGGATGCACGGGAGAAGTCAGCATAACACGGCTAGGAAATCGTCCACTGTCATCTTGAGATTGTCGATATACATGTCCCACATCTGTGCTTCAGTGCATATCTGTGCCGAACACTTTGTTGAATCACAGTTTCTCTCGCTGCGAGCCCTTTGAGTAAGGTAAGTACAGGGAGCAGGATATTAGATTTACGATCCCACTTCCTGTGATCAGCACAGCAGCACGACATCGCCGCGAGGCAGCAGCGTTTAACAACTCGATCGCTCCTGTTCAGATACGCCGCTCTCGTCCCTAAACATCTCAACACCCTAACCCTTCTGCTTCGCCAGGATCGCCGCCAACGACAGCTGACTCGCCACCTTCTCATACTCCGCATCCTGTCTGACCCTATAGCGGCTGAGTTTGCGACTGTCGGGTTGTGCAATCTGCGAGTCCCTTACAAGCACCGTCGAGTTTACTGCTTCATGCTTATCCTCATCCTGCTCCTCCTCCTCATCTTCCCACTCGACGTCTGATTTTGCACCCGAGTCCTCCGTAGATGTGACGAAGTTTTGCGATGTGGTCTGTAGGCTTTGTGGCGGCACAGGGTTCGTAGTGGGTGGCATGCTGCTGATGGTGCTGTCTCGCTCGGCTTTGTCTTGGAATTCGGTGGAAGCAATGTCTTTACGAGGCTCCTCATCTTCGTCAGGATCACGGTCAGGCGGTGCCACGAGTCGCCAGTATTTGTTACCGTCGTCGGCCGGCGCGGCTACTAATAGCTTAGCTCCATAGCTGCTCAAGTCGGCAAAGCTGTGGTGGATCACGCCACGCTCCCATCTATCATCGGGACTGTCGTAGTCGTCAAGTTGCATCTCGAATTTGCTGTAGATGCGCTCGCCGTTCTCGTCATATCTTTCGTTTTCCTCCCTGTCGCGCCATGCGAGTCTGAGATCGACATCAGTACTGTGAGAAAGTTGACCAGTTTCGCCCTCAAGGCTTATGATGACGGCGGTCATGTAGCCGGAAACGATTGGCTGCCAGTTTGTGGCTGCTGTGGGCTCTGAGAGCTGGCGGAAAGCTATCACACTCCCGAGTACGATTTGAGATAGTTCGAGCGCCGGAAGTGTTGTTATATCAACAGGTAATTCTGGCAGATCTTCTGACACATCGTTGTCATCAAACCACTGCTGTGTATATGCTCCGTTTGTGTCGGGAGTGAGATGTGTCGTGATAGTGCTAGGCTGCGATACTGCGTTCGCTTGCAACTTGTCCTCATGCTGATCATTTTCATCTGGCTTCTCATCGTAGTCAAGCTGAACATTCGAATCATCGAACCTTATCAGCGACTCATCCACTTCCGTCTCCTGCTCATACGCAGCCGCAGCATTACTCTTCCTCTTCCTCTTCTTTCCTTTTGGCAACTGCTGCGACACATCCCAGCGCTGCACAAACGGAAACGGAGGCGTGCTGAGCCCAACATCTTCGTTGACGCATTCGACGGCAGTAAGCTTGATCTTTGACTTCCATGCATCCAAATTCGTGTTCTCGGCAGTTGATATGAGTTTCTTAGCCGTAGCAGCAGCTCCCTTCCCACTGTTTGGCGCATTCACTGATGTGCGATTGCCCAGACTAGCAAGTCTGCTGCGGACACGCTCCTCGTCTACTTTCGTCTTCGGTGCACGTACCCCGAGAGAGCCGAAGAGAAGGCGGCGGGTGCTGGCTACGTCGAGGGTCTTTGATCGACGCTGACTCACTTGATCTTCCACCTGGCTAGGTGTCGCTGCTGAGGCGGGGCTCTGTGCTTTTGACGCAGAAGTACCGTCAAGCTGCGGAACTTGTGCTGCAGCTTCGAGTTGCGAGAGTATCTCAAGCTGTGCTGCAGCTTCGAGTTGCGTGGCGAGCTCAGGCTGGTTATCAGTCATTTCAGTGTCGACTAGAGGATGCGAAAGAACTTCTGACTGCTCAGCAGTGTCAACAAGCTCAGTTGCCAGCTGAACTTCGTCAGCAGGCTTCACCGTCTCAACATCGAGACTCATCGCTACGTCCACGCCACCCTCCGCAATGCGCTCCAGGAGTAATTGACGTCTCTGCTCTAACGCGGTCGGACCAGCTGCACTCTCTGCAGGTTTTGCTGCCGCCTCTGCTGTTTCCGCAATACACTTCGCCTTATACTCATTAACCGTCATTTCCATCGGCTCCAGCCCTTTTGCTTGCCGAGCTTTCAGTGCACGTTGGTACTTCTTTCGCTGATTCCGAGCCTTCGTACCTTCTCTGCCTTGTCCAGGAGCCGACTGTTTCTGCTTTTCTTTTGGTGCTGGTGTTGACCCTTCTGACGATGTATTTGACCGTTGGGATGTGCTTGAACAATTGACTTGTTGCTTTGCAGGCTGTGTCATTTGTTTAGCAGTCTTCTTGGTCGCATTCGTGCCGTTGAATTGTTGATTGGCAGGCTTTTTCGCTTGTTTGACATTCTTCTTGGCTGATTCCGCGCTGGATGAGTCGAAGCTGGATGTGCTGTCGCTGCTGTCACTGCTGCTGCTGATGCTGCTGTCACTATGGCTTTCACTGGAGGCAGGTGGCTTCTGAGATTGCTGGGACGCTGATTTGAAGTCGGAGCTCTTCTCCGTAGACACATTTTTGGCAAGGTCATTGGGTCGAGTCGCATTCAGCTTTCGCTTTTTCGAACTTATCGTCTCGGGCGCTGAATCTGAGCTGTCGAAGTTATCAGAATCATCTGAACTATCGGAACTGTCACTGTCGCTCGAGACCTGCTTTCGCTTTGTTTTTGTTGCTGGGGTCCTCTCCTCTTCGTCCCCTTTGGGCACAGATGAGTCTTTCAACACCAGCTGTTTCCCAGATCTCAGCCTCCCTGTCGTTTGTATGTCGTTATCATCGTCATCCGCATCCTGTACCAGGTCCGCATACTCGTCGTCGTCCAAGCTCTCATCAAGCTCATCCGCATCGTAATCAGAGTCCTCCTCGTCACTCGTCTCATTCTCATCCGATTCCGCCAGCTCCTGCCGGGTATGCCTTTCCTCCTCTACAAAGCTCACGCTTCCGCTCCTCTTCTTCGCCACCCCATTAGTCCGCAACACCCCCTTCAGCTGCCCTCCAGTTTCGCCTTCTCCCTGCTCCTGCTCCTGTGTCCTCGCCGGCTCGCTCTTCCTCCCGATCCTCTTCCTCTTCGTCCTCCCAAATGCAACCCCATCATACAGCCTCGCGCCCCCACTATCCACCCTCTCCCTCCCACCATCCCGCCTCGCCTTTCTCTCATCCAAACTCAGCGGCCTCACCACATACAGCACATCCTCTCGCATGATATTCGCCACGATCTTGAAATGCAGCAATTCATACTCGCCGCCGAAGACGACGTAATCTTCTAGACCGAGATCGTCGGCTTCCAGGGGGATGTCGGCGTTTAGGGCAGCGAGGAGTTGAGCGATTGTGGTTGGGGGAGAGCGGGGGACGTCGTGCCAGAGCTTGAGGTCGGGGAGGCTGGGGCGTTGGATGGTGAGGCGGAGTTGGAGGGGTGGTGGTGAGGCGGGAAAGTGTGCGGGTTGAGAAGGCCAGGGGATGTAGGGCGTCATTTGTGTCGTGGAGGGCATTGGCCGCGGCGGGGCTTGTGTGACATCTTGATGGGATCGTGGCATTGTGATTGTACTGCGCAAGGGTCGTGGATGTAGTGAAGGTGGTATTGAGTTCGAAGGTAAGTCTCGATCAGACCAGAGCGCCATACAGCTGCTCAAATTCAATGTCGCTTATGAGTTTGATCGAAGTTTCGTGAGAGCTCAGTCGAGAGGGTGTGTGCGGGCCTGCTTAGGTTGCGAGCTATGTGCTACGAGCTTGTGCACTCGTGCAGTGGCTGTCCATTCGAGCTTGGAGACGTCTCCACCGGGTGCTAGACGCAGATGGTATCACACGAAAGCCAAATCGACCAAAGCTCTGGAATGTGAAACCGTTTGACTTGGATTTGAAACCGGAGTTCATGCCCGCTGGAGCCACTGAAGACTTCCCTTGACGAATCTCACTTATTCAGGTAGTGAAGTACTAATGAGAATGAAGTCACACTCGAAGTCAGAAGTACAAAATCAAGCATGCCGAAATCGCAGGCCCAGATTACATCGCCCTGTCTGTCTACTGCCTCTCCTGACTGCCAAACATGACCTGCAGCTCTATCGCCCTGTCACCGCGTCCTCTCTTTCCATACTCCATTATTACCACAACCTCCTGGTCCACCCGCTATATATCATCCTTGCAATCCCGCCGCTAGACCCCATCCCAGGGCCTTGTATGATAACGCCAGCGCTGATGCACTTTGTCTTGTGTAAAAATGTTGGAATATAAGCCACCATACCCATAGATGTCCCGTCTGCCCAACGCCATGCTTGGTCAAAGGGAAGGAAACCGACCGCCAATGCTGGTTCTCCCTTTCCTGCATCTTCTTCTTTCTCCTCCTCCTGCTGCTGCTCAAATCTATCTTGGCTCACCACACCTAGCTGTTGCGACATGGTCTCAGATAAGAGCCACTGTTCTGAGTTGGATTCACGCCAGTATCAGCCTGCATTCCAGCTACTCCTGCCGTGGAGCAGCTACTGCCTCTTCTCTTCTCCTCACGCCATTCCCGTCCTATCATGTCTCCTCCTCTTGAAGAAATCCATAACCCTGCTTCCCGCACTCGGCTTCTGCTTGCTGGCACTTCCATACCCAGCCCTATCAGCCCTGAACTTATCGCCAACATCCGTCGCCGTCGCCGTACTATACGAAGACGACAAGTCACGTCGTGGATCCGCCGTAGCCGGGCGTTGCGCCTGACTGACACCAGATGTGATGCGCGAGCCAGCTGCACTCGCATTGGCGACCTCAGTGCGCGCTGTCGTTGGCGTGCGATCGTAGCCAGGGTCGTATGTCGAGTGGCGGTTGTAGTTATATTGGCTTCCGAATCGGGCGGCGGCGCCCTGAGGTCTCGCTTGCGCATCTGCACCACCATCCAGGGTCCCTGCCGTGTTTGGCCTCATCATTGTAGCGGTATCGGCTGTTTGAGGTCTAGTCGAAGGTTCACGGCTATGGCTGCTGCTCAGCCGAGGAATCAGGGAGAAGCGCTTCGAGCTCCTCTTTGCAGGATCTTTGTTAAGATCAATGCTCTTGCGAGAAAAGCCGAAAGATCGGCGGGATGATTCTGTAGATTGTCTGGGCGCGGACTCGGCTTCTACAGGTCTCATGCTGCTAGGAGGGTATCTTCGGTCTTTGCCGCCAGCACTACTTGGCGGATAAGCACGGTCGGGCTTTTCCTTCGTTGCTGTTGAGGGTCTTCCATTTTTCGAGTTGGATCGTCCAAAGAGCCTGTCGCTGAAATTGCTAAGCGTGGAGGTTCGGCGGTGGGCTTTCTCCGCAGCATCAGTAGACGATGGGTATATGGCTGAATTACGGTTAGCCTGGCGGACATCTTCTTCCCGTGTCGGCCGTCGAGCTGTTTGTGGTCGTGCAAAGGCGTCCTGGCTGATTGAGCCTCCCGTATTATGTCTCGAAGGAGGCGGTTGTGAGAATCGACCTTGAGCATTCTCTGTTGCTACTGTGGCAGCAACGGGTTGACCGTAGGAGCCGCGTTGTGGCAACTTTGAGGAGGATGATATCGCACCCTGGGTAGTGACAGGCCGTATAGTTGTGCTGGATGGCCCAGTGAGGTTGAAAGCAGTCGAGTCGGAGATCGATCGTGGCACATCCCTTGCAGGACGTGTACTCTTTGAAGACGGCGCAGGTGAATGCACTGCAACCGGGATTTCGCTTCTCTGTCTTGGCGTTCCTGACGACCCTCCTCTGGTGGCAATGGGATCAGCCAATGCAGGTTGCGGCGCGAACTCTCTTGTTGTTTGCGACTGTGGTGCAACGTATTCGATCTGCACGGTGCGTCTCTTAGCACTGTCTCGGGCAGTCTTTTGCTTATCGACCTCTGGCGAACGTGACACCTTGCCTTGTTTGGAGATCAGGCCACCAATCGTCGTTGCTTGAGCATGTGGTTTGGTAGATTCTCTCACAGATGAGCTGCGACCGACGCCTGAAGATCTTCCTGCATGCATCTCCATTGCTGCCGCCGCCGCAGACGTGGGCGTGTCTTGTGCCGTCTTTGAGGTGAATTTCTCGACAACATGGAAGTACTCTGCCAGCCAGCTGTGACGTGCGACTTCAAAGAGGTCAGCACGATGCCGTGGGTCTGGGACAAGTATTCTTCTGAGGAGATCGCGAGCGTGTGGTGTGACGTGTTCCGGAAAGACCAGGGGAGCAGAAACGATATATTTGTAGAGGAGGTTGATGTTGTCACCGTCGGGATTGGCTGGATCATCGTCGAAAGGTAGGTATCCGGCCAACATAGCATACAGGATGACACCACACGACCAGACATCGACCTTTCTCCCTGTATAGATGCCGTCGCTGACGACTAGCTCCGGGGCTGCGTAACAAGGACTTCCACACGATGTAGCCATCAAGTCACCTCTTCTGAAGCCCTTTGAGTTAACCTCGTCCAGTCTGTGTCTCTTGATAAAACTCTTGCGATGCAACTTCGACTCAATCTTCTCTCCAAGCTCATCATTCGGGTCGAATGTATTTGCAAACCCGAAATCGGTTATGATTATGTTGTTGTTGCGATCCAGGAGCAAGTTTTCCAGCTTCAAGTCGCGATGTATGATGCCGTGCTGATGCAAGTAGCCGACTCCAGAGATAAGCTGCGAGAACAGCCGTCTTGCCTCGGGGTCTTTCAGATACCTCTCGTGAAGGATGTGGTCGAAAAGCTCTCCTCCAGATGCATATTCCAGGATGATCCCGATCGTCCGCTCAGTCTTGACCGTCTCGTGTAGCCGAACAATGTTCGGGTGTTCAAGCCGCTTCAGTATATCAATCTCCCGCATCGCCTTCGATAGTCTTGCCTCGTTATCCAGCTTATCGCGCCGTATCAGCTTGACAGCCACCTGTATACCATCCTTCTTCCAGCCCATCTTGACCTTTCCGAACTCGCCCTCGCCAAGCGTCTGCCCGAGGAAGTAGTCGCCAATTTTGGTATCCTTCCGGGATGTCTTCTCATTGGAAAAGTCCTGTCTCTTCGGTGCGCTTCGCTGAGCAGGACTACCAGAGCCCGTTGCAAAAGCATTCTCGACTACCCGTTGAGCATGCGCTGCTTGGCCGGGTTCTGCAGTCAGGGGTGTGGCCTCGTACGTTCTTATCTCTTCTCTTCTTGCATCTTCTGCAGGATCTGACACGAAATCATGGCTGGTGACCTCCTCATGTTCATGGGCCCGCGGGCTTCGTTGCGTTTGCGACATGGGCGGGGTCTGATTGTGTGCTAGGCCCGCAATATGTTCTTAGATTGATGCTCAGCAGCGCTGAATAAGAGCGCGACCGTGTTCAGGTTGTGGCTGGTCCTGGAAATGTTATTGACCGATCTATTGTTAGCTCCTGGAAGCTGACTTTGTTATCGAATGCAGATCAAATGAAGATCGTCAACAGAAGCAAATCGAGAGAAGCCTGTATATCTGTGATTACAATCGCGTCAGTAATGTTCATCAAATGTGGTGCACCTCTTTACAATGCCTGCAATGCTCGTAGTCCGAATGCCAAGGAATGAGTTTCGATATGCTGATGTGGTTGAAGACAATGTCGCGCCGAGAGACAGTCCACGCTGTAAACCTTCACTCGAAACACTGACCTCTTTGCCTTTCTCTTGTACCACCTATCACAGCCAGCCTTCCAGCTTGTCCTGCACCGCACTACACAGAGCAGTATCCTCGGCAACAAAGCACCGATAGCACGAATCACTGGAAAACCGCGCGAAGAGGAACGGACAATGGGCGAAGCGAATGAAAATGCGAATGAAACGAGTGTACTAGCAGTGTACACTGCTTTGCAAGACAGAGCACTGCGGTGTAGGAGAGCGAGCAGCCTAGTCTAGGGATCTAGTGTTGGTGTTTCAGACGGAACGCTGCAGGAAGGACGGAGAGATTTACCCCTTTCCTAACCTTGGTTGAGAGGGCGTGAGAACAGGCGTGGTGTGCATATTGTGGAGCTTATACACATTTGGTTCCCTTCAAAAACTCTAACCACAGACGAGCTGTGAAAACACTTATCGCGCACGTGTAAAGTGCTGCTGAAGTCCTCATGAACGTCCTATTCATGCCAGCTCTTATGAGCATCCTGTGCTGCTCCTCTTGACGAGCCAACAGAGATCTCGACAGCAGGAGCAGAAGCTCAATTCGCGCAGCAAAACAAATCAGGGTTTGACATGCTCCACCTCCACCTGTTTGTGACCGGCTGCCGCTCTCCCACCACTTAGCCTAGTTAGCCTATCCTAGCACGCTAGAGGAAAGCACCAGAGTAAAAGCCCAGCCATCTCTCTCCTCTCTTTCCCACATCCAAAGCCGATGCAGCGCTCATCATAATCATATGCAAACCATCGTGCTGCAACTGTAACCGCACGTCCGTGCTTAGGCGCCTGCCCGCCATGCACGCTATCGATCGTCGGTGTGCAGTGCAGTATACTGCAGCCCGTTCGTGTTACCCTTGCTATGCAGCTTTCTCACCTCTTACGAGCAAGCAAGCTTCAACACCTCATCATGTCGTGTTTCAGGTTTCTCCCGTATGCATGTGCTCTGTAAAGGCGGTGAGTGGCAAGGCTAGACTGGATTCCCATAATGACCCGATCAAGTAGTGGGTGGGTGAGCGTGCTCATATATCTCCTTAGTGTGTATCTGGCGCAAACACCCCCTGTCTTCTTCGCGATATCGGCTGGACGGTATTTTATCCCTGCATCGACAAAGTGAGCCTCCTCCTGTGCTGGCACCACCGCTGTTCTCCTTTCTTCTGAAGAGTTGCCAAAAGTCCTCCGTCTTTCGTAACATAGCATAACATAGCATATCCCTTCCACGAGCTCATTAAGTGTTCATGTCGTCGTAATCATCCCATACCATCACATCCCCTCAATCACGTCAGAAGCAGCGCCTGCTCCTGCGCCACTCGCTCTCCCCTATCCAGCACGCGTCTCTGCGCTTGACCTTCCACCAGTCTTCCCTCCGTCCTTTGCCCATCCAACCGATCCAACCCCATCTGTATATGCTCAATGTGCATCTTCAACGGGACGTCCGTGTTGGTTCTCATCAGATCTGGTGCGGCCACACGCTCACGCAGGTCTTCCAATTCTGCCGCAATGGATTGCAGCTTCAGCATAGTGCCGCTGACATGATCCCACGCTGTGCGTCGGTATTGTGACAGTTGTCCTAGTAGCAGAAGTTGCTCGTCGTGTTTCTTGACGTTGCTGCGGTTTGCGCCAAGGTAGGTAAAGAGATTGAGGAAGAGCTCGTCGCGGCTGCCGCGGACGGAGACGCCATCTCGTGTTGTGATGCTGTGGATTACTTCGAGGCGGTCGTCGAGATTCTGCAGGATGCCTAGCAATGCCTGGGCTTCGAGAATGAGGGCAGCAATCTGCTCTTCGACCGCACCAGTATGTTTGAGGTATTGGTCGAGGACCAGCTCTTGACTCCAGCGTGTACCTTGAAATGGCGAGAAGACAGTGTTCGCGAGGAAGCGCTCGACTGTACCCTGAGCGGCCTGCGCATCAGCCATACCGTCGAGGACGCTCAGTGTCCATTTGTTCGTGCTCGCAACCTGGTCTACTGCACGGCCTATGCGAGAGTTGAATCTTGTAAGGTCTCCTGCTGCCTGGCGTGCCGTGTCGATGAAGCCAGTGAGCTCAAAGGTCATCTCATTTCGTGATGGCAGGGATGAATACTGCACAACTTGGCGAAGATCTCTGATTGATGCTTCGCTCCGCTTCATGTCCAGTGGTAGGTTCTGGCTACCTGCGGAGTTTGCGAGGACATCTTCGAATGCAGACTGAACGGTCATCAGCTGGTCGAACTCGACAGGACCAGCCTTCTTCAGAGTTGAGCAGAACGGAATCAGCTGAGAAACGCCAGGTATGTTGCACGCGGGCGATAGAGTTCGTGTGAATGTCGTATGTAGTGCATAGCTTGCCACGTATGACAACACCCAGAATGCCAACACAATGGTAAGTATTGGCTTCATGATGCTGAAGACAAGCGAGAGCACCGAAAGCGCCAGGCTAAGAAGAGGACTTAGAACCCGCCACACAACACCCAGGAATTCAGATGCTTCCACTTGTTGTTTCCTCTTGTGTCTTGCTTCAGGCTCTTCCCGTCGTGTCCTCTTCACTCTTGTGACTGGACGTGGCTCGTCTTCCGAGTCTGATTCGTATGTCTTGGCCATATTGTTCTTCGATGCTCTCGGATTACCTCTTCTCTGATTCCGACGGGGCGTCGAGTTGGCTGAGTCATGCATTGTAGGCATGATGAGTTGTGGCTCTCTGTAGGAAGGTACTACAAGTTGTTGTCCTTGTTGTTGCGTTTGAAGTGCTTGAGGTGTCGCATATGTTGTCTTTGGTGCGTCTGTGTAGAGACTCCGTACGTCTTCCGCTTCAGTGTCAAGATCTGACTGTGGTAGCGCAATGTCCTCCGGAGGCCGCTCCAGATGTTCCAGATCCGGATTGCTCGCGATGACCCAGGAAGCGCCTGGCTGGAAATTGCGACTCGCCTTTGCGCTTGACATGTTATCAATGTTGTATAGCAATAGAGTTCATCTGCTCACTTCCAAAGCTCACTTCCAAATCGTGAACGGTCCAAGTTGACAAGGCGTCTAAGAGCAAAGTCGACAGCGTGAAACAAGCAGTGGATGTTTCACAAACAAAACAAGCTGATCATGACGCGTTGTGACATCAGGGTCACCTCTATGGCAGGGTATGATATGGTGCCTGTGAAGCCTCACCACTTGACAGGAAACGCACAATTTGGACGGCCCATCTCTTGGACGAATCAACCTCATTTTCCATTCCCGAGCTTGTGCACAACGGCCCTTGCCCATATCGGAGACATCTCGTGTCGCCAACAGTCGCGCGGCTACAGATACGAGGTTGCCAGGCACAGCTTGGCGGCACGGCGGAAAGAAGCCCAACCCTCACTGATGCAGAGGGATCAGAGCCGGGCAGAAACATAATGGCACTGGCAATGTTTGAGTTTAGGTTTGTCGCTGCTCGTATTGCAAAGCGGTTTCATTTGTATATGGCTATCTAAATCGCGGCTCATCTGTGTGGCGCGTCGTTCGAGACGATGTGGCTGCTGCTGTACCGCAGCTTGGCGTTTCTTCTATGGCATAAGGTCGTAAGTGATGTGTTGGGTCGTGGCAGCAGATGCGCTGCTCTGTAGCGATCGTGGTTTCCAGCGAGGGTATGCGCTGAGTCTAGCGAAGGATGTTTGCTGCTCGGCCTTCGCTGATTCACAGCTCAGATCAGCCAGCTCTCCCTCATTCGCTCTATGGTCTTCTCCTCTTTGAGCACTTTCTTGCCCATTGAGGCGGCGCCGCTTCTCGGCCGCACTGTTTTCCGGATCCTGTGATCTGTACTTCTTCGTCCTGTCGAGGACGCAATCGATGTAGCAACAGATGTCCGTCTGTCGAATGATGCTAACGTAGATTGACTGTCGCTTCGACATCGTGCTAGTGGTGATAATGGTGATATCGGGGACAGCGCCAATTCGTCTTCGTCGATAGTGCTGCCTGCGCTTCCAGTACTGCTGTTTGTGACATCGCATTGCTCCCTGTTGTCGACCATCCGAGCCACGAGAGCCGAGATTGCTTCGAGATGGGTAGAGGAGCATTGATCTCGTAGTGCTCGTTGTCGTTGACGGCGAATCGTCGATGCTGAGCATTCTGGGAAAGTAGTCGTTGATAGTGGTGATGATTGTTGTTGTGAAGACTCGCACAGTGTGCTTGGAGGCAGTTGTTGTGATAAGGACGACGCAGATGCTGTTCGGATTCGTGGGAAAGAATGAGGGCTCTGCTGCCGTGGTGACGGTGTATGACTGTTTCGTGGGATTGCTCGTTGTTCTAAAGTACATCTCGTGCCAAAACGTTGTGACAGATCTGCTATCGGGCATGCAGGTGTGTTTGTTGGGAATGACCAGTTTGCAAATCCGCCAAAAGGCTGTTGGAAGGGTGAGGGCGTCATTGTTCGTTCGAGCATAACAGCCATCGAATGTTGTGTGAGGTGAATCGCAAGTACTGTGATCGTGCCAGACGATCTATGGACGAAGCCTGAGAAAAGTGATTGTGTAGATCGTAGGATATTTCGCGGTGACTCCCGGTAGCTTCGCAATTGGGGCACGTCAAAAAGTGTCGGTGGATGTCGAGACCAGCAACAACGAACGACAAAGCATCAAGCGATGCAAGAGAACGTAAAACACAGATCTATCAAACTGAGGGGAAATGCCTTTCTTTACATATGACGGTCGCTCGGTCGCTGATCACCCAATTGGATCGCCCGATTGAAAGGCTTCTGTGGATCCTTCAACATTCGATGGCCACCGTATCGGCTGGAAATGTTTCGGTGGCACGAGGCTTTTATGGAGAGAGCTTGGGGACGTGATAAGCACCGCCCTTCACGCCGTCGCTCAGCAGAGTTTCAGCTAATCTGTCAGCAATCAGCCCTCTTGGCGACATTCGAGGCGCAACGTGCCTAAGAGGCCTGAGAGCCGTGCATCTGGACTCT
>Ga0268250_10000544_pt1 | contig 17787 bp, 12 predicted proteins | sample AgamicAsSfe_FD_200448 | JGI IMG/M metagenome (GOLD analysis project Ga0268250, IMG submission 200448) | Agave microbial communities from Guanajuato, Mexico - As.Sf.e (v2) (version 2) | ecosystem: Host-associated > Plants > Phyllosphere > Phylloplane/Leaf | place: Guanajuato, Mexico | collected... | reverse complement strand
AAGCACTTGTCCACTACTCGGAACCTAGCTGGTTATGTCGTGACATGAGAATCCAGGATGCGGGCAGGGGCGACTTGCGTGTCACAGCATCACCACATTGAACACACCTGAGGCACTTTGGGATCGTCGGGTAAATACAAAATCACAACAATTAGTTCTTTCACATACGACCACAGGAGAATGAGAACAGGCCATCCCGTCCGCTCTGGCGTACTTAAGCATTCTACCGGCTGCGTAGTAGTTGGGTGGGTGACCACCAGCGAATTTCAGCTGTTGTATGTACATTTCTTTTTACGTTTTTTATTCTTCTGTTTGGCATATCATACTCTTGCTGTTTTGCGATCCATTTTTGCAGACACTCGATTGTGAGGACAATCTACCAGTATACCTACTGCGGAAAGAACTTAACGTGTTGCTAAGACTTGCCTTTGGTCGGGCATACGATGGAACCGGGCACACATCCAGCCCGACCCCCGAAAGGGGTAAAGTATGCTTTTGATCACGTGTGTAGTTGACGAGCCTCGCTCGGGCATGCGCAGAGCAACAACATCACAACGCATCAGTCTGCATCGCACATACTATGTGAAAGTACTCGCGTTTCAGGTCGCGTGCCTTAAAGCTGGAAACAACCATCAGCAGAGTGGGACGCTGGGTTGTAAGACTTGAGACCCCCTTGGTATGCTTGCACGGCAACGCGTACTGTGTAACACAGCATAACAAACAAGGCCGGCCACTTCACAGCCAAGTCTCACATTGACACGTTGTTCTTGCTTCACTACACACACGCTGCTGCTGGCATACATTTCACAGTCAGATTCCATAATTCATGCTGTCATCATATCTCACACTTTAATACACGCTCGCTAAATGGTCCTTCCAAAGATCTCAATCCCGTTCCCAATCGCAAGTATTCCTGTCGTCGGGATTTCCGTCGGTCTATTATGCGACATGGAAGTGATAGATCTGGCGGAAGTGTTGCGAAAAGCCAAGCTGGCCTCGATGCCACCCAAGGTGCTCGAAGACAACATGCTTGACTTTGCATCCACGCTTGGCAAGCTGAAGAACTTCGCTGACACGGAGCAACGGTCAATGGTCGAGCTTGCACAAGATGTTGACTTGACAACCACTTGGGCTCGTCTCCGCGAAGATATATCGCAGAAAGCTCGAGATTTCCACAATATGGAGGAGTTCATTGAAGCTCGACGCCATCACAAAATGCACTGGTGGGTACGTCACTGGTGGCAAGTCAAACAAGCGTAGAGACGCGTTGTGCGAGACACGGGCGATATCGCACAGCTATTCGCTGAAGCTAAGGCGCACAAGTGAGTCAAAGAAGAGCCTGGGTAATGATGCCCGAGAAGTTCTACTGAGACGACAACAGGGAGACTGTTGGCTGGGCGATTTACAACAAATATGGTCCGATGCGGAATCTCCTCGCCGACTATGACACACTCACCGCCAAAATCGAAGCGGCACACGACATAATCGAAGCCAAAGTCAAAGAGCTGAACGGGTTGACGGCAGAAGTCATAGACATGCTTCCGCCGACCATGGAGGAAATCCGTGAATTCAATGCTCAGAACGAGGCCACGATGGTGCCGTATGTGGCGGTCTTAGATAAGATTGTTGACGAGAGGGAAGCCCTAGCTCAGCGGATATACGACTATGAAGTAGCGAGACGACGATTCCTCAATCAACCACCTTTGGACAGTGAGGCAACACGGGCTTGATGCGAGAGTAGGCATGGTACGGTTTGGTTTCCACAAATGCTAGGCATGGTATGGCACAATTCGAAGCGAACACGGTCGTGAGCTGATCCGGCAACTCTCGAAAGCTTAGTTCTTACTAACTCTCATAGTGCCTATTCATGCATGCCTCCATTAATCCTGACTTAGTGCACCAAATATCACCATCCTAGACTCACAATCATCGCATGTCGCTGGGGACAAAAGAGCGCAACACAGTGTATGTATGGGTCTGGAGTGACGTATGCAAGAATAAGATCTGTCATGGTTGAGAAAGACTCAAGTATCTATATAAACCTTATTGGGTCAAACTCCTCCAGCGATCACAGCCAGTCTATTGTTTTCTGCGACCGAAGGCCCTTTACATTACCGACCGATAGGCTCACTCGCTGGTCGATTGGCATGTTTGCTCGTGCCTGAATATAGTCATTCGCTGTCATGTCTCTCCGGTCCTGCATCCCAGGGTGAGCCTGTCCATCACTCAAAAGCAGGTTAGCCAGGTTGGTGTACCCTTGGCCTGCACCAAGCATAGCTGGTGTTGCTAGATTGATATCCTGAGCATTGATGTCTGCCCCAATCCACGGGCGAATCAGTATTGCCATGAAAAGCTGCATGGTGCAGCGCGATACGCTGGAGCGAATCACTCTTGGCGTTTACATCGGCGCGAGCATTCAGCAGAGTCATGCCTATATTTAGAGCCTGTTCCCTGTTCCTCCAGTCGGCTTGCGCAACAAAAGTCAATGCGGTCTCGCCGCAGTCCCGATCATCAATGTCTAATCGCCATTTGGTCTTTGCGAGACGATTACAGACTTTGTTGTTGTCGTATGATCGCACAGCATGCCAGAACCAATGACGTTTGATCGAAGACTTTGCGCCAGCCGATGGCACTGGCGAGAGTGGCTCGTTGTATTCGTCATGCCGTATCTGATTCCTACGCGTTTCCGTATCGACGGATAAGCTCGAAACCCTCGACGCACCTGAACGGTTACTGCCAGGCGATGCTTCCATGGATGTAAACACTTGCGTAAGAGTAGGAGGATTGTCGACTCGAATATGACTGCTGCCACTGAATAGAATGGCAGGATGATCTAACATTGGAGTGTTGGACTGCGTTTGCCGCGATAGATTCGTATAGTCAGGCGGCGTATCGTTAAGCGGTTGAGCAGACCTCAAGTCCCTACCGACCAAGCCTTGTTCCAGAACGGTGGCAACAGCTGCACTAGCATTCTCAGGGGTTGTGCGAGTTTGTGCCTCAACGTTTCTTTCGAGCTGTGCACTGAGCGCCTGCTCGGTCACTTGTCGAGTGATGTCCGCTTGAACCCGCGCAGAGTCACTTTGCAGTTTTCAAGGTCCTTCATGCCGTCTTCCTGGGATTCACCATTCCTCCGAGCTGTCTCCAATTTATCAACGAGGCTGGCTTCATTAGCACTATATCTTTACAGATTATAAGAAGCACCTACACTTCAAACCTCAACTGCCCAGCTGTCTCTTGAAACCTGCACTGCCAAGTTGTGATACGTGCTATCAGTTTGTCGCATTCTGCTTTGAAGTCTGCCATCTCCTTCATTCGTGGGTCTTTCCTTAGGGACTCGAAAATCTGCACCACATGCTGAGCAGCAACCCGATGTTGACTTGGACTCGGATTTGGCGAATGGATCAACTGCATCACAGGCAGCCCCACACTTCTGTTCCTCGGATTGTTGGCCATGAGGGCGGTCTGCATCGCCACAGCCCCGAAATAGGCTTGTGTTCGTGCAGGCATGCTCGCGTCAAGACCAGAGATGTACTTCAAGAAATCCTGAATAGCAGCATTGGCGTCGCTGATATCTTGTGGTACTCCTGTCCAGATTTTGAGGTCATCGGGATGGATATTGTTCTGCGCTACGTGTGACGCGTAGTATTTGTTCCAGAAGCCTTGTAGGAGTGTGATCGTCCTCTCGAAACTCTTTAGACGTTATACATGTCCGTATACGCTTCTTGTATTTGAAGACCCATCTATCGGAGATCCATGTTATGGTGCAAGCGGTAGAGTCCAAGGTGGTCACCAGCGCCCCAGCAAACTCGGCCCATTCTCTGATTGTCATCATAATCGACATTAGGTATGATGGTGCGATGGGGGGATTATGTTGAAAAGTGTGGTATTGAGCACAACTGAGATAGACTAGTAAGATATGGATAGAGACTGATACAGCTGAGACGAGCAAATAGAATGAATATCGAGACGTAGGCACGACAGGACTGCACGATACTTGACATACGGTCGATGAATTGGAGCGGTGGGCGAGAATGTCGTCAAACACGCCTCAGACTACTTCGAACTGTCCTTTCTAGGCTTGTGATTGAGTCAACGATGCTGGTAATGTTACACCGCATGCAAGCAACAACGTTCTGCATATTGTTATCTTTATGATCAATAATTGAGGCGTCAAGCTGAAGGCTAAAGATAGCCTACCAGTTCTGGCTGCGATGAGTGGGATCAGTTTCCGCAGGATTATTTCACTTCAGCACGCGTGTACTGTTTGGAATCACTAAGCGCCTCGTGATATCGATCCTGCAGTAAGCTGCAAGATGTCAGCTGTGCTTCCAGGTAGTCGACCGTGAGTTTTGTGCCCTATCGCCCTGCGCCAGTATCATGCTGAGCCGGCACGAATGCATCAGGTGACATCCTGACATGGGTTGAAGATAAGAGAAAAGCATTCCAGCTTGTGAAGTCGCACAATGAAACAGTACATCGATGTCATCAATACCTTTCCGCACGCGGATCGCAGTGGTTCGATCACCTGATAAATTTGATTAGAGGCGCGCGAGAGCTGATACGCCGACATAGTATTGACCTCGCACAGTCCAATATTGAATCTTGTCCCTAAGTACTCGCATCACGTCGTCAGCACTGCATGATGCTGGGGCTACAGCGTTACCGCCAAACACGGCGCTCCACATTGTCACGTATATAAGCGGCGGCAATGCAAAAGCTCGCCCTAACCGCCACGAAGGAGATCCCGGCACTGTATGCATGCCTTGTGCGAGGGCGGCACGAGCTATGAGACAATCGGTACATTCCACCTGTCAGCTTTTCAAACCTGGCAGGCGAGTTCTGCGTATCTTGTGCGAGGGCGGGACGTGCTGCAGTCAGCAACTATGTTTCATTATTGCAGACCGAGCGGCAAAGAACACTCTCGCCCAATGCCCACCGCATGTGGACGTACGAGCTCATCACACAGCATGGGTCATACACTGACGATACTCGATCGTGTTGTATCGAGTGATGCACCGTAGATGGTGATCATGTATGTGCAGAGATGAGGAGGTGAGGTTGAGGTTGTGTGCACGATGCCGCCCATTGTGTCGTTGTGTCGGGGTTCGAGTCACGTGAACATCTTCGCCACTAGCACTCCTTCCTCGCCTCTCCGCTTCGAGGATAGAGCGAGCTTGCCTTGTCCTTGGCTAATATCAGAAGCGCTAGATCCGTGATACTAGGAGGCACTTGTCGTCATCAGCATTTGCGTTCACGATACACATCCTGGTTGTTACTTGACCACAAATTCTAGTAGCATGTCTGCGGTCTGCTTCTCGCGCTTCTTCAGACTGTTTTTGCATGATCGTTGCTCAATCTGTACTCCACTGGCGTCACTGGATGCGAAGGAACTTCAGCTGTATGGTGAACGGCCACAGGTAGCGCGGTGTGATGGCATCTGCTCTTGCACTTCCATCGTCTGGCATATTCATGATCATATTCAAGACATAGTGCCTGAAATCTGAACTCTCTCCATCGCTCCAATTCTAACACTTCTGGCTCGCCTCAACCCTCCTCTCAGTTCGGATCTGATTTCTTCCCATCGTAGCGCCACTCTATCACTTCCCTAAGTCCCTGTCCCACTCTCACAACATCCCCCCCAACACCGCCTCCGTCGCACTTCCAATATACGCCCTCCTCGCATTTAGCGCCCCCGGCTGCAAGCCAAACCTAGCTTCCAAACTACTCTTGACACTCTTCTTCGTCACTGTCATCAGATCCACCGTCGCCACAATCTCCTTGATCGCAGACAACAGCGCGTCGTCCGAAGGTTGACGTGTATGGCCCATGCCCGTGCCGGGAGTGAGCATCGTCGAGACTGGGCGGCTGGCGGAGTGCATGTCTGACATTTCGAAGGTGGAGAGGGGCCGGCTGGCGGGAAGGTAGGAGGTTGTATTGGTGGTGGCGTTGTTGGGACCGCTGTAGGCAGGTGGTGTGTATGGGTAGTCCGCTGGTTGTGGACTTGTTCCTGCTGGACGGAGGAGGCTCAGCGTGCTGGAGAAACGATTCGCCGTTGGTGTCTGCTGGCCTGCTGCCTGAGGCGAGTACGTCGCCGTGTCGTGGTACGGCGCGACATTCACATTATACTCGCTCTTTGCAGCTTGTGCGGCATAGCCACCGAACTTCGTGGCATATGTCATCCCACTGACTTGGCTGCGCATGTCATCGGGCATGTTCCCGGTCTCGGTCATGTGGTCGCTGTAAGCCTTTGATTGCGCTTCCAGGAGCTCGGCTTGATATTCCTCCCATCGCTTTTTGGGTATGCTGGCTGGATCGAACTTTCCTTCATCACTGACCACGACTTGGCGTCCGCTTTCCCCAGTCACGACGCGGGTATTGCCCCACGAGAAGTCGTCCATCTCCCAGAAGGACATCATGGGCATGATGCAGGCGAAGATTGGGGTGGCAAGGATGTAAATGATCATCCAGACGCACATCTCCCAGCGTCTTCGTAGAATGAAAATGATTGCTTGGAGACCATAGATAGCGCCGATCAGAATAAACGCCGTTATAGGAACTGAACTTGGATTGCTGATGATGAGATATATCAGATACGCAATGTATCCTACAATCACTGGCTGTACGATCGTCGATAGCAAGTCTAGGAAGACGACGAATCGCATACTGAAGCAGAAGAAACCGCAAAGTTGTTGCAGTGGGATGAGCTCGATCAGATTGTGTACAGTCGAATTGATCCAGCGTCGTCGTTGCGAGAAGAAGACTTTCCACGATTCAGGCGCGATGGTCCAAGCGTGAGCGCGGAAGATGTACTTTGTCTTATACTTTGGGTGAAATTTGAGAAGGAGAGTTGTTAGATAGCGGTCTTCGCCAAGATGTAACAAATTCTTCATGTGCAGAGTGTCGACTCTGATCTCGGAATATGCTTCGACGATCTCCTTGGACACGAAGAGAGGTTTGCCTGTATCCGCTGCGCGGATGCGAACCATGGTGAAACAACCAGGTAGACAGGTGACAGAGCCAAAGAGAGACTCGAAAGCTTTAGTCAAATTGTGCTGAACTCATGTTAGCAGTGAATAAGACCAAGACGAAAACATTTCCAACACTTACAGAGATGTAATACTCGTATACTTGCATCATGGTGACTATGGAGGACTTCGCATTGGACAACGCCGTCTCTCCACACACTCCAATGAGGCGAGTATCGTGCAACATTGCTCCCACGAAACGGGTCGCCGAGTCAGGTGCTACCACAGTATCTGCATCAATCTGAAGAAGGAAGTCGTAGAATATTGGATTGATTCCAATGATGTTGCGGATCTGATGGTGCATCTCAAGCTCAAGAGGACTCATGGGTAGATTGTAGTGGACACGGTTGAGGAACCGCATGAGGATCATCTGAGAGTCTCGCTTGCCTCGATTACCAGGTCTGGAAACCTCAGATGGCTTTCCAATCTTGACAATGACCACTATAGCTTGTTAGCACCGGGTAACAGAGTAGAGCTGCTGAGCAGACTTACTGAAAGGAACCACGTGTCCAGCTACCTCGTATAACCCAGAGTACACCTTGCCCATGTTGTGTTGCTTTTGACCTTCGCCTAAACTCTCAAAGCTCAAAGGTTGCGGATCAACATCTTCGGGAACTCCTAGAATGTCAAGTACGATCCGAGGGGTAGGTCTGTCGTTGCCCTGCCCAATGATCATGCCGTCGCAAATAATGATCAGGAGCTTCCTTTTGTCATCGTATTGCATTCTTGCTGCAGAGTCAATAGCACGACGTAAACTGTCTTCGTCTTCAGTATAGGCAGGAACAGTACATATGATGAACTTGTCGAGGTTTTCTGGCATATTATTACTACCGAATTGCAGGGCTGCTAGGAATTTGAAACCGATGACGCTGGCGAGCAGGATGGAGACTGCCAACATGACATATTCGGCGAATTGACACTTTGCTGAATTTCGTGTATCCAGCTTTCCGACGAAGAAGATATTGTCAAGGCATAATTGCATTCGGCTACGAAGATCAGCATCCATGTCGAGCGCCAGCCACTGTTGTGACAAATCTCCACCAGCTTGCTGTGTGAAGAGGTTGACCACATCAGCATCCATGAAAGCTGAGTTCGGCAGTGTCGTTGCATTCTGTCCTGGAGGATACTGGGGTGGTGCTGCACCACTGGCATAAGAGGTAAAATCATAGACCCTGTTGTTGATGTAGCCAATGTAGCTGTCCGTACTGGCAAGTGTCTTCAGATAGGACGGTGGATAGCCTATAAAGCCTTTGTAGTAGCTCTTTTCCAGCCCAAGCATCTGTTCCGTGAACCAGGTTGGTCGATAATTGTTTGATCCTGTAGCCCATCGAAAATCGTGATATCTTGCATTTGGGTCTGACGAGCTCGTGAGTGTCTTCTGGAGTGTATAGTTTGCTGTTTGGTACGATATCTGTACTGCCGGGTCAATTGTACCACTGACACCTTGACACATAGCTGACACTTGGATCGGGAAAAGATTGGTGGCATCTGTGGTATATTAGCTTCATCTTCTGAGCAATAAGTTCAGAGCTTTACCTTTACCGGCATACTTCTCCAAAGCAGAGTCCGGGATGATACTGGGATAATGTGCTTGCATGAAATTGCTCAAGTCGAAGACGACACCGCGAATGGCAACATATGCGTCTTTACCGTTCTTTCCGTCGTATGAACTGAGTTCCTCATCGGAATAGACATGTTGGGTAGGACAGATCAACTTCGGGAAGAGTACGATGAAGAAGATGACAAATGCACACAGTGCCCAAATGAGCATGTTGATGGCCAACTTTTCTCTCCATGCCATCCTGATATCTTTCCGCTTGATTCTGCCAAGACTCTTGATGAGAAAATCGGGGACGAAGAATGTCAACGCCCAGACAAGGAAGATCCATCGCTTGCGAGACCCGGACACCACAACATCGTCGACCTCTTCCAATTTCTTTTCGTTCCCTTTAACTGCAAGTTCCTGGCGAGTGTCGAAATTGCGAAACATATCGCCTGAAACAAATGCTGTTCCAGCGTCCGATCGAGTGTCAAGATCTCGACCAAAGTAGCCTGCAGCCTTGTCGTCGTGGTATCCTGGAGATGGTGTGCCAAGTAAGTGCAGCCGTGAGTCATTACCGGGTAATCGAGATACCGGAGTGACGGCACCGCTACGATCATCATCTATGCTGTTCTCTCTATACCGACTTTCTGGGAATGCCCCTTTGCTGATTTGAGCAATTTCAGCCCAGCACCTCTCACTTAAGAGCACTCCGGTAGTGCCAGCTCGAGCCTCGTTTTCCGGCCATCGCTTGTCAGCAAGGAAACGTTCTGCCTTTTCACGTTCACTTCCAACAAAGAAATCGTCCTGAGAAGTTTGACCTAAGAATTCGCCAAATGGCATGAAGACGCTACAGTCTATACTCTTCAACCGCTGACTCATCTCCGCAATGCCAAATGTTTGCAGCTGACTTCGTACACAGTTGCTGTCAAATTGTTTGGCTATCCTTCGATCATTGGGCTTCAGACAGAAGACAAAGTAGGCGTTTGTGTTGGGGTTCGACAGCGCATCCGTCATTGTTGACAATGAGGAGAGGAAATCCCCCGCAGCTCCTTGAGACATGCTCTGAGGGCCAATGCTACGATCCCGGAACGGATTGGTCTTCTTCTTGCCATCATCAGAGTCATCATCGAATGCCCTTGATGGACGTGGCCGCACTGGTTTGACTGACCCACGACGTCTCGCGACACTAGGCTTCCGTGACGGTTTCGAGCTCAATGTCGCCTGAAGGACTGAGGTCTTTTCCTGGGGGTGTGAAACGGTGTGGAGGGCCTCTTGGCCGAAAATGGACCTGACAAAATCACTCCTGGAAGACTGGATGAGATTCACAAGATCACCCGACACCACATCCGCGTTGTCTTCAAGGAGGCCGTTGATGGGATACTCCACCTCCCCAGCAAAATGCTTCACAGTAAACGAGGCCTGACTGTTTGGACTTGTGAAGTTGCTCCCGGGAAGCTTCGAATAGGCCTCGCTGACCTCGATTGCCATATTCTTAGTCCCGAAACGTTTGCGTAGTGCTTCTAGACATTGAAGATCTGTCTTGCCTCGCTTCATCTGATCGTCTACGATGCTCAAAAGACCATTACCTCTTTTGAGTAGTCCTGTCACGGCATCTGAATTGTCAAAGTAGCTTGTCGGAGGAACCGGAATGTCTTCAGCTTCCAGAATCTCCGCTTGTTGTTCGTAGAACGATTTCAAGGTATACTGGTAGAGTGATTCTGTCGCTGCATTGTTCAGAAGTTGGTCCAATGTTGACCCAGTCGTCGAGGACGACTGAGCAAAACCTGGGAAGTCGACAACAGAAACGGTATTACCAATACCATCCTCAAAAGCACACACTTTTTGATTGACTTGCTCGATGATGTAAGATACTAAAAGTGAGTACAGGGTTTGCGCAAGCTCGTCCGCATTTTTTCGTGCGCCTGTTGGATCCAGCATGATCGTGACCCTCTCACGATGCAAGGTCTGAGTCTTGTAGCTGAGTGACGTTTCCAAGTCGTTCACGCTGACTCCAAGAAAGGCAGCGATTGTCGCCAGAGTGTCACGGTTTTTGACAACAGTGACCTGCTCGCCACCTTCGTGAGAATAACCACCGCTATCATCCGGTGCTGGCGCTGTGGACTCCACAGTCGCAAACTCTAGCTGCCCAATATGCATGACCGTCGCAAGGACCTGGCATATCTCTGCAATGTCGCTTCGTGGAATCTCGAGGCTGCGAAGTGCACTTTTGAACTGCTGGAAGCCTTCGGCGTCATTGATACCGACCTTGAGCTGGGTCGGGTTTCCAAGATATCTCCATCTCTTCTGACCATTACCATGCCCAAAGCCATGTGTGATCGCATCTGCGGGTGTGTGGGATGACTCTTGGAGGCCTAAATGATGCTTCTCAGCTGCACTAGTACCTGCTAGGAGATAGTACATGATATGGAAACTTCTTTCCCCTATCGGAACAGCAGCCAACCGTTTCCGCTCAAGTCTATGCCCGAGCAATTTGCCGCCTATAAGTGTGGGATGGGAGGAGCCCGTCGTGTCATACTGTAGTTCGTAGAAAAGACCTGCCTTGGATGCGGTTGGTGACGTGATGGATTTCGTTGTCGTCAAGGCGTCAAAAAGGAAAGCAGCGTAGGAGAGCTTGTTGGATAGCGGCGTAGATGATAGAGACAATATTGAGCTCAGAAAGTGTGATCGTAGTGTAGTCTTTCCAGAACCAGATTCGCCCAGAAACAAAACAGCCTGGTTTTCACCTCTTGAACCTAGTCTAGCCCACGCTCGAGCCGCCATATCCTCTGCGGCTGCCATTGCACTGCCATCTTTCGACCCATCGGGATTCCTTGCGGATGATGTGTATGTGTTGAAGCTGACGAAGGCGTGGGAGGATAATTTCGCTGTGGGAAGATTTAGGTGGAAGCGGCTGGCCAGATGTGCTGTTAAATGTGCTTCGGATTGTAGGTATGGTGGGAGTGCAGGTAGATTATCTTCAGTGTGTTGTGGCGCACTGTTGGAGAGGAAAGTGGCCATGATCGCTGATGTACTGCGTCTGATGCTTCAGCCCCGGGAAAGGAGTGCAGTGGGGAAAGTCGTTGGATATTGCTCCGGATGAATGTAGAGTATGTGTGTCGTAAAGAGTGAGCCAAAGAGTAGTGCAGAAGGTTCTGAGATGACCAGGAGGAGAAGCAGCAGATCGACTACCGGTGGGATTGAGGGGCAACGTAGTGTATATGTGAGATTATAATGCCGCGAATGACAGCGAAGTCTTCACAGCAGAGGCATGGAATATAGTATACAGAGCAACAAGGTAGATACAGTGAAAGAGAAGAAGCTAGCAACTGAAGCAGACACCAGACCAGAAGAGGTCAGCAAAAGGGTAAGGTATATTTAGGTTAAACGTGCCGTTACCGTCGCCTCTCACGCGCTCCACTAGCGCCGAATCTCAATTGCGGTAAAACATAAAGACCCTGCCCCCCGAGTCCAGGGGGTGGACTCCGGACATGATGTGAAGACTCTGTGTCGAGCAACGTTCATCTGCATACCGGAGAGACACTCTTGATACAAAGATGAGATTGCCGGAGGCGGAGGAAGAGAGTATTGTAGCTGAAGCCGAGATATGTACAATAATGCTGATGCATGCAGAACTATTTTCGGACGCACATCTCCAAGGCTGACTGTTTGAAGTTCCAATGTGTGGGGGAGGAGAAACGGTCATCACTGTCGCCGCCTTCATCGTCTGAAGCAGAGTAAAAGCTGCTGTGGTGCTCTCCGTCCTTCACTCTCCTCCTGCTCCTCGATTACCTCTCACTGCCAGCTAGACTTCACGTTGACCTAGTTGCTTCGTGATCAGTAGACCCTTTCTGCTCGCACCTCAGCAACGATACCCAAAATGTCAAACCGCAACTCATCTTATTCTGCTTACACGCAACCGGGAAACATCTACGCGCCACAGCATGACCAAGTCTCGACACAGACCCTCATCAATGCTCTCCATGACTCACACAAGTCTGGGACTCCGCTCAGTCTTGAGTCCAGCACGGGTGTCGTGATCAACGCATGGAACAGCACAGACCTGGCAGACGGCAGACAGCGTCCTACAGTAGATGAAAGAATAGCAAGAAGAGCTTGGGAACACGCGAGGAGACGAGCAGAAGATGGATGCGTCGTGCTTGCGTAAGTACTATATCACAGTACTATACGCTTGTAAATGCTGACCCTAGGTGTCCAGGTCACTGCACGACTCCTGCCCCTCCCTACTCATGCCCTTCATTTCTACATTACCTTTCGACATACCTTCGATCTTCAGCACTGCCATGGCCGCATTATGTCCCTTCGTCACCTGCAGTACACCTCACAATCCCAGTCTCGCGAGATACTCCGCTCTTGTAACAACGTTCACTTGTGCCCTGAGTGGGAAGATCAGTGGCGTTACAATAGCCTTATCGTTGTCCGGTCTCGACGTTTCCAAGGGACTACTACATCTGCCACAGACCAACGGTTTTAGAGTGTTCGATGTCTTCTACTACCTGTTAAGCTCGGCAGCGACGCCCACAGAACGCGAAGCTCTTGCATTAGGTTCTCCTCCAGATTATGCACTTCTCAAGAAATCTGGAACATATCAGCCAGCTTCTTACCTGCCAACAGCGGAAGATGCAGCCTCAGCAGAAGAGTTTCGTGATGCACTCAAATCAATTGGCATATCTGGACGTGCGCGTAGGGATCTACTCTCTGCATTAGCAGGTCTACTTCGCCTCGGAAATACCCTCGATCCCTTGGTCAATGAAGCAGAACTGGAGCAGATTTGCGAGGAAGCTGCAGGACTTCTGAGCTTGGACTCTGATACACTTGTCAGAAACTTTGAAGATGCACAAAGAGAAGTTATTATAGGTGGACTGTATGAAGCAGTCGTTGACTGGGTCATCATTCAGGCGAACAAAGCCATTGCCCAAAGTATACTTGAAAACAGTGACAGGAGCTCGATGGACAGTGGTTCAAGACAGGCTGTACTGACCCCAGTCATGAGTAACGAGGACACTGTCAGTCTTACTGTTGTAGATGTCCCAGCTCCAGAACTTTCGCGCGCATTGGCACTTCGCACCGTGTTTGACGACACATTCGGTATCAATGCTGAGCTTGGCAATGACGGTGTAAAACTTCCTCAGGTCAATGATTCTGTTGTCCAGGAGATGCTGGCAGCAAAGAATGCATGTGCGCCTGATCTTGGTGTCCTGCAAGGTGCACTGGGTCAGAAAAGACAGCTAGAGCTTGACGAAAGAGAAGGTCTCCTGGAGACAATCGGTCGTACGGCAGAACCAGCTAGCTTCTTGTATCGCGTGCTGTATCCTGTGGCTGGGCAGGATATCGGACCTGTTGGTAGGATAAATCTGGAATCTTTGCTCGAAAATAGCAGGGTATGGTTCCAGCTTTGTTTGCACCCAACCGATGAGCTGCCATCCACATCGCCAACACCAGCCTGGTCGGCCGCTTCTGTTTCTCGACAACTTCGAAGTGTCAGGATGCCGGAATGGGCGAATCGTCGCAACCGTCAACTCGACTTCACTGCCGATTTTGACCTGGAAGAATACTGCACACGATTTGCACCACTTGGCTGTGATGACGGACGTGACGGTATCGAGAACTTCATTGCTGAGCGTGGATGGAGCAATGGTGAGATCAAGATTGGGCAGGACCGTGTTTGGATGCGCGAAAACACTTGGGCAGAAGCTGAGAATATGCTTGACCTGCTCAGTCAACAAGCTGCCATGGCTATTGATGGTCCCAGTTCCAATGAGATGTATCACCTAGATGGTCAGAATAACAGTGGCTATCTTGGCTCTCCATTCGGAGACAACGCCATGATGGAGAGTCGAGAGAATCTTCTGCCAGCACACGGCGCCCCAACATCACGAGGCCTTGGTCACGGTGACTATGGTCTCGGTACGAAGGGTGACGAGGTCAAGGGTTACGAGGTCGAAGTGGACTCTGAACTCGGAGATCCCAAAAAGATTGTCGAAACAACTCTAAGTCGATCTAGACGTGCCTGGATTGGGTTTGTTTGGGCACTGACATTCTGGATCCCGTCTCCATTCCTCAGATATCTCGGTGGCATGAAGAGGCCCGACGTACGTATGGCTTGGAGAGAAAAGGTTGTCCTCTGCATGATCATCCTATTTATCAATGGTCTTGTGGTTTTCTACATCATTGAGTTTGGTCGACTGCTGTGTCCAAACTACGACAAAGTATGGGATAATCAAGAAGTGAGCTACCACCAGGGCAATAACGACTTTTGGGTCAGTGTCAGAGGTCGAGTCTACGATATCTCCAAATTCTGGAGATTACAGCATAGCTCAATACCATCCGTTACTGTGTCATCCTCGCAGATGCAACCATTGGCTGGTCTCAACCTGGACTCGCTATTTCCAATCCCATTATACTTGGGTTGTGCTGGTTTAGTCACGAATCAGAACCTCCTTCTTGCCTCCAATTCCAGCACTACTGTAGATGGTTTCGCCCATACCTATGGTCCTGCGGCGCCATATCCTGGAACCGATCTAGCCAATGACAATTGGTATAATCAGTCATTCATGACGACTATGCAACAGTACTACAAAGGCGAACTGGTAACCGCAACGAAGAAGATCGCAGCACTAGGCGCAAGTGAGCAATATAGCTGGGTCATCATCGATGGGAGTGTGTATGACATGTCAGACTATGCCTATACTCTTTCGATCGAGGCTAGCTCGCCTCTGTTCACATTTCTGGACGCTGATCTCTGGAACATCATCTCGGCGAACCCAGGTCAAGACATCACCAAAGAGTACAATAAGTGGGCCTTGCAAAACAGTACAGCGGCTGAACTGAACACAAACTGTCTGAACAACCAGTTTTACATTGGTAAGACTGATATCCGTGACACGCCTAGATGTGAGGTACAGAACTATATCCTCCTTGCTTTCACCATCATGCTATGTGCCGTTATTCTCATCAAGTTTTTGGCTGCTCTCCAACTAGGATCAAAACCACGGCCGGCGCTGCAGGACAAGTTCGTCATCTGTCAAGTGCCTGCATACACTGAAGGAGAGGAGCATCTACGGAAAGGTCTTGACTCACTTACCTCGCTAAAGTACGACAACAAGCGCAAGCTCATCTGCGTGATTTGCGATGGTCTTGTGACTGGAGGTGGCAACGACCGTCCAACCTCAAAGATTGTGCTTGATATCCTTGGCGTTGATCCAAAAGTCGATCCGCCTGCTTTGCCGTTCAAATCAGTCGGGGCTGGTAACGAGCAGCTGAACTATGGAAAAGTCTACTCTGGTCTATATGAGCACGAAGGCAATGTCGTTCCCTATCTGATTGTGGTAAAGTGTGGGAAGGAGTCTGAACAGTCAAAGTCAAAGCCAGGCAATCGAGGCAAGCGAGACTCACAAATCCTGCTGATGAGCTTTTTGAACCGTGTACATCATCACGCGCCAATGTCACCATTGGAGTTAGAGATGTATCACCAATTATCAAATGTCATTGGTGTGGCGCCTGAGCTGTATGAGTACTTGTTCATGGTCGATGCAGATACCATGGTGAAGGAAGACTCCCTGAACAGACTAGTGGCAGGGTGTGCGAATGACAACAAAATTATTGGTATATGTGGCGAGACCAGTCTGGAAAACGAGGAGCAAAGTTGGTGGACCATGATACAGGTCTACGAGTATTTCATATCTCATCACCTGTAAGGCTGTTCTTCATACACCTAAAACGGAAAGCTGACATCGTCGCAGAGCAAAGGCATTCGAGAGCTTGTTCGGCAGTGTGACCTGTCTCCCGGGATGGTAAGTCTACATCGCGAGAACTACCAGCATGGATACACTAACGCATCTGCCACAGTTTCTCCATGTATCGCCTGCGGACCGCCGACAAGAATAAACCTCTGATCATCTCGGATGCTGTCATTCGCGACTATGCTGACAGCGAAGTCGACACATTACACAAGAAGAACCTCCTTTCTTTGGGCGAAGATCGCTACCTGACCACCCTCATGATGAAACATTTTCCAAACTACAGTTTCAAATTCGTTCCAGAAGCGCAGGCACTGACAGCGGCGCCAGAGACCTGGTCCATCCTCCTTTCTCAACGCCGTCGCTGGATCAACTCTACCGTCCACAATCTTGCAGAACTTGTGTTCCTCAAAGATATGTGCGGTTTCTGCATCTTCAGCATGCGATTCGTGGTGTTCATCGACCTCTTTGGCACTGTCATCCTGCCGGCCACGTTTGCCTACTTGCTCTACCTCATTGTCCGTGTGGCTCTGCATCAAGGTGCCTTCCCACTCATCTCTATCATCATGATTGCGGGAGTATACGGTTTACAAGCTCTCATCTTCCTGATCAAACGTCAATGGCAGCACATCGGTATGTTCTGACTGTCACATTTGCCACTTCCTCATGCTAACTCTTCCCTCAGGCTGGATGATCGTCTACATCCTCGCCTACCCCGTCTACTCCTTCATCCTCCCCGTCTGGTCCTTCTGGCACATGGACGACTTCTCCTGGGGCGCCACCCGCGTTGTCATCGGCGAGAAAGGCAACAGACAAGTCGTCGCTCTCGCAGACGAAGGTTTCGACCCACGCAGCATCCCACTAACGCGCTGGGACGACTACGCCGCAGCAAACGGCCTGCCCAGCCGTCGCGGCGCCGAGTATGTAGGACCTGCCGGTCAGATGGACACGGGATATCTGCAACAAACTGGCTTTATTGGGAATAATTATAGTTCTGGGTTTGGTGATGAGAAACACTACCCGATTGCGAATGTAAGCTCGTATCGCGATGATGGAGGGTACGAGATGGATGAGATGCGCAGCACGTACTCGACTGTGCGACCTGCGTCGACTATCATGACGGGGCTGCAGACGCCGTATAATGGTGTCGGCGCCGGAGGGTTCTACCAGCCATCGGTGTCACGTCCGGCGTCGACGATCATGAGCACCGGCATGCAAACGCCACAGCAGATGCAACAGCAGCAGCAACAAATGATGATGATGCACCAGCAGCAGCAAGCACAACAACAACCAAATACGCGCCCGACATCCTTCCTCCCCAACCCCCTCAACCGCCAAAGCACATACTCCTCCCTCTCCATGCCGCTGTCTAGTTACGGGCACGCAGCGCAGCCGCAGCAGCAACAACAGCAGCCTCAACAACAATCCTACCACGACTATCCCTCCTCCCTCTCCCCGGCCG
>Ga0268250_10000540_pt1 | contig 17849 bp, 17 predicted proteins | sample AgamicAsSfe_FD_200448 | JGI IMG/M metagenome (GOLD analysis project Ga0268250, IMG submission 200448) | Agave microbial communities from Guanajuato, Mexico - As.Sf.e (v2) (version 2) | ecosystem: Host-associated > Plants > Phyllosphere > Phylloplane/Leaf | place: Guanajuato, Mexico | collected... | reverse complement strand
CGGGCAAGGGTGGAGAGGACGAAATTTGGCGATCGGAAAGTGGTTAGGAAGAAGTCGGGGAGGGCGGCATCCCCGGGAGATAGATCGCTGGGAGTCTGCGTAGTGTCGAGGATATATGACAAGGCGCGGGCTCGGGCGACGCCGAAGATGAGGTAGTCGGTGATATTTTCGGACTTGTACTTCGATATGACTGGTTTGCCGATAGAGTCGACGAGGGGAAGAGTTGAGGCGATTTTGTAGGCTGGTGAGATAATCTTGAGGCGGGGATCCGCGTGTCGCGCTTTGAACTGGCGCCAGTCGTCCTCGGTGAACGTGTAGCCACTCTTGGTTGAGTCGACCAGGTAGTCGTGAAGGGAAACGAAGAGACGGTGTGGGGATGAGTCGATGAGGTTTGAGGAGTAGCACATATCGCCGAGGAAGGCGGTACTCATCCCCAGCAGGTTGGGCTTCCATGCAAACTCGAAGTTTTTTGCAAGGAATCTGGAAGGGTCATCGTTTGTATCGAATACTTTGCCCAGTGTCGTCCGGTCGATGCTGATACCGAGATCACTCGGCAGCATATTATCACTTGCTGGTACAGGTGCGTTGCGGAACGACTCAGTCAGCTCCTTCTGCCAACAGATCCAGAACTGCATTGAAGTCAGCAGCACGCTCGGAGAATCCTGTGCCCTGACAGCGTGGTTTCACCTTGTCGCCATCATAATCTCCACCTTGCAATTTGCCAGCAAGAGGGAATGTACCACGCGTCGGGAAGACTACCACATCGACCAGATGTTTCAGCTTGGGGTGGAAGACCACTTTCACCTTCACGAGAGTGTCAGCATAGCCGAGGTCTTTCACGTACAGATTGCAGCTGACAGACCTTCTGTATATCCGACGGCCTCAACGCTGGATGCCGAGCAACGAGCGCGGGTAAATTGTCAAGCCAGGGATATGGCTCATCTCCAAAATTGGTAGAGAATCCAAGATGTATCTCGTTTGGTGCAAGACACCCAAACGGATCTGCCACACCGTACACACTGGTTGATTGTGCTATCGATATGTTGAGGCTGCTACTGGTTCGAGCATAATGCTGGCTCTTGAGGTTACCCATGGTGGGCAATACATAGGCTGACGTAGGTTCGAAACCAGCCTGCCAGCAGTTAGTCTTCGATTATCGTCAATACTTGAGCCACTTACTGCAAGCATTGTCAGCACTTTCTCCGTCGGCAATTGCTTCGCAGTAGTATCCTCCACCGTTCGTGGCGTCGAACCGAAGTTGTCCTTGATCCATTTGAAGAGTAGCGCCCTATCATAAACAGCCTCCTCAACGTCGTCCCTGGCTTTGTCCATGCACGAAGCTACGAAGGCTTCCAGTCTAGCTCGAGAAACGCCGCGATGCTCCAGTATAGGCATGAATTCGAGATAGAAGCTGCTGCATGAAGGCTTTCTTGACCACGATATCACTTCAAATGTGAGCCTATCAGGGTCGAAAGTGTCATCATCCAGATCTTCACGATGAACTTCGAACTTCCTCTGGCTGTCATTGACCTCAATCCAATGGTCCTCGCTGCTTTGTGGAGGGCCAGAAATCATCCACATCCCTTTCCAGGGGCCGATTCGTCCCTGAAATGCGCTTGGGCAGGGGCCCGGTTCACCTAGCATGGTCCAGACTTGCTGAGCTGCAGCGATGGATATTCTTGCACACCCCTAATGCTGTCAGTAGTCGCAAGAATGTTTACGATTTTGTCTCACATCGTTCATGACGTGCGGGTTGACGATGTCATGGTGATCGGACACACTTTTCTCGCTCGGTGACTGATCACGGTACTCGTTGCTTTCTGACTCCCCGTTGGCTTGGATATCCTTGGTCCATCTGACTTGACTGGGCTTGAACACTACGGTCGCGTGTGTCGTCGTAAGACCGAAACTGAGATCAGCATTGACTCAAAAAATCAGTGGCGATGTACCAAACACACCTAGCTCTAGTCGCGCGAAAGCCTTGCAGCTGGACTGCCTAGAATTGCGCTTGATGGGAATGAACCAATTGAGCAGATCGTACACCGTGATGTGCGGCAAATCCAGACCTTCAGTCGCGAATAACATCACCTCGTAGCCTTCATCTTCATCTTCGACAAACTTCGACTTGGACTTCTTTCGTTTTCGAGCACGAGTATGGAAAGCACTCCATTTGCAGCCTATGAGCTCCTTGTCCGGCATATTCAGCCACTCTTGTATCCGGGGATGTATCTGGGCGCGTTTCACGTTGAGTGGCGGTGGTATGTCTCCAAAAGAGGGCACAATCAGTTTGAGAAAACGCTGTGCTCCAAAATGCCGGAAGAACCGATTGGAAGTCGACGCAAGTTGCAAAGGATCAAGCACTAGTCGAAGGAAGCTCTGAGTTCTTCCAGTGTCGAACACGACTCGACCAGTACGCACGACGTGCGCACTGCCTCTTCCAGCTGCTTGCCAAGCACTACGAGACGGAGGAGGTGGTATTGCTAGACCTTGATCACGGATGAACTCACAATACATCCACAGATTCTCATCATTGTGAAAGACTGGAAGAATGGTCGACATCATCTTCTCTGCATTGTCTGTTCCAGCCAGTGCAATACGAGTCAATTCGTACGCTAGCCTGGGACTTGCATTACATCTTGCAGCAAGATCGTGTATGTATCGTATGTGATTCGCTGGCGAAATTAGCGAATGCGAACATATGCTGTCGAGCTCATAGGCTCACCGAAAAGGCCTTGTCCAGGGAGGTCTCGAACGCGATAGTCCTCGAAACTTGCTCGGTGGGCATCCGCCGTGTCAACTTCAGGTAGCAAATGTGGCAATCCCAGGTCATGCACTAGATCATGACGTGGTGGTCTCGACGGTTCCTGTGACTCGAGCTGCGTAGCATAGGGCCAAGAAGACGGCAGGTCCGGGTCTTCCACCGCTTGGCGTGGACCTCCCGCATGACCCAGATCAGAGACAGCTAGATTGGGATCATCACGTCTGCGCAGCCAGCTGTCATCATATGTTCTTGAACCTGGTTGATCGAGACGTGGCGGCAGATCCAGATCAATGTCAAACTCATCTGAAAGGCCTTTCAAAAGACCGTCACTCGAGATATGACCCTTGGTATGACTATATCGTGACTTCCGTGCAGGTGAACAAGATGAGAGGTCATCAGCATTGTCTATCGTTATTGCACTTGACACTGAGCTCTTTGAAGTCGTAGAAGTAAAGGATGTCGTCGCCGAGTCTTCGCCCGAGTGAGACCTGTAATTTGTGGACATAGTTGGAGCTTCATTTCGAGTCGGTGGCGAGAGTTTCGAAGGCGATGTAGTGCATACGAGGGCGCCCTGTCCTGCCTCTTCCATGAGCCGAAACAGATAGCCTAGGGTCTGCTCCGCGGGTTGTAGTGCTTGAAAGCGTCTGAAACGAGTCTGGAACGACACCGAGTCGTTCTCAAAGCGCTGTTGCATAACAAGATAGCACCTGGTAGCAGCATCGCGGTACGTAGAGCGCGGCTTGCCATTGTTGATGTTGTGAAGAGCTTTCGTAAAGTTGATGTTATACTTTTGCTCGAGCAAGGAAAGATAGTCACTAAACTGATAGCTGGCTTTCTCTCGTGTTCGCTTTAGTGGCAGCTGTGAGCCGGATGTGGAACTCTTTGACACGGCATCAGGAGGTGGTGAAGGTTGAGGATGGTATGGAGGGAGCCGTGGTTGACGCATCTCGTGGGTCCCGTGCCTCACAGGGAAAGCACGATTCACAGATTTGGCATTGTCGCACAGACAGACCTTGCACTATGTCAGCTCATTGGCAATATATACTAGCAATTATCCAGCGAGCAACAAACACACTGAGCAGAGGTGATTGTCTATCAGCCTGCCGCTGTGCTCGACAATCTGTTGTCTTGGATCACGTGACCAGTGTTTGCGCTTTTCGAGGCCGTGGATACGTTGGCTTGCCACGCAGTCCTGATGTGACCGCGCACTACTTCTGGAACGTGGCCAACAGACTTGATAATCGCTCTGAATTAGAGTTACTAGACTAATAGACCATCAACAAGAGCAAACAAGAGTCCATCAAGCCAACAAGAGTCCATCAAGCCAACAAGAGTCCATCAAGCCAACAAGAGTCCATCAAGCCAACAAGAGTCCATCAAGCCAACAAGAGTCCATCAAGCCAACAAGAGTCCATCAAGCCGACATGACCAAGCACATCACCTCCTTCTCGAAGAGGTCTTGCTATCATACCTTGAGTCGGTCTTGCTCTCGTACCTGGAGTCGCTGTGCTTGGACGACCTGCTCGTCTCCATCGTTCCGACCTTATGCTCACGTCCACTATCATCGCTTGGGCTGCCACCACGAGCGACGACAGAGCAAACACTCTCCTTGTATCTGCACACCTTGCCGTAGCAATCAAGCTTGATCTTTCTGCCGTCACGCAGAATCCCGTACTTCCGACATACACACTCTCCAACAAGAGGCCTGGAGCTGTGGTAATGGTCGGCAGTGCGAGAGTGCACGATAGGTGGCGAGTTGTCGCGGAAGCTGGCTTCCTTGTCGCCATGATGATCACTGTCAGAGTCTTCGCCTGAGCTGGCAGAGGACGAAGTGTTTGATGAAGGCTGGTCGGAGGGTATGTCGCTGTCGGAGTCGAACTGCGACTCGTCCGAGGAGTCGATGGTCTGAGTGGCCATGCGGCGTGAAAGCGTGTCCATGGCCAGGTCACGCGACTTCGAGGCGTGCGTAAATTGACTGTAAGCCTGTTGAGGTTTGGCTGGACGAGGAGCTGCGATGCGTTCGGGTGAGAGGGGACGACCATAAGCCAGGTACGAATGATTGCTGTCGGGCCTGACTGCTGAACGTGCTGAGTAGGAGATAGGCCGAGAAGAGGGAGGGTCAAGAAGAGCATCCACGTCGAGAATGTTCATTCTGCGACCGGTGGTCTTCTCGGTGATGGACTCAGTGTCTGGGTCGTGTTGGAACTTGTAGTTGTCAATCAAGTACTGGGAAAAGTTAGTGCGCTGTTGTCTGTGAAAAGTCATTCACTTGCTGTGCATACATAATACCAATGACGTTGTCCTCTTTGCATGTATTTGTCTGGAAAGCGAAAGTTGCCTTTCCAATAGCCTTTGTGGTCCTTCGACAAGGCAAGCGATCCTTTGTAGCCATCCCAGCTGCCCACAACGTGGACTGAGCTGACGCTAGAGGATGTCTTGAGCCTAAATGTCATGACGATGGAAGCTGGAATAATTGATGAGGTGATGGTGGTGGACGATGGAGCTGAGTATGACCCTGATGAGTCGAAATGCGGTTCTTATTCCGACTCGACCAGCGAGTACTCGAATGAACAAGGTAAAGAGGCGCGTGTGTTTGGAGTCGACCAGCGACAAAAAGAAGAAGAATTAGGTGGATTGGGGATGACGACGATTAGAGGGGTAGGGGTGCTAAAATGATCTTAATGATTCTTTCTGGGAGGGATGGCGAGGACCAGCCTCTAGGAGTGAGAACAAAGGGGGAAAGAAGAAAGCACTAAAAATGACACACGGCCCTTCAATCTGACAGGCTTGCTGAGGGAAGGAAAAACTGCCATGGGCAACGGGGCAGTGTTATAATCTTGGGACATCAGCCTTGGTGACACAGCGCCAACACATCTCTCACCTGATCAGACGTGGACGGTGAGGCGGGCACACCCGGTACAGGCTGAGCGCTGGTTGGGCGGCGGATGAGCTGTACAATGCATGGATGAGGTAATAAGAAGGTGGATCGGTAGAGTCTTTCATGCTACACAGCAGAACTCACCTAGCGGTGAGTGTCACCATCCGAGCGAATGAGGTTCGAGTGAACGGAAGGTTTGTGTAACACACTTGCTTTAAGCGCTCACAACTTCCTCCTCGATCGAGATGAGCATCGATCGCCCAAAGCCTTTCCCGTCATCTATGCTCTATTCTCGTCATTGCATCGTGTTTCATAGTCTGCTCTGTCTCTTGCCCCTCAGGACACCACTCATGTTTACCTGAAATGAAAAGGTCGTTATGCCAAGCGGTAACGGTTACATAGCCAAAAAGGCTAAAGTGTGATTTTCCTCTATGCTGCAATATTCCATGCTACCGTGACACCTTGACCCTTGGCCCATTGGACAGCATCAAGACTGATGGCCTGGCAGCCGTCCACGTTGATATAAGCTAGCGACGGACATGCCTGGACAAGTGCTTTCAAGCCTACTCCGGTCATGCGGGATGAGGGCACGCGGAGCGACTTCAGTTTCTTGCCTTGCGCAGCAATTGTTGTGGCCACCTCATCATCGATAGCGCGGCAATCGAGTAAAGCTAGATGACTCAAATCTTTCAGGCGTGGGTGGCACAGGATGGTGGCCACGGAGTCTTTGGTCCACAATGGGATATCAAGCTGTAAAGTCTCGAGCTGTGATGCATCTTTGATGTCTTCGTCCACTCCGAAGACCTGATTTACTTGCGCGAAACTTAGACAAGTCTGCTCTTGTAAGATTACTGACTGAAGCAATGTCAAGTTCGGAATGTCTTTCAATGTCTGGGTTCCCTTTGCATCGAATAGCAGGGTCCCACACAACTTCAGATGTCGCAGTGAACTCGGCAATTCGACCTCATTGGTAGGATTCGACAGATTCACGAGCGTGCATGTGAGTTCGAGTGTTTCGAGCTTCGGATAGCGCTTTGCCATGTTGTGGATACTGGCTAAACCTGCAGAAAATTTCTCCATAGTGATCTTGAGGCTGTGTAGTGAAGGTGCGCGGGGGCAGATGATCTCCTTGAACAAGACTGTCAGTACGTCAGTAGTCTGATACTAGGTACTTCCTTACTAGTGTACGTATGCCAGTAGTTGTGCTTGCAATCGACCACTTCTGCAATGGATTGTATGGTTGATGATCATGAAACAGCTGTTCAAAGGGATCAGCCGGTAAAGATACGGCACCACAGCAAACAGTCGTCAACGTGGAGTTGCTGTTTAATATTTGCTTGAGCGACACCAATGACACGGCTACCTGCGCACTCAGCGTCAGAGACCGCAGCTTTTGCATGCGCGCAACAGCCTTCTCCAGTCCGTCTTTCAGAGTACCTCCAGTCAACAATGTCAGACTCTCCAGATCCTGACATTTGCCGGCAAACTTCGACAATATTGGCGTGGCCTGCAGGACGATGTTTCTCAGAACGGCAGACTTGACTCCATGCCGCGCATATGCAGCATATCGCATAAGTGTTGCCGGTGCAACTGTACGTCGAGCCGCTGAAAAGTCAAGATCAATCCAGAAGCGATGCCAAGTGGTCATGACTGTATTCCACTGCTTGCACACACGTAGACATTTGCTATGATGCACATAAGCTTTCATTCGAGACACAAGCAGACACTTGCACACACCAGACACACTCCATTGGGAGGTACTGAAAGATCATATCGAGTAGTTCCACTGGTAGCGCGTCGAATGGATTTATGCCTTCTGGTGGTGCAAGCTGTTGCCTCAGTGCAGCATGAGCTTTCTTGAGTGTCTGAAAAGATTAGCTCGGATTCCATGATGCCAATTACACGCGCACCTCGAATCGAGGGTGAGTCTTGACGCCATAGCGAATACCACGCTCATAGATCTTCAATGCCACGTCAGGTTTGTCCATAGATTCCAGAACCTTGCCCGTCCGCAGATAGCCCTGTCACTCGTTAGGTTTCTCCACGACTTCGGGTGACAATTTGATTCACCGGCACATAGGTTTTGTCAAGTAGCAGCATACGTCTGGCATCGGCGAGCGCCGGCTCCTGCTGGCCGAGCCTGGCGTGCGTAGCAGCACGAGTATCTAGTATGTCCAGGTCGGCACCTCCATTTCGTGCTTCTTCTGCCTACTCGATATCAGTCCTTCACCCCGTGGTGACCACAGCATTGCACAACGCACACTGTCCAAGGCTTCCAGCGCTTCAGTGTATTTTCCCTGTTTGTAGAGCTTGAGTCCCAGCGAAACAAGCTGGCTTGCCGAATAGAGCTCGTGGAGGTTCCCGCGTTCTGGCATCACGGGGGAGTGATGATAGAGGGCTAATGCGACAACTGCCACAAGTGCAGCCTTTCTTGCTGTGTTTTGGATCAAGGTCAGTTCGTCTGTCTGTAAGCAATCGGGGACTCGTCGCGTTCCCCAGATTTTCTGAAACGCGAACCATCACGAGCCAGCTCGACCAATCACGAAGAAAAGCATTTCTGAAACACCGAAAGTGAGCTTCACCTGTTTGTTCATCCTTTCGCACTGCTACTGCGCCTCCACTTCACTTGGTATGTCCAACAGTATCGACGATCTCTTCAAGCGCCCCACTTTTGTCGGCACCAAGCGCAAATTCGAACCAGTGCGAAATCCAGACGAAATCTACAAAGCCGCAAAACTTTCCGCGAATGGCACAAGTCGTGACAGTACCGGCGCAGAGGACGCAGCAGAAGATGATGAGATAGCAGGACCAGCACCGCCATCGGAGGACGAAGAACAGGATGATGAGGAAGGCCGATTCTTCGGCGGCGGGGTGAGCAAAGATACAGCCGATGTGCTGGACTTCATCGACGAGCAAGATACAGCAGATGTGGAACAAGAAAAGATCGACTCCGCATGGCTGCGGCGGCTGGCATTTAACTTCGAGAAGCGAATATCGAAAAATGCAGAGCTGCGCGCGAAATATGAGGAGGACCCGACCAAGTTCATGGCGTCTGAAGCAGACCTGGACGCCGACATCAAAGCCCTTAGCATACTGTCTGAGCATCCCGAGCTCTATGCTGAGTTCGCCAAGCTCGGTTGTGTAAGCAGTCTTGTCTCTTTACTGGCGCACGAGAATACAGATATCGCGATCGACGCCATTGAGATCATTGTGGAAATGACGGATGAAGACGTGCAAGCACAGCAATCGCAATGGGATGTACTTGTCGAAGCTCTTCTCGAAGCAGAGCTACCCAGTCTCCTCATCCAGAATCTTGACCGATTGGACGAAGCCAATGAGACTGACCGCACTGGCGTCTACCACACCCTCAGCCTCATCGAGAACCTTGCATCTCAACCATCATTGATCACACGCCTGACATCAGATACGACACTGCTTACATGGCTTGTGAACCGTATTCTAGTCAAAGAGCCCACACATACACAAAACAAGTCCTATGCGGCCGAGATTCTCGCCATCCTCCTTCAATCCTCCGAACCAAGCACATTACAGCTCATAGACAAAGACGCCGTCGACTTGATACTACAACTACTAGCTGCCTATCGCAAGCGCGACCCAGAAAAAGACTCTGATGAAGAGGAATTCGTTGAGAACCTCTTCAACGCACTAACGTGTTGCATATCTCTCACGCCTGGGAAGCAAAAATTCCTCGATGCGGAAGGTGCAGAGCTCTGCTTGATCATGCTACGAGAAGGAAAATTCAGTAAACCACGGGCACTGCGGTTGCTGGATCACGCGCTTGGTGGCCTCTCAATGCCTACGCTGGCGGAGAAGGTCATCGAAGTCGGCGGCTTGAAGACGATCTTCGGCATGTGGATGAAGCAGAAGCTCGATCTTGCGGGTACGGAGCACGTCTTGGGTATTTTTGCTTCCTTGCTGGCGCTTCTGCCTGGCGAGTCTGCAGAGCGCATCAGACTTCTGGCGAAGTTCGTGGAGGGAAAATTGGAGAAGGTTGAGAAGCTATTGAAGGTGCGGCAAGACTGTGGGAAGCGGTTGGCACCAGTGAATGCGCAGATCGCAATGGAGCGCAAAGCGACACTGGCAGAAGATCGGGCTGATATGGAAGCGGAGTGGCAATCGCGGAGCCTGGACGCAGGCCTATACTCATTTCAGACGAGCAACGTGGTTCTGGCGTGGCTCATTGCGGAAGATACGGGTGCGAAGCAGAAGATTGTGGCGAAGCTGGGCGAAGCGGATGAAAGTATTCAAGATGTGGAGGAGGTGTTGCGAGATCTGCTGGGTGCGGTCAAAGATGCGACGGACGACGAGGGCAAGGCTGCAACGGAGATGTATCAAACGCTGATCGAGGTGCTAAGAGGGGATGGGATAGGATGGGCAGTGTCCGGGAGAGAGGGAGATGAGAAGTGAGAAAGAACGTGGAATCAAGAACATCTTCTTAATCTTTTTCATAGGTTCAGTTGCAGAAACTAAACACAGCGATGGGCGGTTTAGGTAAGTATTGTTATCTGGATATTTGTGATGACTTTCTGCCGTTTCCTCCGCCAGCTCCTCCATATCCCCTAAAATGATGTTCCCATGTTCTTGTCACTCCACGATCCAGTTTGTAAGGTTTTCTTCCTGAGACATTCAGTATCTAATCTCCCCTCTCTACTCGCACCCACCTGCAGTATTTTCCCCAGCTCCGGCACCGTCATACACTTCTTGACCAGGATCGCATTGCGCACCAGCAGTAGCCCAACCTCATGCCAGTCGTAGAGACTGCCAGTCGCTTTCCCGACGATCCTATAATTCGCGTTAAACTTAGCCGCCCAGCGCTGCGCTTGCTGATGGTTCTCGTCTTGTAGCAGTGCCGTGACACTGCTTCGGTCTTTGGCTGCTTTTGCTGCAGTGCCTGCTGCTTGAAGATTGAAGCCTTTTGCCTTCTGTGCTTCCCGACCTGCTAGACCGATGCCACCGCTAGCTATCTATCCTGCGAGACCTGCTGCTTGAAGATTGAAGCCTCTTGCCTTATGTGCTGCTGGGAGATCGAAGCCTGAAGACTTCTGTGCTGCACGGCTGCATGCTTATAGATCGAAGCCTGAAGCCTTCTGTGCTTGACGTCCTCGTGCTGCGATATCAATACCTCGAGCTCTCTGTGCCGCCCGACCTGCTATACCGATAGTACCCGCAGCCTTCTGTGCTGCACGGCCTAGTACACCGAGATCAATACCTTTAGCTTTCAGTGCGGCACGGCCGCATGCTTGCAGATCGAAGCCTGCAGCCTTCTGTGCTGCACGGGCTTTTGCTCCACCATCAATATTTCTAGCTTTAATTGCCGCCCGACCTATATCACCGATAGTACCCGCAGCCATCTGCGCTGCGACACCTAGCTCCCAAAGCATGATGCCTTTTGCCTTCAGTGCTGCACGAGCTGTTACAAGACCAGGATAGCCTGCAGCCTTCATTGATGCCCGACCTTCAGCACCGAGAGTACCATTGGCCTTCTATGCTGCACGGCCTACTGCTCTGATATCGACACCTTGAGCCGTATAGTTGGCTATAGTATTCCTGCCGAGACTGGACATGTACTGCCTTACATAGGACTTGCCGGCTAAGTTCCACGTCTACTACTAAAGACAAGGCTTCGTTGATCTCGTACCGGTACTAGGCGTAGAGGTCCCGGATGTTAGTAGGGCGAGAGTCATAGGGTTACTCTATTACTGGCTCCTCGTTCTCCTCCTCCTTGTCCTTTGGGCGCTTCTTCTTTCGCGAAGGGACTACCTCTGTGTGAAACTACCGCTCCGATATAAGGATGTTTCTAGTGGCCTCGGCGCGGAAGCGGTTAATACCGAGTTTTCGATGCACCCAGACCATACATGGGTTATGCGGGTCAGATGTTGCACGGTATTGGCCGTCGTAGCAGTTTTTGATAGTGTATAATTCCCTCCAAGCCGGCTTCCATCGCGACGATACAGCATTTGACAATCGTCGTGAGTCTGAAAGTCCCGATTCACGCGCCGTCTTTCGAGCCGGGCACCGCAGTGCTCGGGCGCAACATTATGCACGTCGTCAGAAGCCTAAGTGCCGGCGAGAACCACCTTAAGACGCTGAAGATCCGCTACATCTCCTGCTACGAAGGAGAAATCGAGAAAGTCCGGCCATAAGTCGATGCGCTTCTCAGGAATCCAACGAACGCGCCGATGGCGGTGCTGAGACCTGATCGCAAGTATGATCGGCTCAACCATATCAAGCTGAAGCGCTTGATGACTAGTGCCTATCACGTCATGGACGCATTACTGACACTTGAGTGCAGAGTCGAAGGCTTCGAGATCTATAGTAATTTGCCCGGCGATGTTGTCTAGCGGCTGAACGACAAGTTCAAAGCTGCACTTCCAAAGAAGGTCGCCGAGACAGCCACACCTTCGTCAGGCCACAGCGCGCACGCCGCGATGCCTATCCGAAACCATGCCACCTCTGCTACCCGATCAGCATCAGCTCCAGGTCCTACCTATGCCTCAGCCACTCCATCGTCCACCTCTCGTCCTGTTCTCGGAGCCGGAGGTCCACGAGCCACAATCGCAGATTGCATTCGCAATTATGTCTCGAGCAATCCAGATGACCAGGTTCCAGCAGGTATTGCGCAGCGAGCTGCGAATATGCCTTAGTTCAAGGATCCTGCAATGCTTGCCATGTTGTCTGGGCCGATTGCGAGTGTGAACGGTCGTGGACGAGGTCGAGGTCGTGGTCGAGGGGCCAGAGGCAGCTGAATTGACCCTACATGCTGGATAATGGACTTGTGATTAGGTTGATGAGGTCTCCTCTGTGACGGCTCCGAGAAGACATCACACTACAATATCGGGCAAATTTCCGAACGAGTTTTGCGAGGTGAACACGAACGGCCAAGACATGGTCTTGGAGAGAATGGAATAACAATACTTCGGTTTCAACAAAGGACGATGTTGGATTTTGTGAATAGTGAAAGTAGAGAAGGACGCAGGCGCGCACTCGTTGCAATTCGATGAATATCTTGTCGCACTCATCAACCCTGGAGGTCTGTAGTTCGTGGAAAAGTCACGATCAAGGTCGTACCGTGATGAGCTAAGCATCTTCTAATTGCACTCCGTTGGCCCTGACACCGACATGTACCTAGGTAGCTCAATATAAAGTGTTGAAGTCAGATGTCAACCTGCGTCGACTCGTTGGTGTCTCAATCAGTACAGCGACATGACGGGGCCATGTCACGCCGTCAGAGATGGCGCGCATGCATGTGACATGTACTTAGCTTGCAGTCATGAGACCAGACCGAGACGGATTTGTGCAACGAAGTTTTTATCCCGAGCTTTGCCTTTCCCCGGCTCAAAAGCCACAACACGATACGGGCACATTATGCCTCCAATGATCCAATCGGATGGAAAAGCTTGCTCAGAAACAAGCAGTCGGAGGCAGCTGGCCCATGTATGTTAAAATGGCCCGCATGGTCTGGTGTGAGTAGGCATCTGCTATCTGGTGTCTGGTAGCGTGGCTGCAATTAGCATCTCCCGCATCTTCCTCCGCCTTTTTGTCCTCCTCTTCCCCTCCATTCCTGCTCGTGTCTCTCCGCCCTTGCACGAGATGGCACATGGGGTCCCCGGACTCTCCTTCGCTAGAGGCTTGGCTTGGCGTGCGTCCTCGAGTCGAGCGTGTGTACAAATGCTTCGCCTGGCCCGCTCGCCTTTGCGATTGCACACTCTCATCTCTGATCAATCCTCCCCTCCACGACCGTCTCACCTTCAGAGTCGTCCCTCCCCTACCGTCCCACCTCTTCTCGACCTTGATACCTCTACCCCACTGCCTTTTCGAACAGCCCTGAAGGCACATCCACATCATGGCTACAGAGGAGAAGAGCAACGTCTACCAGCTCGAGCACATCGAGCATTCCACTGGCGGGTCCAGCGATGCAGTACACGAGAACGCAGCAGGACTGGCCATAGCCCTGGAGGAGGGCAAAGACACCGGCCTGGCCGCCGCCCATCTCTGCACAGAAGAAGATAGCAAGCGCATCCTGCGCAAGACAGACATCTACATGCTCTCCCTCCTCTGCATGGTCTACTTCCTACAATCCTGCGACAAGGGCATCATCGGTCTCACAGCAGTCTACGGCCTCAAGACTGACGCACATCTTGTCGGCAATGACTACTCGAACCTCGGAAACATTGGGTACTATGCCCAGCTAGGGTTCCAACCTCTGGCTGCATGGCTCGTCGTCAAGCTACGTTACCGCCAAGTCCTCCCCTTCATCATCACGGCATGGGGTATTTCAGTCGTAAGTTTCAGTCGGTATATCACAGTCAAGCTGCAGTCTCCAACTAACACTACATCCAGGCTGCTGGTCTCGGTGGTTCGAAGAACTACGGCGGTCTCATGGCCTCTCGTTTCCTTCTCGGCGCCTTCGAAGCAATGGTTATCCCCCTCTTCTCCGTCATCACAATCGCGTTTTACCGCCGATCCGAACAAGCATTCCGAGTGGCCTGTTGGTATTCCTGTTATGGTCTGAGCACCCTCATCAGCGCCCCCCTCGTCTACGGCTTCGGCGCTATTAAATCCGACACGCTCTACCGCTACCAGATCGTCTATCTCTTCTTCGGCCTCATGACCATCGTCGTGGGATTAGCGACATATTGGTGGGCTCATGATAGCCCGGGCGATGCCCGCTACCTTTCCCCTGAGGACCGCCTCAAGGCCGTCGACAGGCTGAAGGCGAACCAACAGGGTGTCATATCCCACGAATTCAAATTCAAGCAAGTCCTGTCCGCGTGGGGCGAGCTCAAATACTGGCTCTTCATGATCATGGTCGTGGCCGTCAACGCCGGCGCATCAGTCTCCTCCGTCTTCGGCTCGATCATCCTGCAGAACCTCGTCGGCTTCTCCGCATCTCAGGCCGTGCTCCTCAACATGCCCTTTGGCGCGCTGCAGTTCATATCGATCCTCGGCGCATCTTACCTCGCTTACAAGTTCAAGCGCAAGGCACCGTTCATGCTCGCCCTCGTGTCGATTGTCATTGTTGGTGTGGCGCTCATGGTTGCATTGCCCAAGACAAAGGCGAACACCGGCGGTCTCTTGGCGGGATACTACCTCATCGCGTTCGTGTACGCCATCAACCCGCTGATGATCTCCTGGATGGGCGGCAACTGTGCCGGCCAAACGAAGAAGGCGACGTACTATACTTCGTTCAATGCGGCAAACTCCATTGGAAACATCATCACGCCGTACATCTTCAACTCGAAGTACGCTCCTCAATACGTAAGTCCCGCTGTCTCCGTCCCACCTGCTCTTCATCTTCATCCCCTTCTAACACACATCCAGGTCAACGCACTGAAAGGCATCCTCGTCATCTGGATCGTGCTTTGGGCCGTCGTCGTCGCCCAATACTTCAACATCATGCGCATGCAACGTGCCAAAGCCAACGCCCGCGAAGCCGCCGGCCTGCCACGAGAACTGGTGGATTACAGCATGAGCGAGAAGTTCCATGAGGCGGGCAGCGAGATTCACGGAGAGAATGGGCTGCAGGATATGACGGATCAGGAGAATATCTATTTCCAGTATTTGTTGTAGGGGTGGGGGCGAGGATGGGAAAAGGGAAAGGGAGAGGGAAAGTTCATGTAGGGAGAGAGGGGGAGGTCGATTGATTAATCTATAAATGTTCATGAGGTTGATGAGCGTCGTCGTTGATTTGCATGCAAATGTGTAGACTGATCCACCATCCAGCAGCAGGACTTTGCGACGAAGAAAACGCCCATTTGGGAACATGAAACAGTTTTGGTGAAGTCAATGACTGTTTCCTGATTACCGATGATATTGCGGTAGGATGTTACTTTTTCTGTTCATCACGCCCTATCGATCACGATACCGATCACGCTCTCTTTCCCGCTCCCTTCCACCATACTCACGTCTTCTTGGCGGACTTCTACTTCGGGAGTAGGATCTCCGCCGGTCATGTTTTCTTTCGTCTGTCCTCGAACCTCTGTCGTCTCGCCTCGATCCTCTACCGTCTCTTCCACTTCGGTCGTCTCTCCCTCCTCGTTCATTTCGCTTCTCATCCCTACCATCTGACCTTCCAGCACCATCGTCCTCCCTCTCCTCCAACCCCCTCGACGCCTGCCCCTTCTCGCCCAACATCTCAAAGCCCCTCTCTCTCTTCCTCGTCCTCTCATCCTCCCCAGCACCCCTAAATTGCCTCTTCTTCTCCAATCCCTCAATTCCTCCGAAACCGCCTCCATTGTTCCGCCTCCTCTTCCCATTCGTACTATCCCGCCACACATCCGCCAATCGACTCACGCTCTGCGAGAAATCAACATGAATTCTATGATCGTCAATGAGCACATTCTGCATCTTGAAATACGCGCGCTCCGCGTCCCCCTTGTCGCTGTACTCTATGAATGCGTACTGCAACGAGTCGCCCGTCCGCTTGTCCCGAATCACCTCGCAGCTCAGCAGTGTCCCGAACCGGCCGAAAATGAGCGTGAGCGCCTCATCGTCCGTGACGGGGTTGAGTTTGCAGACGAAAAGCACATTCTCCGGCGGCGCAACCTCCGCAAACGGTAGATCCCCCACCATCTCCAACGTCAGGGCCTGCTGTCTCGCTTCGCGCTCGCGGCGCAACTTTTCCACGGTCGCTTGATCTGCATTACTATCGATGACTTCATCGTCTGCGATGCGCACGGTCGCGAGCTGGGCTTTGGAGGGTATGGGACTGCTACTGGGCGACCGAAGGCCGGGGATGGAGTCCGTCGGGTCTTCGAGAATGATGGTATGGCGGATACGGATGTCCTTGAGAGGGCGTCCGGCGTCGTCGAGGAAGGACGTGTTTATCTTTTCGAGGACGTCGAGGCCTTCGACGACTTTGCCGAAGATGGCGGCTTTGCCGTCGAGTTGGGCGGAGAGGTCGTCGCCGAGGGTGATCAGGAATTGGGAGGCCGCGAGTTTGATGTCGGAGTCGTGGGAGGAGGGCGTGCAGGCCATGGAGACTGTGCCGCGCTCGAGGTGGTGGAGCTTGGAGCTGAATTCGGGTTCGAATGTGCGTGAGGCGGAGGCGTCGAGGGTGTGCCAGATGGAGGAGCCGCCATTGCTTTCTGCAGAGGTTGGGCCTAGCGGGTCGCCGGTTTGCAGGGTGAAGTTGGACTGGACGGTGTGAATCGGGGAGTAGTTGTAGTATTTGATCTTGCAGAGCTTGAGGAAGCTAGGGTGAGAGAGGGTTAGGCATTGATCTTGGGTATGTTCAGCGGGATGTTACGTGGATGTAAAGCCGGTGAGGCTGGAAACTCACTTTTGACATGTTTTTGGCGCAAGGTCGAGGAACAAATCGAGCACGATATCGCCCAGCGACGTCTCGAGAATCACCGACATTTTCGGCACTTAGAACTAGGACGCAAGTATGCGATGTTTTGCAAACTTTCCGTCGAGTCGCGTCCTAGATTTTGTGTACATATGTCGTGAGTTGCAAGTTACAATACTGCGTCGATCCATCGCAAACAGACGTCATCAGACACCACGACTGATGGCTACCCTGATGTTTTTCAAGAGGGAGACGTCGAAACATCTGCGACGCTGGCACTTCTGGTAGACGATGGGGAAAGGATCTGGGACGGAAAGAGTGGCAGTATATGCATGAAGTAATAAGTCGCCGTGCAAGACTACTCGATAGTATCAGCAGAATAGTACGACTACCAAAATGCGATTATGAGATTCCCCAGCTCTTTGGAGAAGCTTTCTTTGCTGTCAACATCAATCATCACTTCCTCTCTGAGTAATCGACCTCTCCAATCCTGCCACCTCAGCCTCTCTTCTGAATCGAAGCGATAATACAGTGAACAGAAAGACTTGAACTTCCCGTGTCTCGTGCTTCAGGGCTTCTGATCACACAGCAGGATATGCCCGCCAACGCCAAAACGTGAATGCATTGCTCTTTTTTGTGTTAAATGACTTCGATCGTGCATGAGAATGAAAGGAATCGACTCTACCACGCGTAGACCTCTTTTCTACTACCTCGGTGAGGTCGGTGAATAGGCAGGTGACTAATGTATGAATCAGATTTGCTCAAAAACAAAGATACAGTTCACCACTTACTGCTGGAGTCCACTTCGGCGACGATGCTGAGTATGCACCGACTGGAGAATGCGGCGAGTATTGTGGCGAAGTGGGCGAGTATGACGCCTGCGGGCTGGTTGGGCTGTG
>Ga0268250_10000539_pt1 | contig 17858 bp, 13 predicted proteins | sample AgamicAsSfe_FD_200448 | JGI IMG/M metagenome (GOLD analysis project Ga0268250, IMG submission 200448) | Agave microbial communities from Guanajuato, Mexico - As.Sf.e (v2) (version 2) | ecosystem: Host-associated > Plants > Phyllosphere > Phylloplane/Leaf | place: Guanajuato, Mexico | collected... | reverse complement strand
GCCCCGCATGCTATTTCATCTACTATATCTCACTACCAATATACTCACTGATACGATGCAAGCTATCGATCGATCACTCCAGCGATTCTGATTGGTTTAGTTGTAATGTCGACAAGATGGGGCGTTGTGCTGCCTTCGGCTTATGCATGTGCTCAAATGCGCATCTGCGTGCAGTGACCGACGGTGATTTTTCTTACTCGAACCGGTAATTCGACGACCACTTGGCTCAAGTCTTATGCATACACCTCATACAAGGGGAAACCTCAACATTGGTAGGAATGACAAGTACTTTGTTGCGATAACAAGTCCTTTGTAGGCGACATATTAGGATGCTCTAGTACCGTCGCGAAAGCTAGACTTGGCTAGAGGCATTGTAATGTCAAGCACGGGCCTAGCGCCACACTGCTGCGCCTCGCGTTGACGCACGATTTCACCGCCATACTCCACAGCCAGCCTCCCCTGCATCCCGCCAGCTAGCATGAGCTTCGTGAAGCATACATCCCCGCATTGAGATGGGCGCGCGCAAATGCAGCCTTCGCTTGCGGTAGACCGCCATGACGTATTGGCCTATCTCGTCGCCCTCCGTCTTCGCGGCCACTAAACGTACGGATCCCGGGCGCGCGCACACCTCACACGATGACGCCGAACACCAGCAACCAGGCGAACAAGATGCCGACAAACCATCGCAGACGCATCCTGGAGATGGGGCGTCTGCGCAAAGTAAGAGTGAGGTAGAGGACAAGAATGGCGCGTCGGTAGAAGACGACATACATGGCACCATCATTGCCATCAGAGTGACCAGGAGTGGGCACATGTTTGCGACCCTCACCAGAACAACGCTCACGGTCTGGCAGACAAAGGCATGTCTCATTGCCAACGTGACGCCTCAGGTGCTAACTCTTCGTAGCCTACGATTGTTCTAGCTTCAGTATTGCGTTCAGAGCAATCCGTCAGAACATACGGACCCAACACCGACGTCCTACTGCGCCCTGACTCCCAGATCTTCGTCGTGCAGACCACGCTTGGCTTCCTCATCACGTACTCGCTCGCGACAGACCACTCGTCCCGCATCTACCAGGCTCAATTCACTAACACGCACGGGGGCCACACCAGGAGAAGCAGTGCAATCACTGGCTTTAAGATTCAGCGTCAGCACGATGTCAATGCGGGGCCAGGAGAAGGCAGCGGCTTGAAAGAGCTCAGCCTACGCTTTCGCATGGTCATACGGGTTGATGCTGGCATCATCAGGGCTCTGGCTCTGGACGACGAATTGATTGTCGCAACTGGGAAGCCCGCTGCTGTACAATGTATCCGTTGGGCGCCAGACAGCACTGGTAGTCAAACGAGCACTGAACTACTGGCAAAGATGTCATGGTTGGGAAACAATGCATCGCTGCGTGAAATGGTCCATGATCGGCCTATGAACCTGTCGTGTTGGATCACAGGCGACGGACGAGCCTTTGCAGTCCAAAAAGCGGCTCGAAAAGACGCCGTTGCTCCCAGTCTCTTCCGTGGTTATGGTTTCCATACACCCGAAACAGATGCTGATCACGGAGTGAAAGCTGCAATCAATGCAAGGTTTTCGTTACTTGCTGTTGGCTGCGCCAGTGGTGAAATCTATGTTTACACCGCACGCGACTACACTGGCAACATTCCCCTCTCTCATAAGCTACGACCAAACGTTACATCCCCCGGAAAGATGACTGTCTTGACTTACTCGCCAGATGGATACTGTCTTTTTGCTGGCTACGAACGTGGTTGGGCGATGTGGAGTGTATACGGAAAGCCTGGAGCAACGAGCTTCACAGCAGAAAGAACACTTTCCAAGACAAACAACGAAGAATGGCTTCTAAGCATCAAAGAAGCATTCTGGATTGGGGGTGGTGCAGAACTGTTAATGTTGAGCAACGACGACAATCGTTTCTTTGTATTAGAGATGGCTCGAAGTGCAGTAACCGGCTGCTTCTCCTCGGCTAACGTATCACGGTCTTTGATGCAGACAAGCACCGGATTCATGATCTACCGTGGTTACGACTTGCCAGACTTGACGACAATTTCTGCCGATGTCTCCCTGTGGCATCATGTTCAGATTCCTTCGGCCTACCTTGTCGACCAATGGCCAATTAGAAGTGCGGTCATCTCAAACGATGGTCGGTATGTGGCGATAGCGGGCAAGAGAGGGCTTGCCCACTACAGTGTAAACAGCGGGCGTTGGAAGATGTTTGACGACCCTTTCATAGAGAACGAGTTCACAGTTCGAGGGGGTATGTGCTGGTTTCAGCATGTTCTGATTGCAGCGATCGAATGTCGCGATTCCCATGAGGTATGTGTGTCATCTATTTGCCTTTTCGTCGAAACTGACATTGTGTTTCCAAGGTTCGCGTGTACTCACGCGAGGCAGCGCTCGATAATAGCCACATCATGCATACACAGAAGCTACCTGCGCCCATTGTCCTCATTGCACCCTCTGGCGAAGATTCACTTCTCGTCTACACCTACGAGAACATATTATATCACTACGTTATTAGTGTTTCAGATGCAAGCGTAAAGTTGGTACAAGTTGGTCAAATCGCGCTACACGGTATCATTCGTGCACCTACTCGAGTGCGAGCACTTAGCTGGATATTACCAGAGGACCAGATCCGTAAGTGCTCAACATCTGTCACTACAAATTTGCTAACAACTTACAGACAACGGCGATCCATCACAAGATGTCGCTGTCGCAACTATCCTGTTCCTAGTGGATGGCAAACTCGTGCTTCTCCAACCGACGACAACCGAGAGTGGCGACCTCAAGTACGAAATGCGCATCATCGCGCAGAATGTAGAGACGTATGCGCTCATGCGCGACCACCCTGCTTTCGCATTGGATCGGCATGCCGATTCGTTACCGGCGAGTCCGTCCATGGAACTGACGATGGAAGGGGTACACGGCCACGATCTCCGTGACTCACTCTGGTTCTTTGATGGTCACGACATGCGAGTTTGGATAGATATGCAGGATGTTCTTGCCTCCGCTTCACCAGAAATTGGTCGAGAACTCCCAACACCTGTTCAGATTCCTGTCGACTTTTATCCTCTCTCGGCATTGATCAACAAAGCGATTATATTCGGTGTGGAGTCGGAGTTGATCCAACGTAGGGATACAAACTTCGCCTTCCTGCGTTTCGGCACTAGAGTAAGCTGTCGCGCCCTGCTCCGCGCCTAATAGCCGGCTCGTCAATCTTATGCTGACACACATGCTAGACACACCTCTTTCTTCCCGCACTGCTACGGTCCCACTTGGCGCAATTCAACCACCCCGCAGCCTTACATCTTAGCCATCATTATCAGCACTTGCTTTACTTCCCCCATGCTCTAGAAATCTTACTGCATGAAGTCCTGGACGAGGAGGTGGATACCCAGCCACCACCTGAGCAAGCGCTATTGCCAAGTGTGCTATCGTTCCTGAGCTCTTTTCCTCGATATCTCGACATCGTTGTGCAATGTACCCGCAAAACCGAAGTGCGTTCATGGCGGACGTTGTTTTCAAACTTGCCTCCACCGGAAGAACTATTTGAAGAATCACTGCAGAAAGGGAATCTGAAGACCGCTGGTGGTTATCTGCTGGTCCTCCATACATTTGAAGAATTGCGGCCAACAGGCGATCAAGTTGTCCGCCTACTCCAACGTGCCAAGGACAAACAAGATTGGGAGCTATGCAAGGAACTCGCACGTTTTCTCATGGCTCTTGATGAGTCTGGTGCAACATTGCGAAGTACCTTGGAGCTTGTGGAGCTGAAGACTCCGTCAGCAGAGCCAGGCCTTGGCCAGTCACACTTTACGTTCGACACTGCCCGACTAAATGTACCCTTGCGCAGTCGCAATAACGGGACTAGGTCGTTGGGCGGACCAGGCGTCGATTTTGGGTCCGACGGCGCTGGCAGGACCTCACGGGAGAATGGCGACATTAGTCCTGGTGTGAGTGACGTGAGTGCTAGTAGTGATACAAGCCCTTCACAAGTACCGGGGGACTACTTTGGCCTTGGCATGAACAGTTTGCGCCAGTAGTTGTAGCTGGGACATTGAGATAGTTTCATTGAATGTAGTTGTATAATTTTTCACAAGCGTTCCCTATACTCAATGCTGCCATACTCACAACAGCAACATTAAGCGACCAAGGTACTCAGGGTGCGGTAGACCATCCGACGGTCCCAAGTTCCTGGTCTGGTCCTGCTCCTTCAGACCCCAAGCCATGCAGGAGGGTCGTATTGGCCCCACAGGGCTGCTTACAGGACCTCACGACGGGCTGGAGAAGCATAGCGATTGGTGATGGCGACCGGCCTACCTCCGTCTACCGTATCTTTCACAGGCTTCCGAAGTATGGCGTGCCCATGTAGCTGGTACACTTGTAAGCGAAACGCTTAAATTGTGGTAGCATTTGCGGCCTCTGTATCTCCGTCCAACGTAGTATCGCTTGATTTCTTGTGTCTTGTAGTTCAAAGGTACGTAGCTGAGCTAAGCCGTTTCAATAGAGCAAGATGCCATGGCAGATGGTTTGATGTTGTCTGCTACTGAACCAAGGTTTGACCAGGTATGCGACAACAAGGTTGGCGGTCGCTTGGAAGATGTGGTGTAATCGCCCGGGCGGTGAGATGCGCGTGGTCTTCCCTCTGTTTCCACGGCTTGGTGGTCAGCTACAGCACGTGTGAAGCAGCATCCAATGGACTGTGGTCTTGCCACAAGGCAATAGCTGCAGATAGGGGTCCCTCTCATCGTTGGAAAAACGGATAGGGCGCAAATACACCAATGTGCCCTCCCATGGGCAATGCGCACATGGTGACAAACATCTGCGTCCGACGTGACGTATCCATCAAGACATTGATGAAGCCTCGAAAGCCCCATGTCTCCATGATATTTCGTCTCCATCGCGTCCCGCGCTGAAGGGAGTGCCAGTGCAATGGGCCGGCTTTCAGGCAACCAGCAATCCCTCCATCCCCGGCGCGCTGGCCTCCTGTTCGCTCGTCAATGTAAAGACGGCAAAACACAGCCACGGCTGCCTCACCGTATTCTCACGTTGCTGCGCATGCTCAACACACGCTTTATGACGCACAATTGCTTGCTCTCTGCTTCATACTATAACACAGGGCTTTTGAACGGCCGGCATTGCGCCTGTTTTGAATCGACTCCCCGGCGGCAAGGCATACTGTCGCCAACCGCGTATATAATCGTCTGGCCCCATTACCCTCAGCCCTATCCGAACCGATCGATCACCTCTCCTCTGCACTAGGAATGACCAAGACACTTGGTTCATCGTATCGAACATCATCGCGCTTGCCAATCTATCCTGAGTATCGAGCTAGCTAAGACGACAACAATGACTGCCCCTCCAGCCGCACGACCACTGTTCTCCACCGCCCACTCCATGCCATTCGCCTATCCTTCACCAGCATCCACTATTGCATCGGACACGAGCTACTTGCATTGTAACGTAATGTCACCTCGGCAGGAATTCAATGGTAAGCGTACCTTTTTCGTGTTGTCGAATATACCGGTTGCGCGTACCACATGCAGAGGCGCTCCTGCTGCCGAGGTCCACTGCTTGCCTGCTGCACCTACACAGATGGTGTAACGCGATCACCAATGTCAACGACCGTCTTTACTGCCATGACTAGCTCACTCCAGCGATACATCATGCTAAGATGAAGCAGATATCACATACTCGCGGAAGTCAGTGAGCTCTTCGCCGACTGCGCAGTCAGCCGGCAGTGGAGGTTTCCAATGGATTACCGGCAACAAGCCGGACGACTTTAAAACCAAGCATGTAATGCAGAAAGTGCGTCAAACTGCTATGGGCAGTTATCTGCAAGGCGCAAGGAGTCAGGCAAGCAACAAGTCTAGATCTAACAGTGAAGCCTCGGATAAATCCCAATCGAGTGTTGGCGATCAAGGCGCAACGAAACCCCGGCCTACGAAGACACCAAAAGGCAAAGGAAAGACTGATAGCGAGAAGAAGGGGTTGGTACCTAACAAACAACTCCAGCCTAACAGCAACGTCCAGGGCACCTCGGATCCTGCTTCACAAGTTGCACGCCAATCCACACTTCCTAGGAGATCCATCGTTGTCCCGATAATGGACAACATGAGAGGATATTATCCATTCGATCTGTATCCGGTACCAGAGCTATACTCCCTAGGAAAAGGTCTAGACCCTTTCGGCACCATGTTTCAGTCAAGAGACGCGCGCGTCAATGTCGAGGGATTGAAGTTCCAATGCGCCAGCTACTTCGGTACAGAAGGTCTGGGAAGATACTGGATTCCCCTATGCCTAAGCCACCCGCATGCCTTCCTGAGTACCCTCTACATGGCTTCTGCGTTCAAAGACGTCATTGAGAACAGCAGAGTAGAGAGTTTGGAAACGGCGGCACTGCGCCAAGATGTTATACATTTTGTCAGCGAACATCTTACTAATAGGGAGCAGTGTGTGGCGGACCACAACATTATAGCAGTCAGCCAGCTGATACTGGGAAACGTCATTACCCGGATGGATGCAGGTTTGACCTTCCACCAGAACGGAATCGAGACTATGATCAGACAGCGCGGTGGGCTCAGCAAGCTGGGTGTACATGGACAATTAGCATCCGCAGTTTCTTGGGCCAACCTTGCGATTGCCATTTTGCGGGAAAAGGAACCTACTCAGATGTATGTCGAGTACTGTACTAGTCGCTCGGCAAAGAAATACGCTCGGGACATTGTGATACCGGAATCACCACTCTATCGGCCTCATGGCAGATACGTAACGCTCGCGAATTCGACCAAATGCACACCAAGAGCACGAAAGCTCTTGGATGAGGTCCAAGCGATGGTAGAGCTATTTATTGAAAGCCAGCACTCGAATCGCCAGAGTAACGCCTCTAAGCTGAGGAACTTTTACCACTCTATCAATCAGTACCCACCTGGTTCAAGGGGGGATGGTTGGAGGTACGAAGCGATCCGCCTCACCGCTCGCGTCCAAGCTCAAGCTATCATCGACCAAGTACCATTGTCAGAGGCACTCAAAAGGGTGCAATCGTCTGAGACACAACCGACCATGTACAGCTCCTCGATAGCCTCGCGTTCCAATGATTCGATCTCTTCAACACTTGAATTCCAACAAGTGACTCCGGTTACTGAAAGTTCTGAGAGTCCTAACTTTGCCCCGTATAACGGAATGAACCCACAACAACAAGTCGGCTTTCCTTTCAACCACCGGGATTCAACCTCCTCGACATATTCACAACGTCCTTCGCCTTTGTCGATACAATCGAGTTCATCAGCGATATCTCCTCAACTATGGATCTCTACATCCACATCTGGTAGATCTACCATACTCCAACAACTTCGAGACGCCCTCGAAAAATCTGATCTTTCAGAGTGCTGGTCCGACATGGCTGGTGTGCTGCTATGGATTGGACTGGTCATGGGAGCAGCAAGTAACGAAAACGAGGACAAGGTCTTAGCAAGATACTTTTCTGCGACAACCATGAGGGCATGTATTATGCTCTGCTTCGAGCATCCTGAAGCAGTACATTCTACCATGCTGAAAATGACCGACATCGTTGGAGCGTTGAACAAGAGGCCTGTTGATGCACAACTGGCCAGAAAAGACAGCGGCATTTCAAGAAAGCGAGCGAAGGCATGAAGAGCTGTGAAGAGAATTGTTCAGAAAAATTCGAGGTTGCGATAAGCTTTCTCCACAGTGGCGATGTCTTTCGGCGAAGCCGATTGATCCACTTCGATACGATATCCGTGCACATACAGGGCTGCAAGGCTTAGACTGCAAGGCTTAGGCTGTAGGCTGACATGAAGCTGCCCATGATGCTCTCATCTCAAAATCTTCAGCGACTGCTAGGGCGTCAGGTTCTCTGTTTGATCATATGTACATACTTCTGCCTTCACTGTACCATAGCATTGCAGATTCGAGCACTGGTGTTGGGGTGTTAGGCGTTCGTCATCTTCGCAAAGGCGAATCTTCGGAGTTCTATGTCAAATGAAGGCATTGTCATCGATTACCACACATCACTGTGATTATCTGGCATTGTACGAGAGTCTTGTGTAGTTCCATGACTTGAACGCGTCCTATTATGGCTTCCGTAAGAGCCCGAACCCTGATCTATGTGTGTTCATGGCTTCATTCTTCATTTCTGCATTCCGACTGGTATACCCATCCCGTCTTCGTAGCTATTCCAGACAGGGGGACCCTAACCCTTAGTAACCTTCTTGACGGTGCCGTCTTCATCAACATGGACGTTCAACCTTTCGGGCTGGAAGTCCATGGTTTGCATCGAGTCGGGCTTGAGGACGCGGTGTTGTTGGGGAAGATCGGTCTTCGCGAAGGTCTGGTTGTAATAAGAAGTCAGCGCTAACATCTAGACTGAATAGAATGTAGTGTAGTCTTGGACTACGTAGTATGGGAGAGGAAGAGCAAAGGAGGGAAGAGGTGGACGTACCATCTCATCATGTTGGTCACCAAGCTTCTTGCCCATGAGCTTGCTCATCCAGTCATCACCAGAGTTTCCGTCCTTTGACTGCAGACCGGGAACTACGAGAGGCATGTTGTGTAATGTTGTTAAGGTTGTGTAGTGTTTGTGTATGTGTATGTTTTTGGTCGCGCGTAGTCTCGAAAGGCGTGTTATCGTGAACGTCAGTCGTGTCTAGATGGTTTAGTTACTTGAGAGGATAGCGGGGTGAGGGGGGACGCAGTACTTATACAAGTAGACCCTGGCTGACACTTGTGTGAACTAACTTGTTTGTTTGAGCTTTGCGTGTCACCAGGCTGCAAGATGGGTTATGGTGGTGCTTGGATAGGAAGGCTGACGTCATCCGTGTCTAGCCGCGTAAGTGGGGTTGTGTAATGTTTCTAGAGCGCAGGATTGGCATGTGTCGGCCTGCTATAGCTTCGGTGTCTTATCTTCCACTAATTGGAGGTAGTGTAAGCGTGTGAAAGTAGAGATTATGGAGCAGTATTATCGACGGTTACGTGTCTCATCACTGATGCAAGGCGATATGCAAAGTCTGACATAGGGAAGTTTCGCTGAGGCTCTGTCAATCTCGCATCACTCTAAGAGGTGAAGGGAAGACACGCATATCTCCAAAATTGTAGGGCAATGGATGATGCGATTTGACCTTGCCTTGCTGATGTAGCAGCAGCGGATATAGGATACGTGGTCTATGTCTCAGTTTCCTGTTCCGCTCTAGAGTGCTCGAAGTGATCCAAAGACTACGCTGACCGATCACAAACCAGTTCTCGTTTATTTGCCGTCGCGCATGTTGCGGAAGAAGTCCATGACACCGGTGAAGACAACTAAGAGGATACCACCTCCGGGGCCCAGTCTCAGCACCTTGGGCAAGAAACCCTTGTAAAGCGCACCAAAACCTTCCTCCTTCATGACGGTACCAAGAGCCGGCCATGCCCAGTTGTACTTGGGTACTGATCCCGCGACCTTGGGGGAGTTCTGGATGCGCGACTTGACAACGTCCATTGGGGTGTTGAGAATGGTACCGACAGTGCCACCGATAGCACCAGACATGAGGTCGTTGGTGATCTGGCTCTTCTTGGTGGTTGCTGCGGGCAAGAGCGCGCGGACCTGGAAGATGCAGCCAAAGTATCCAGCATTCCACAGAATGTGCCTCCACATGGTCGACTCAAGACCTTGGTAGAGGGTGAGAGGACCTTCCTGCTTGACAATCTTTGTGACACAGTCCACCATGCCGTTGTACTTGTGGGCTTGCGCCTTGTCTTGTAACCGGATCTTGACGAGCTCGAAGGGGACGACGACAAAGGCTTCGGTGGCACCTGCGGTTGCGCCAGTGAGGATAGAGAGAGACTGGTTCATCTTGGACTGGCCGAACAGGTTGCGGTAGAAGGAGCCCCATGAGTCATTGGCTGCGAACTTGGTGGCCCTGTGTCGCGTGAGACGAGTCCTTTTACACACTGGACAGGCAAGTAGGAAAGTATGCGTACCTCTTGGGGGCTTCCATAAGGATAGGCGCGGTGATACCGCGGTACAATCTTGAAGCACTGCCAGACGTCAGCCCCTCTTGCTCATGATCGCAAGAGTGTCATAGCGCGTACCCCTCATTCTTGATGATCTTCCTGAAGCAGTCTACCATGCCATTGTAGCTATCTTCTCCTACAGACTTGCTGGTCTGAAGCTGTCTGCGAATATTTAGACGCGATTTAGGATTGGTCCTGTATGCGGTTGCTTACACTCGGGTCTTGACGACGTCCAGCGGGTACCTTGAGATGATGTTAGCGTCTCGAACTCGATGTCTGGACGTTGGAAGATGCCTACATGAGCAGAATCTACACACATGACTGCATCAGCACTGGCAGTCTCACGCGAGCATCTTCAAGAATGCGCACTCACTTCTGACACACCAGCCACGGCACCTGTACATGGTTAGCGCCAATTCGAAATCCTGAAGCTCAGTCCGGTCGCAAAGCTGCTCTGCTGCAAATTTGAGCGGAAGCGACATCGCATGGGAGCTTTGAGCGAGATGCGGAAATCCCTCGGATAGCCGTCGCATCGGAGCTGGGCGGTTTTAAGACAATTGGAACTTACCGGCCGCGAACTGGTAGACGAAAGGCAATGGCTTCGCATCGGCAGCAGACATGTTGGCGGTAGTGCTGTTAGGGAACGGAGGGACCGAGGGGGAGTGAAAAGACAAGAGGGCTGCCGTTGAGTGAGCGTTTCCCGGTCGGCGCACACAATCTGGGGAAAGAGCCCAAGAGCGTGGGATGAATGTCCAAACTCCGCTTAGGCTTGGCCCTAGCTTCCCGTCTTCGGTTGACGCATTTTCGATTGGCGCAAAAGCACCCTGACGTGATCATAGTTTGATACGCGGAGCCGCCTTTGATGTGCCAAGTAATGTCAATTCAGTGACTGTACTGATTAGGCGGTCCAAGCAGATCAGGATGGTAGTTGGCAAGGGCTGAGCAGTTGTTACATGCAGATTCTCTATTGTTCAAGATAGCGTCTAGTCTGTTTGTGATGATGCAGCAAAAGCCCATCGCATTGTACTTGCTAAAGCTGATGCAAAATTGGGTTCAAGGTAGACGCAGGTCCCATCCGCGCTCGGAGCTGTATCGCGCGTCGCGGCGAGATGGCCGGTTTATCGCCACGTGATGACGAGGCCTCGCCTCGTTCATTGTGATTGGCCACTCACGACGCGTCTTCGCGTTCAACCCATTCCAGACGCTTACGCTACCTACCATCTCCATGTCCACGCGACAGAAGTCCTTCTTTGACCAGAACCAGAAGCCACAGGTACTTGAACAACCGACTGTATTCACTGCCGTCGCGTACTCATCTCTCATCTTCGTAGCACTATAAGGGCCAATGGAACCGCTCACGCAACTTCCCCCACCAGAACAGTAATCAGGCGGCGCCGCAGGCTCGGCAAGTAGTAACGGGGCCTCCAATTATGCCTTCGACCCAGACTCGTACCAAGCTCAAAGCCTTCGCGTTCGCCGAGGGCACGCCTACCGCCGATTCTTTTCTCAAACGACGCGACGCTGAGAAGGAGAACCGACCCGCCCCGCTAGCAAAGACGCCGAATCCTATGGGTACACCAAAGGCGAACAGAGTTGTGAAAGATGTAGCTGCTCCGAATAAAACTCCCAAACTCCCTACCATCTCAGATTGTCCGCCACCGTCAACACCTGCCACGACGAGGCTGCCGCTTGCCGACTTGGTAGGGAATGTCGACGATTCCTCGAGACACGCGCCCCAACCTGTTGCCTCACCCGAAGAGCAATTGATATGGAGAGGATCGCAAGCAATAAATACACCTTTTCCACGCAAGAACAAGAAGCGCGCTAGGAGTTCGTCACCCGTTGCACCGTCGCAAGAGGAACACAGGCTGGACGCGACCAGACAGGACATCACAACCCCTCAGGCTGACCCTGCCCTGGAGCTGTGGTCGCGATACACCAACAACAAGGGCACCCCAAGCGCCAACAAGAGCGTGGCATTCGCGCACCTCATCAACGAGTCATCCCCAAGATCGCAAGCTGCTGCTGGAAGCATCAGTGGGCTGCGGAGGTGGGCAAGCTGCGGCGTCGAGTTCCCAGCGTCGCATCGGAAAAGAAGAAGAACACATGGCGTGTTTCAACCGGACAAGGAAAGCACAGAGGACGTCTTCGCCGGTGCTTCTAGTTCAGATGGCATGATGCTCGGGCAACCAACGAAACCAAATCTTGCGAGTATGGTGCAGCGCATGCGAGAATGCGTCTCCAAATCACAAACACGCGTCTCTTCGTCAATGCCAGTAAGTTCTTCACCATTACCTGGGGCTGGAGATCGTCAAGACCCGTCGTCGGGCTCCCCTCTCCAGCGACGCGCACGAGAACGGCATGCGGATAGTTCCGAGACACTACAACACGATGCAGCACTTCTACATGACACACTGGATATCGATGACGAGCCCGTACAAGCAAACGAACCAGTCGATATGGTACAGAAGCCACAGGCGTCTCAAGAATCATCCGACGATTTTGGAGACGACTTCGATGCGGACATGGTGGATTCCCTGGACATAACGCCTCAACCTGCACCTGTCAATCCGCTTCCACAGCAACGCCCTGCGCCGGCTCCGACTTTACAACAAGGCAGTGATGACGACGAGTTTGGAATGGACGATGAGGAAGACTTCGCCGCCGATCTAGAACAGGTAGCATCGCTGTACGACACAAGGTCTGTGGAAACTCAAAGGGGAGATCAGGCGTCTACAGGACAATCGAGACAACCTCCAGCTACTGCAAGTGAGACACCAGCACCTATCATCAGCCTCTTGGATGACGATGACGATGATGAGGATGAATTTGGGGAAGACATAGACGCCGACGAGTTCGCTGCCGCTGAAGTTGCAGCCACACAAGTACCTGCCAATACTGTAAGTAGAATGCAAATTCACCTGTGATCATCAGCCGTGCTAACTCTCGAAGAGTCAACAGGACAATAGAGCCATCCAACGCTATCTCATCAAACGAGTGGATGAAAACTCGTATACCACCGACCGAGGCTATTCGATGCCTGAAAAGGTGAGTGGATGTTGCTGAAGTCGCTGTGACACTGCAGCTAACATGACGTAGGTTCTGCTAGTCGAAGAAGAGAAGACGAAACTGTTCAAAGCGATCACTCTTCGACAGGCTTGGTTCGACACTCCCTGTACGACAGGCTCGTTTGTGCATGTCATTGGTGATTTTACAGGTACCGGACAATGCATCATCGACGATCACCACAATATGCTCATACTTCACCCGGATCATCTCATCTCGTCTACTGTTGTCGCAGACTCTTTTGGTTGTTTGAGGCGAGCGGTGCTTCAGGATCGTGTCAAAGCCACCAACAGGGCCAACGCTCCTATGCTTTACGGAACATTACTGCACGAACTATTCCAGGAGGCCATGAAGGCGAACCAATGGGACTCCGTATTCCTATTCGAGACTATCGAAAAGCTCATGCCGAGCCACCTGGAAACCATACTAGAGATCAACTCGACCTGCGAAGCTGTCAAAGAGCATCTCAGTAGCAAATTGCCCGAGTTACAGGCTTGGGCCAAAATATTCGTTCGCGCGGACCCTCAAGCGGACGCTATCGTTCGAGAACGAAATGGACGACAGTCGACCATGAGCATTAACAAGCTGCTTGACGTGGAAGAGCACGTCTGGTCTCCAATGTATGGTCTGAAAGGCAACATCGATGCCACTGTACAAGTGACAATGCGAGATGACCAAGGTGAACGGACATTAACGGTGCCATTTGAGGTCAAAACTGGCAAGAACTCCTCGAATGCTGCACACATCGCACAGACCGCCTTGTATAACTTGTTGTTGTCTGATCGATACGGTATGTCCTTCACAACCACAGGCATTCCTAGCTGACGTTTATAGATGTTGATATTGCTTACGGTATCCTCTATTATCTGGAGACTTCGGAGATTAGTCGGATTCCTGCTGTTCGTAACGACATCATCCATATGATCATCAAGCGCAACGAGCTGGCCTGCTTCGTCCGAGACCGCATCGAGCTGCCTCCAATCTTGAAAGAGGACTTCAAGTGTCAGAAGTGCTACGCGCAGGAGCCTTGCTTCTTATATCACAATCTTGTCGAAGATGGGAAGGGCGAGATGCTGAACAAGAAGGCGAAAGAGAAATATGACGACCTCGTCAAGCCGCTTCAGCCTTCCCATCGGGAGTTTATGAAAAAGTGGGACACTCTATTAACCAAAGAGGAGACAGATATGATGAAGTTCAGACGAGAGTTGTGGACAATGTTGAGTACAGAACGTGAAAAGCTGGGTCGCTGCTTCTCAAATGTCATACTGGAACCGGGGTCCGGACATGAGGACAAAACTGGCCAAAAGATCAACCGCTACAACTACACGTTCATAAAACAACAGCCAGCTCCTGGCTTCTCCTTCACTGAATCTCAGCTCATCATCGGAGAGCCTGTTGTAGTGTCGGATGAGCAAGGTCATTTCGCGTTGGCCAATGGTTATGTAACGAACGTTAAAAAACGTCGCATCACAGTGGCTGTTGATAGACGCCTGCACAATTCTCGAACCAAGTTGCCGGGATTCCATTCACAAAACAATCAAACATTTGCCGGTATCATGGAAGTGGCCAAGGTGGGCGAGACAATCACTGAATACGAAGCTGATGAGGAGCCGGTATTGTACCGCCTAGACAAAGATGAGTTCAGCAACGGCATGGCTGCAGCTCGCAACAATTTGATCCAGATCATGGACAACAGCGTCTACAAGGCTCATGACCTCCGTGCGCTGATCGTGGATGGGCGGGCTCCTGCATTCAGGCCTATGCCAGATGCGATCTCACTGCCTCAATCGTCACAGATGTCTATGAACTCTGATCAGCGTGCTGCTGTCGCAAAAGTCATGTCCGCAAAAGATTACGCTCTTGTGTTGGGTATGCCAGGGACTGGCAAAACCACTACCATCGCGCACATCATTCGTACATTGGTTGCGAAGGGCAAGAGCGTTCTGCTTACTTCGTATACCCACACTGCCGTCGACAATATCCTCCTCAAGATCCGGGATGACCGGATTGGCATATTGCGCCTCGGCGCTGCCAAGAAAATTCATCCTGAAGTCAGAGAATTCGCTACTCTTGCTGCCGAATCAAAAGACAGTCTCGAAGAGCTCGAACGATCGTGGATGCAGCCGCCTGTCGTGGCTACAACGTGTCTCACCATCAATCATCCCCTCTTCAACCGCCGCGTCTTCGACTACTGTATTGTCGATGAAGCATCTCAAATTACCCTCCCTGTTTGTTTGGGACCTATCCGCATGGCGCAGAAGTTCATCTTAGTAGGCGACCACTACCAGCTACCTCCGCTGGTGCAGAACAAAGAAGCCATGGAAGGCGGACTGGATGTTTCACTGTTCAAGCTCCTTTGTGAGGCTCATCCACAAGCCGTCGTCAGTTTGGAGCATCAATACCGGATGTGTGCCGACGTCATGTTGTTGTCAAACACATTCATCTATTCAGGACGGCTGAAATGTGGCACGACCACTGTCGCTTCACGCAAGCTGGCACTTCCCAAAGCCGAAGGTCTCAATGCCTACCACCACAAGCCATATCAATCACGATACAACGCGGCACAGGCATGCACTGGTCCTGATGCTGCAGACTGTTGGCTTTCTCGTTCCTTGTCACCAGATCGCCCAGTCATCTTTATCAACACTGATCTCATTTCTTCGACCCTCGAAACGCAATCTGGATCCCGCATCACTAATACTCTTGAAGCGCGGCTAGTCACACAGCTTACAGTGTCTCTTCTCAGCCTTGGTGTCCCTGCTGGGGAGATTGGCATAATTGCTTTCTATCGTTCACAGCTCGCTTTGCTTCGACAAAGCCTGTCATCCGCATACACCCAAACGCAGTCATCCGAACTTGCTGCTCCGTCCGTAAGCGGACAAGGGTGCTCAGGAGTCGAGCTACATACTGCAGACAAGTTTCAGGGCCGCGATAAGGAAGTCGTCATCGTATCTAGCGTACGAAGCAACGAGAACGGCACAGTTGGTGATCTCTTGAAGGACCGCAGACGTGTCAACGTCGCTCTGACCCGCGCGCGATCGAAACTTGTCATTCTCGGTAGCGAAAAAACGTTATCGAGCAATGAACTGTTGCGCGATATGGTTGCCCTCTGCCGACAGAAAGACTGGGTAGTCGATCTCCAGCCCAGCATGGTGGAGTCGCATGCCTTTGAAGAAAGTGTTACACAAACGGGCAAAACACCAGTGAAGCAGCCATGCTCTTCTTCGCTTTCTAACGATGTCACGAAGAGTCCTAGTCTAACACCTAGTCCGTCGAAGAAACGCAAGGCACTGGGCGATCTTACAGCAAAACCCGAAAAAGTCAACGCCAGAAGTCCTAAGAGAAGGAACGATAACAAGAGTGCAAGTGGTAGTCCCGAGGTAAAGAGAGTGCCCGGGAAAGTTTTCACAGCAGGCAAACGGGGCATATTGGATCGCAGACCAATTCTGAGGGACATTTACAACGGCGCTATTTGAGAGCTGGGCATCTATGGGTCTCTTACAAGGAGTTTCACTAGAGGGTACTCCGACCCTATTGATTCATGAAGGGTTGGAATGACGAGGGTTTTATTTAGGATACCAGTGCTATTGGACATCAATGTAGTATGACAGTAAATGGAACAACGGAAGCATATACTATCAACCAGCAATAATTTCACGCAACCTGATTCCTCACCCCCTGTTCCACAGCAGAAGCGTGACCAATGTGCATGTGATTTGTTAGTAACCACGCTCTGCTCGGTGCAATTACGCGACGTTCACGGCCTCAATGTGCCGTTCCAGCTGGTGCATCACACAACTGCGTCTTCCCGCCACCACATAAAACGAGTACCCCAGAATCAGAACCAAGCTTTTCCGCTAATATCCATCAATCAGATGTATTGCACGAGCATTGCTCGATCAAGTCACAGATTGTCGCTACGCACTCAAAGATTACCTATGTTACGAGAAGAAGCAATCTTCTATCGCAAATTCTCCTCCGCATTCCATAGCGTCACCTTTGCTTGCGCGGCGTAGATAACCATCTAGGCGATGCATAAACCTCCATTCTTCTGATATACTTTGTCAAGGCCTGGAGGGACCACAGGCTGGATCAGGAGTCTGCTATGCTTCTCAATCTGTGTTCCCATCAGGGTTTTACCTTTTATTTTCTTATCATCAGGCACATCTTCAAAGACTTGGGGAACGAGCAATTCGCCGAGCCATGATTGCAACAAATGACCTTGAACAAGGCAGCTCTAGGATGGGGAGATTTCGTTCGATCTACGTCAGGTTTATCTCATGAAGCTATGCTTATATGCCCAGCTAGTCGCTCTTTGTTCCCCTTGTCATTATTGTTGCACATGAGCTCAGAGTATATGAGAAGAATCCTAGTGCAACAGATCCGAGCGCTACCTTTCAATTTGCCCCTTCCTTATGTTTGGAGTCAAAGTGAACATGACTAGTATAGTTTTTTACATGGTGAGAGAAAGTAAACCGCATGGCTGTGGTTCGTAGAGGCCACAATGGCATCGAAAGTGTTCTGTATAGATCCATACTATGACAGACTTATACCAGCATGATGTGCTGGCCATTCGATCAACTTACGGTGCTCTGATCCCAACGCTACCGCGATAGCCCTTACAAAGTTTGTACCTAGGCCCTCAAGCCACCATACCGTATTTGTCCGGATAAGCAATACGGCGAAGTGCGCTAGAATTACCAGCGCATCGCGGTCTTGGGCTTCGACGAGCTGAATGTATTCACGAGCAACACGCGTGACCCATGAGAACATCGCA
>Ga0268250_10000538_pt1 | contig 17875 bp, 18 predicted proteins | sample AgamicAsSfe_FD_200448 | JGI IMG/M metagenome (GOLD analysis project Ga0268250, IMG submission 200448) | Agave microbial communities from Guanajuato, Mexico - As.Sf.e (v2) (version 2) | ecosystem: Host-associated > Plants > Phyllosphere > Phylloplane/Leaf | place: Guanajuato, Mexico | collected... | reverse complement strand
GGGCTACACTCATGCCTGCCAGAGTGGCATAGGAGAGGATTTGGGATGGACGCATGGTAAAGTATCTAAGAAGAAGAAGCAATGAGGATTTTGATGCGGAAGTAGATATGGTCCCGGAGACTGAAGTTTGAAGATGCGCTGCTGTGATGCTCTATTCTCATCCCCAAGGGACCACCTCTTTTATACACCTCTTCATCCCCTCGTCCAGACTATACCCAAGCACCATCACAAGTACACCAAAACCACCGGCTGCCTGATTCCTGCGTGCTTACTTCCATGACATCTACGACTTCGCAGCCAAGACTCACACGTTCGTATCTGGAAGTGCACGATCAAGGCAGCGTGCGACAAATATAGCATCATTGCCTAACTGCAAGCACTGTGATGGCATGGTCCCAGGCAAATTCGAGGTTGATAGCCCTTGGTGGCCAAGCATACTGGTGATCTGACAGCCCTATTCATCCTTCCTTGTGTACGAAGTGGCGAATCAGCAGGGGTACTTGCGGGAGCGTGGTGGGGAAATCTGGCCGGTACCCACTATCTTGCAGCAACAGCAGTCACAACCGACATAACGTAGGACTTGCAACGATGGTCGCATGCGGGGGCAACGGCTAGAACTCGCCAGAGATCGCTGCTAGGTACATACATATATGCCAAAAATAACATTGTGATATCCTGAGTTCCGGTTCTTTCGCGGGGCGAACATCGCGAAGAGAAGAGGGAGAAGGGGCCTCGGGAGGGAGCAAGATGCACATGAAGGGCCGCTCAGTATTACGAGGACTTGCTACATGTGTCCAAACATGTGACTATGCACACAATTGTTTGATTGTCGTTCCATGCACACGTTAACTGTACATCACGACGAATGAAGTTGAGGTGTGTATGAAAGACGACCGATGGAAAGAAAAGCGTCACATGGCGATGCAGCAATACAGCACCGGCACAGGGCGTTTTTCATGCAGGAACGGAGACTCTGCCATACCGTCACTAGCGTGCGCGGAAGGAATGGCGAGATTTGGGCAGGTTGCCTACGTCAGTAATGATCTGCTTCATGTGTATTTCAAATGTCCATGTGTTGCATCATCAACAGCAGAGCAACAATTTGAAAATATCTAGAGATGTTTTTCGCTGCTTGAAACGTCATTGCTGCAGGCTGAAGGCCAATAATCACCGATGGAGGACGGCAAAAATCCGCCTAATCACGCTTATGCATGAGCGACTATGTATGTACCAATCACGAATTACCACGGCAAGATTTCACCGTTCCAAGCGGCCAAAATTGACCGTGACGATACGACTACTGGTGAGTGAAAAACTATTAAATCCCTTCATGTTCTACTCAATTGACAAGGTTTGCTTCATATCGCTGCAGAATAGCGGTATAATCGTTATACCATTCCTCCAGCCAGCTTGTCGCATCAAACATACGTGTGGTAAAACAACTCAGCGTCGGATCCACGACCTTCATGTACATGACTAGATTGCGCATTTTTAGTGCGCAGTCTTCGATGCGAAAACAGTCTTTTGGTAGGCACTGCCCGTATGTATTTCCTGGGTCGGTCGTGGCTACCATAACGGTAACGAGCACGAAGAGCGTGTAAACAATGGTAGGTGCAAAGCAAAATGACGGCAAGTGAACAGCCAAAGCTGGATCCATCTCTGCAGCGGTGTCGAGGACTGCGTGGCAGTTCTGAACAAGGGCTTCGAGAGTCGCTCTGAGAGGAGCGATGATGTTGGCTGGCTTAGGGTAGTCCTTGATAGGAAGACGGCCTGGGATGAATGGTGCTGCAAACGATGCCTTGTTTGTGGGTGTATGTAGCACAAGCTCGTACAGGTGAACCATGGCTACATGCCACCAGACCTTTAGCGTGTGGGATGTTGCAAGGGCAGGTGGGATCTGAGCTGCCCATGCATCAAGTTTGCCCTTTAGCGTATCGATTACGGCATAGGTGTTGTAATCATTACCATCCACAAAAGTGGCAATTTGACAAAGACACAGATGGGTGGAAATCTCCATATTCAGCTGGGTGATACGGACAATCTGACAAAGCAGCATGTCGGAAGCATCTCCTTGGCTTTCCAGGTACAAAACACACTCTTCATGATAAGAATCCCAAGGGTACGGGTTGGGCCGGCGCGTGCTGATCGAAGAGCTCGACAATGCCACATAACAGGCTAGCCAGGTACGCCGTGCCTCGAGCGACCCTGTATCCTCATGCCGGCAGAAGTAAGCCACGGGAGAGGGCTGCAAAGCGAATCCTGCGATGCCCAGATCGATCGCCATATCGGCGGCTAGCTGCAGGATCTGATAGCAGCTCCCCTGTTGACCTCTCCGCGTACTTTTGTTCCAAAGCGTGGCTACGAGTAGCGCCTGCACGAGCTCAAGGGATCTCTGCCCCCTACCGATGACCTCCTCGCCCAGAATATGCATCGTTTCGCGCACTAGCTCATCGTGCGTTTCCATGTCTACGCCTTGCGCCTTTTGCGTAATACTGTATGCCATGACAGAGAGCAGTAAGATGGGAGCTTTTGCACGGAGATGGTCCAGGTCCATCGACAGGCGTACGACGGGCCATGCCGCCCCCGCTTGATGTGCATAAAGGTGAAGCAGGCGTTGTTGGTTGACAGGCGCAATGCGGGCGTCCAGGAAGGATAACACACCATCGTAGTGGTTGTCGGATAGGCTACCGGGCGATCTGCCTAGCGCTGTGGTGGTGATACTTCCAGGCGAACGACTCGGCGTAGGGCTGCTGGTGCTTTGACTTTGTAGCAAGTTGTTGAGTTCTTGTATCTGCGCCTCGAGCTCTTGAATACGATTGCGCTGTAGTCGCGGCGCTGCTGGAACACATTCCAGGTTGTTGCGCGTGCATCTTCCGCAGCTCGCTGCGTCAGGGTCACTGCTAATGTCGCACTTGATTTTTAGACGATGGCACTCTTCACAAGCGCGAAGACGTTTCCTCATGATGCTGTCTTCTAGCCTGGAGATGACAAAGGGTTTTGGCTGGAGTTTAGTGTGGAGATTTGTCAATGACAAGCTGATTTACGCCCTGGGAAAGGCGCGCTTGGTACATGACTGGACAAGCGTGGCTGTGCTGGAATACCAGTACGAAAGAAGCGTGGCGGTCGAGAAAGCCGGTATGTCGTCCGGACGACCGAGGACTATTCATTTGCAGCTTCAGATGAGACGATAGAGTTGGAATCTCTTTCGAAGTTCTCACCGGTTATTCCGATCTCTAGACATGGTCTGGCGGCCTGAAATTGCAGGCGGATAAATTACCCATTTGGGCGCTATCAAGTTTGCTAAATCGAGAGCGATGGCTTCACTGCACTGCCAAGATTCAGTTCGTGGTATGGAACAATGGATCTATCCAGAAATATACAGCATCGATTACTTATGGTAATGTCGGTCGCAACAGCGGACACGCGATACCTGTTTAAGCGACGAAATGCGAATTCCACCTACTTCTCACACAATCGCCAAGTATTACCTAGGTAGCGTGAAGCACATAAATTGCTCTCGTACCATATAAAGGCAGAAAACAAGCACATGTATCGAACAAGCATATCGATGCACTCTCTGTTGAAGTAGCGAAGATATCTACAGCCTCCAGGACCCACTCAAGCTTCCCCACGCCCCCAGACGAAGCTTGTTCGGAACAAGCAACGCGTGCCAACCCCGCTTACCTAGCTATCCGCCATCAACCCATCACCACTCCGGGCACGCCTCAGCCGCGGCGTCTCCTGACGCGCCTGCCCGGGCAAAGGGGGCAGGTCATACCATGCCGCCACTCTTTGCGCCCATACTCCCCAGCTCACACTCACATCCGCGCCCCAATTCAACGATGAAGCCCAAGAAGTTTCTCTTAGATCGCTTACCTGGCATACGCTGGGCGCCTCACGATATACCATCAACCGAGTCGTCATCATCCAAGCCCAAGTCGCGGAATCCCTTTGCGCTGAAATCTTCCGCACCGCAACACGGCGCGGTGCGTCTGCGCAAATCAACCCTCAGTTTGACGTCTGAACCCGATGTCGAGGTTGATGTGCGGACGCACGCCCAAGGTCAGAGCATCTTCTTCGCGCGTTTGCCGATTGAGTTGAGGCGGATGGTGTATGAGTACGTCATGGGCGCAGAGATCGTGCATCTGACGTTGAGTACAAAGAAAAAGAGGTTTGGGCATTTTCTCTGCAATAGCGATGGAGACAGTAGGGAGTACATGTGTCGCGTGCTTGTATTTGGCAAGAAAGGCGCGAGGCTATATAGTGGTGGTGTGACTATAGCGAGGGTTTGTAGACGTATGTATGTATTGCCTCCCTCTTCTGACTATCATTACGACAGCACTGGGGAGACTGACAAAGTGCTGGGATTAGGTACTCCGAGGCTATTCCATATCTTTATAGCGCGCATACCTTCTCTCTCCTTCACATCACGCATCTGCTCTACCTTCCCTCCTCCATTCCACAGCCACGTCTCGATTCGATTCGCACGCTACATCTGCGCTGGGCCATTCGCGCGCTCCCATATCTGCGTCGCGGCCCTTCCAATCGCCTCGCATACCGCGAAGACACGGCCAACTGGGAGAAGGGTTGGGGAATAATAGCGGGTATGCAAGGGTTGAGGCATCTTCAAGTCATGTTGATTGATCCCAGCCCGCAGCAACTTTGGGAGGCTAATTGGGTAGAATTGGAAGACATTTTGCTGGACAGTGTAAGGGCAGTGAAAAGGCCACGCGACGCTGTAGTCATTCTGCCGTATCCGAGTTGCAGGACGGACTGGGATATGGGGGACAGCACAGTGAGACTGAGAGTACTAGACAATGGTCTTGGTACTGGAGGTGACGAAGACTGAAACGTGTGATCTTTTTGGAGACGACAAAGCTCGCTATATTTCCGGTCAAGGATATATGTGGGGAACGTCGCTATCACCAAGTTTCGATCGAGAACCAATCGTACGATGATAGTTCATGTAACATGCAGCTTATGCCAAGGTCTTGTCATGCAGCCGATCGTGCCTGCGTTCAATCATTTGTAGTAAGTTCCCTGGGACGCCTGAACAGAGCTTACAAATATCGTCTGGGCACAGTTCCAGTGGCACAGTTGCTGCCAACAACAGAGGAATCCCTTGGGATATTCGGTCCACCTAGTTGATGTATAAAGGTGGTTGCGCATGGCATACACAGACCACAGTGTGCTACGCTTCTCAAAGTTCGCAGAATCTTGATCCTCATTCTGATCTCTCCCATCATGTCGCACCTCCAGTACTTCGACTACCCTGGCTTCGGCGAGCGATCCAAGCGGGATCTCAATTACAGCCAGGCAGTTCGCATCGACAATCGTATCGAGGTATCCGGCCAAGGTACTTCCACTCCGTTGGATATGTTATCTTATTCTGACAGGCTTAGGTGGTTGGGACCGTACGACGGAGGAATATCCCGATGATCTTTCAAAAGAGGTTGACCAGGCGTTTGATAACGTCGAACATGCTATTTGCCAGGCTGGTGGAACGGGTTGGGACCAGGTGTATAAGACGCGAATTTACATTACTGTGCCCCTCGATGACATCGCGGAGCCGATCATCCGCAACATGAAGGAACGATGCAAGAAACACGGGCCTCTGATGACAGTTGTGCAGGTTGTAGCTTTGTACAAGACAATGAAGATTGAGATAGAAGCAGAGGCGCACTTAGGCTGAGTCACATTTGGGAGTGGGACACCTGTTGCTCGAGTTCATATCTAGTTCAGCGTAGTCTAGGGAGATCTCAATGCCACACAGAGATTGAATAAATGAAACGTAATTTGTACGGCTGGCCAGTCGAAGCAAGAATCGCAGTGCTAGGTGTTCAACCTGTAGATGTCGTGGCGAAAGCTGGAGTCATGTGTTGTATCCTACACCATAGGTTGTAACTGTAAGAAAATGTGGAACAAATCTATGTAGAAGGCAAGCTGTCCGATAGTCTTAGTTGTTTCGTCAAGACACATGGTTAGCGCATTCTCGGACCTCATCGTCATCGCGGCTACCTGCTTAGTGGGGCTTGGACTGCGCCACAACCATTGCCCTATGGCAGCTTCCCCATCCCTTCAATCTCACGCAAGACTACCCCAGCATCCCGCACCAATAGTCGGTAGCGACCACAGAAACGACGATTTCATTCTCTGGGTCTAGCATCGCGAGGCTTTCTGCGGCTATCCACCCGGACGTTCTCGCGCCACACGATTCGACCCCGACTGCTAGCTGTCGCAACAATGCTGAATCGCTTCAGGGCTAGGTTGAAGGATGTTAGCAATCAGACGGGTATATGTCTACGGAAAGCAATGTGGCAGACCTCCAAGTGCATCCTGTGGACAGTTTGCTCGCCTTGCATCTGTTGTTTACTGCTGTTCCTACCCCATCGGCATGGTAGAACAAGACCTCCTCTTTTCGATATAGAACCGCCAATGATGCCTACCCCTCGCAGGCGCGCTCTTTCAATTTCGAGAGAATTGCAATCGAACCAATTGACGGTTGCTCAATCTCAGTCTACCTTTATCAACAAGCTACCTTTGGAGATTCGACGTATGATCTACGAAAAGGCCCTAGGAGAACAGCCCATACATACGACTGTATCAGATGGGAAGCTTATTGCTCGACGGTGCGGTTTGAGGAACTGCACGTGTTATCTCAGGCCCTGCCCACCCGGTCAGAGGTTACATTTGGCACTCCCTTTGCTTAGGACCTGTCGACAGATGTAAGTCATACATCCAATATAACCGAGCATTCGTCTTGTTAGCATTAGACTGACCAGCTGATATTCTCAGCTACTCCGAGGCCGTTGAATATCTTTACAGAGCCAACGAGTTTTTCATCTCTACCGACTTGGAAGACTTCCCAACAGCTGGTTATCTCTCTTACTTCTTCCAATCTCAACGCATCGCGCAGATCGGCAATCTCAACATTGAATGGGATCTTGACCGTCATCAGTATTTCAATGTCAACCTAATGCCTGACCATCACCGACGAGAGTGGTACAGGTCTTGGGACGGCTTAAGCAACATGACTGGCCTCCGCCGACTACACATCAAGTTCTACTTTTGCCTAGACCTTTGGCAGGGATGCTATGGCGAGTTCTGGGAGCAAAATAACAAGGAGCTTCTCCAGCCTATCAAAAAGATCACGGCTCCAAGAGACTTCCTCATCACTCTTCCAAACTGGCAATGTTCGACCAACATTGACGTTGGTGAATCCAGATGCACTTTCAAACTGCCGGAGAGGGTTGACCTGGAAGGGAACGCGTCGTGACGCGTCCGTGTGCAAGGACGCTTCTCAGACGATCGCAATCATAGGAACGGTAGCTTTTCGGAAATAGATGCGAAGCGATCTTGAATACTCATGAAATTTACTGAGAAGCTCGTTCCTTCTGGATTGCACCAAAAATTTGACTTTCGGAACATCCACCAGATTTTACTCTCGTAAGCACTTCAGCGTAACTACAGTGCATCCATCCCTCAAGGTGTGGTACAGTTTTATGTACAAGTCACTTGAATCCAACGTTTTCGGATGAAGGCTCTCACACCGTAGACCGAGGGAACAGGAGAATCTACAAGGGCAAAGACATTAGACCAGTTCTACCGCTTCTTCGGAGTACACGACTCCAAGAAGCAAAACGCGGCCAAGACACAACACGACAATGACGCATAAGAGACATGCACCCAAGCTCTCGCTAGCGGCTTGATCAGGTTTTGTTCCGCCCTCTGTACCAGCGCGCGTATCTTATCGCGTCGTTGATCAACGTGACAACTTGGCAGCTTGGCGAGCTAACTCGTCCTGAATAGCTTTCCATAACCATCTCATCCTCCGCCAGCCTTTGTGCACAGCCAAGAGCTTCGAGCTAGGGTAGCTCCACCACGTGCAGTAGCTACGCAGCTCAGCTCGAACACCTCCAACCGTGCGGCGTGTGATATTTCGGCGTATTTGATCCATCCGAGGCATTGTATAGCTCTGGCGCTTCTCCGGCGCAGATAAGAAGCAAAACATGGCCGCCAGTATGCTTATGCTGCAGGAACCATTTGAATTCCCAGGTTCCCGGAAATCTCTGGGCTGAGAATTGTCGCAATGCGCTCTTTCGTTGCTACCTCTGTCCTCCTTGGGCTTGCCTCCGCTGCTGCTGTACCTGCTATCGCGCCTCGTGGTGGAGACGGCTATGGTCATGGCCACGGGCACAAGAAGTTCAACGTGCAAGTAGGCGTCCGGCCGTACTATCTTGTCGATAACATGGACGATGGTCCGTTGAAGGAGAAGCTTGAGAGTTGTTCAGAGCAAGAATTCAAGACCTCGGACTTCGTCTTCGCGCATCGTGGAGCGCCACTTCAGTTCCCCGAGCATACTCTCCAGAGCTACAAGGCTGCACACCGTATGGGTGCCGGCATGATCGAATGCGATGTTGCCTTTACCAAGGATAAGCAGCTCGTCTGCCGCCACGCCCAATGCGACTTGCACACCACAACCAACATCCTCAACACTACACTCGCCGACAAGTGCACCACCCCGTTTTCGCCCGCCACCAATGGCACCGCTGCATCGGCTAAGTGCTGCACCTCGGACATCACACTGGAAGAGTTTGGTACCCTTTGCGGCAAGATGGATGGCTTCAACCCCAACGGCACCACAGTTGAGGAATACATGGACGGCACCCCCTACTTCCGCACCGATCTTTACGCTCAAGACTGCCCCAAACTCATGACAGTTGACGAATACATTCCTTTGGTGGACAGCTGGGGCCTAAAGTACACTCCCGAGCTCAAGACACCTGAGGTTGAAATGCCTTTCAATGGATACACACAGGAGCAGTATGCTCAAGACTTGGTTGACAAGTTTCGCGAGTACGGCATCGATCCAAGTCGCGTGTGGCTCCAGTCTTTCCTTCCTGACGACGTCTTCTACTGGATTGATAACGAGCCTGAATTCGGAGTACAAGCTGTGTATCTCGACGAACGCGTTGACACTCCTGAAGGTTACGCCAACGCTACGGCTAGCATTCCTGAACTTGCTGCTCGTGGCGTTAAGATTATGGCCCCTGCTATGTTCGCTCTTACCAAGCTGAATGATGCGGGTAAGATCGTCCCATCGGAATATGCCATCGCTTGCCAAGAGCATGGTCTGGACATGGTCGCATGGTCGTTCGAGCGCTCTGGATGGCTGCAAATTGAGGGCGGTGGATATTACTACCAGTACGTCGCCAACATTACGAACAATGATGGCGATATGTACACAGTACTTGATGTGCTTGCTCAGGATGTAAAGATCTTGGGGATGTTCTCGGACTGGCCAGCCACAGTCACTTACTATGCCAATTGCTTCGGGTTATAGGCGGTAGTAGAGCCTTATATATAGACCTTGAGGGTAATGGAGTAGTGATACAGTATTGAAGATACTATCGACTCAAGCAATACAACCAAAAGTACCTGCAACTGTGATCATTTCCCCTATCTAGTACCGTTCCAAGCGTTGATTATGGCAAGCAACTGTACAGTCAACCCTCATAACAAAGGAACAACGGAGAATAGGAAGGTTATAAGCATTACCACTTACGTAGTTACAACATTATCTCAATCTAACACGTTCAACACTAAGTCACCATAGTAGTGCAAACTTCGTAGTAGGCAACCTGGCGGGGTCCTCGCCTCTCCCTCTGCTTCCCTCTACCATATTGTGACCTCCTACACTGATAGCTGCTGCGCGGTCTGCTGGATCCAAAGAATATAACATAAACAGAAAGATGGGTTGGAAGTCCTAAAGTATGCTACTCCATGGTTTACTGGGTCGAGGCGGGCTCAAGAGCTTTCCTGTCATCGTGATAGTTCCAGACCGAGCGTGAGCGAGGATCATGGGGGCATCTGATACCCCAGTCTACGCGATGGCCGAGATCAAGTACGTTACAAGGGTAGCTCTTGTAGAACGGGCTGTTTCTGACTTTCCTTGATAAGAAAACCTTGGAACAACGCTGCTAGTAGGTGCAACTACTTTCGCTTCTCGGAATATCCTTGGATAAATCCAACAAGGGGGATCAGGTTAGGCTCCAGGAAAGTTTATAATAGATCTCGTGAATGTGTGCAGTATTTGTAGTGCAAACAACTCGCACTGAGAGTCTGATCTGTTTGCTCACCGCTTTACTTATCGTACACGCATCACCCTAGTGTACATAGAGACTAACAATAGATGCGTGAGACTTCAAAATCCAAGTCATGGAGAAAGGACCAAGATAAAGAACACCCAGGAACATTCAAGCCCCGTGCTTACGATGCACTTAGGTGAGATTTGGAAACGCCGATCTTACAGCTTTTATTCTTTCTAGATATCAATTCTTGCCATAGTCAAACTCCACCAAAGGACATACCACCTACGTCTTCGACTTGACGCTGCCAGGGGTGAACGACGGAGCCGCAGCATTCAACCCTTTAGAAGGCGGCGGCTTGCTTTCGTTGACCGACTGGCTAATCGCAATGCCCCATGCGCGCCCATCAGTGGACTGCTGTGTAGTTGCGCCCCATTTCTGACCAGTGCCAATGCCTGTGACCTTTCGCCAGTCTTCAACGTTGTTGTTTTCGGACATCTCAATTGTTTTGGATAGAAGAGGGTGAGTGGGTAGACGTTGTAGATTAGTTCGATTGTAGCGTGTGGCTGTTGAGTATATACAGTTCAGGAAAACGTACTTGAACGCAAGATTGGGGGTACAATGTACATGGTCAGTGTGTGAATGAATACGAATTCCATCTATTATGGAGTCCAGGGGTGCCGTAAAACGCACTATTCGCAGGTGTAAATGCATGAAATACAATGATTAAGAGGCGTTAGGTTTTGACCACTCCAACGTTGTGTGTATGTGCGCGTGCGTACGTGTTTGATCATTGAAGTGCAATTTCTCTGTAGCACCTATGGCGTGCGTAGAATGAGGACATTGCTTGACTAGGATACGTCCTTGGAATGTCTGCGCTCTTGCACTCTGTTCCTGTATCCTCCATATCTACTGTATGTGCTTTGTATAATGTAAAGATACGTATTCGTGCGCAGGTGGGGACATAGTGCGAGCGGCGTCAGCTTTGGCCCGCTGGATATCAGCTTACCAGTAAAGTAGCATGACGGTATTCATACTAACTCTCCTCCAGGGTGCCTCCGAGTGTCGTATAGAATACCTTCTGGCTTACTTGTTCCGCAATGCACGCTCTTCAAAGTCCCGTATAAGTGCTTCTGCTGCTGCAGCATGTTTGAATTTTTCCTGCTCTAGAAGCCCGTTCTTGTAATTGTGCAGTTGTTCCACAGTCTCTACTGGAACGTGAGTCTCTCCCCTTGCCACATCGACTAAGCTCAGCCAATCGTGCATATAAAACTGCTTCTGATGCTCCCCATCTTCTGTTTCAGGTAGTCCAGATATCAAATCGAACAATATGTGGTTTAGAATGATATATTCCTCACTGTGATCGAGCGAAAATGGCCTGAACATTGCTGCGACGCATTCGACTTCTCTGAGGATATAGTCTCTCTTCTGCGCTGGTGATGCATCCCTTGGAAATCTCCATTCCACGCGATGGCCATTCTTTATCATAGTAGTCACAAACTTGTGACTGGCAGTATCCAGCCAACTGAACGCCATGTGGGGGCGCAACACAGCCTTCTCCTCCTTTGTCAAGGAGGCGAATGACATTGCTTCCTGTTCAGCCATAACCGTTCGCTTCCAGTGTCGCTCTGCAAGCATGGGAACATGGACTAAAGACTTGTTGAACTTCGGGTCGTCGTTAAGTCTACGCAAAGCCACAGCCTCCTCGTAACGAGACCTTTGTATGGATGGCATGTGTTGATCCATATTCAGTCCCAGGAATGGAAAAGCCAATAACCCGGCCCACGTTCCTGTAGAGACGGCTCCGAGCCTTCCAAGCAGACGTTTTCCAACTGAAATACTATTCAAACCCTTCATCCTAAAGGAAATGAGTAGGCCTGCAATTCCTCCGGCAAGCATAGCATCATCGCCCGTGAAGCCGTGGCTGCTCTGCCACAACTGGTATTTTGGCGGGGTAATGCCTTCGTAGCGAAGGATCATTTCATCCAGCTGACGTTCACGGTGCGTCAAGTAAACCATCGTAGGTACGCTAATGACTGTACCAAGACCTGCTCTAGTGAAGAAGTACGCAGATTTTGTCGGCAAACTCAGCAATGGTCTTTTAATAATAGTTCGACCCAGAAGGAGAGTAGTAGCAATTATCGGCGGCAACAAGATAGTTGCAGTTAGTTCGTTTGCGCAAAAAGGTTCTTCTTGTTCGCGTATGGCTGGATGGAGACCTTGTTGTGTGTGAATAGCTATCGCTCAAGATAAGATGCTATGTAGTCACCAAACTCACCTGCACCCGGAGGCACAAAAAGACGAACCATTATCGAGGACCATCAGAAGATTGGAAAGAAGCAGTCTGAGAATTAATCGTAAGAGTGACACAAGAAGATAAGACTATAGTTGCGGCGTGGTTGCACAGGGCTAACGTCCGAGAAAGGCTAGATCCCGCGGACATGAATGCTGACTCATCATCGAATCTTCGCATCCGCTCAACACCAGCGAGTCTGTTGCCAACAGGAGGATAGCCATCCACAGCCATGCCACCACGGCTAAGAGCGGTCCGAGCCGCCTCAAATCTGCTGTCTGTATGTTCAAGAACACCTACAGCGGCATCGATCGCCCCATTTCTCTGGCCCGCTCAGCAAAGATGCGCGTCCATTCTGTCTTCGCTCTCCGACAATTCAGGCGCCTACAATAAAAAGATCCGCCGAGGTCGCGGACCTGCTTCAGGAAAGGGAAAAACCGGTGGACGTGGTCAGAAGGGTCAGCACGCACACGGCAAAGTCCCGGCAGGTTTTGAGGGAGGTCAGACACCACAATGGATCACCAATCCTGAGCGAGGGCGGGGGAAGTACAACCCCTTCAAGGTGGAAATGTCGCCGATCAATCTGGACCGAATTCAGGATTGGATCAACCAAGGGAGATTAGACCCCAAGAAACCCATCACTATGAAGGAACTGGCCAAATCAAGGTGTTTGCACGGCGTTAAGAGGCATGGCGTCAAGTTGCTGGCGAGGGTATGCATCTACCCTTTACGCCCGCTGCATGGATGCTAATTGTGACTGCAGAATCCGGAGCAATTGACTACACCCATCAACATCGTCGTCTCGCGCGCCTCTGCCGACGCTATCGCACGCATTGAAGCTCTCGGCGGCAGCGTAACAACACGCTTCTACTCCCCCACAGCCATCAAGCGCGTCCTTCGAGGCGACACACACCCTACCATATCTCTTCAAGCCTCACCAGACCTTGTCGCTCTCACCGGCCGCTTGCCAGCCGCCAAGATCCCTTCGCCTATCCTTAGCGCCCTTCAGACAGCCAGTGAAGAAAAGAAGAACGAAGCCATGGCTGCTGTCATGAAGCAGATTGGTTCCAAGTACAAGTACAGACTGCCTGATGCGACTGGCAGAAAAGACATTGAATACTACCGCGATCCAGCACATAGAGGGTACTTGAACTACCTCATGAAGGATGGCGAGAGCCCGAGTCTGTTCTTCAAGCCGCCAGGCGAGGCCAAAGACAGGAAGAAGCAGAGCGCGAGGAGAGATGCCGCCAAGGCGAGCGCGGACAACAAGCTATTTTAGAGAGGGGCACCGGAGCATGTATCATACTATGTGTATAATCAGTAGTCGTCCACGCGGACGTACTACTACAGTGGGTGGAGACGCAATGCAGAACAATGACCTGACGTGCATCCATCGGCTTACGAATTCTCGTCCATACCAAACATTCTTTGGACGCTCGCTCCGCTGACCAACACTGGCACCATTGACTAACAGATAGGCTCAGATACCATCGTCTCTAGCTCTGCCACGATGTCGTTATCCGGCAGGCACATAGTAGGAAGTGGCTGTGCAGCCTAACATCAGCCATTGCGCGGCATCCCTAAAAGCAGAAGTAACCCAAAACCCAATTAACAACCAACAATTCAGCACCTTTGTGCATAGCCCCAACAACAACCACTGCGGCGGTGTGTTTAGTGAAGTCGGCGTCAACAAAGAAGCGCGGGATCATGCTTGTTTCGAAACGTTTTATTACTATCACCATGAAACGTGTCGCACTGTCCACAATGGTCAGTCCTCACTGTTAAATCCTGCGACATTACCCCAGTGTACGGATCACGCTTGGTGCAAGATATGGGAAATTCATGTCAGATGGCACGGACGTCGGCAGAGTCCCTGTGCTGGAAGTAGAGGCCTTGTGTCATTTTATATTGCTGATGTCATGTCGGTCTGGGTGTGAGGAATAGAAAAAGTGCAAGCCTCACGTTGAAAGTCTACAACAGCGTGTTGAGATTCGATTCATGTTGGCCGATGAGCCAAATGTGGTACAGGCAGCTAGGTAGCCCCAAAGGTGTCTCAGCTGAGGATTAAGTTCCGCAGCGTAATCTATGTTAACGTGTGCTAGTTCGGCTAACTTCCCTCTTGAGTCGTTTCTCCTCTAAGAATGACCCGAATAATCTTCACTTAATCGCATACTCTAAGAAGCAGCCTGGGCCCGATTAACCAATGCTGCAAATGTATTTGCAATCCTCTATTACATCGAAACACCAATGTCGAAGGCGAACACCTTTTGCAGTACGTTTCAATATTGGGATACAACCCAGCGAACAAACGAGCTTGTTCGTGCCGGTAGAAGCGACGGTTGTTTTCGTGATAGCGGAGCCCAACTTCAGCTTCATCGGCAGCAATAATGCCTGTTTAGTCGAGGCTGGGGCATCCTCACCGGAGGGCGGGCACCCGTGTGACGGGAATTTGTGATCTGCAATCAACGAGGACGTTATCCGATGACGAGAGGTCAGGCCAATGTAAAACTAGATATGTGGACATGACATGGATTGACAGACGCTGACAGGGATTTTAGTTATGCGGAATCCCGCCCTGTCAGGCAGTGCAGTTGAGACATGAGCTTCCTCTGGATGTCCTTGGAAACATGTCACAAAACTATTAGCTGCAGTGAGAGACGGACGATGGAAGATGATGATGCACATGAAAGCCTTCGTGCCGGTGGTAAACAGCCGCGACATGTCCATAGGAGTCAGCATAGACCTAGTTGGTCGGCGCTCCGCTTGTGCGAGCCGGTGAGACTGTCTGCACGTCTTACAGATCCTCTGAGTCGACGGCTGCGTGCGGCGTTCTTGCTTGCTTCGTCTCTCTTTGTCGCTGCACAAGGCTGAGTAGTGACTATGGGGATGCGTAGCGATAACTCGGCAGGATCATCTGTGAATGCACATGGTGGCGCAAGCCAACGTATCCTGATCCATTCGGTGACATGCACGTGGTGCAAAGGCTGTCTCGTTTTGAAGTAAGAAAGTGATGCGTCGCTTTTCCTTATAGGTTGAATCAAATGCGCTGAGCAATGTACTGCGGCTCCTAGAGGGGTGAGCGCGGCCTGAGTCCGTTCCAGCAAGTACAACGTCTGTACACGGGGTGCGTTCGTGTTGTCTGGAAGGTGAGCTGCAACCGGCTCCGCGAGCGACACCCCAAAAGTTGCTTCTGAACACGGAAGGAGGTGTGGAGTGATGTTAGCCGGTCGCCTTTGTTGGTTGTTGCATGATGGTGGCACGATGACTCGTCGCGCGCGTCGAAAGCACCGCCAGATGTCCAAGCTGGAACATCGTTGTTCGAATCGAGCGCTAGGCAGCCAACGAATTGCAAGTCGTTTGTTGTGTAGCCTTGAAGGAGTCTCGCCCGGCAATAAAGTAAAGTAGAGCCTGAACTTGGCAAACTAGCTCGATGAATTGTATTTGGAAAAGATAGCGAGGGTTTACCGACGTCGGAAGCATTGTCTTTGGCGCAAATAGATGGAGCCTCCTGCATGATACTTGGTACGCATGGGGCATGATAATAAGGTGCGACTTGGTCACACAAAGTTGGTTGGCTGACTGACGCGTGAGTGGCTTCGCTAGTGTGCTAATGAAGCTCGTGGCGTAACGCATACGGGACTTGTCGTCCTCCATGACAGTGTCAGCCGCGGGATAGATGATACGGGTCAGCTGTGCATCGGGCAGGCTAGCATGGCCTCGTGGATCGGTACCAACGCCCTTGTACATATTCACATTCAATCTCCGGTGGGAAGTAGCAAGTATCGGTACCCCTTGGATAAAGCCTATCCTCCCGCATTATGGCCTGTCCGGTCAGCATGCTGTATCACTGTCAGACGAACGGCTTTGCAGCCCGAGTGCGATGTGGTTGCGTCACACTATACTTTAATACAATGACCAGAGGATCACATCTAAGCATAGCAAGGGATCCATCATACTGGACGAGCAGACCTTGATGTTGGGTTGCTGAATGATTAAGGCGTGCTCGCTCTAGAGCGTGGGGTTGCGCGTTGCTCATTCGTCGGGAACCGTCTGACCTACTTCTTTCAGCACCAGAGAGCGGGGAACTGGATAGGGATCTGAGGACGCCGCAAGCCGTGCAAAAAGGCTAAACTCGACCCAGTGGACTCGTGTGGCAAAGAAGTACAAGATCCTGAGTCGGCATGAGACTTGTTGCAGTGCGTGCGTCTATCGCGTTCTGCTTTTGCAGCTGGGCCGCTAAGGCAGCAATCGTAGACCGGAATTAAAGAGCCGTAGCCAAGATGCATCGCACTTCTTGATCGCGAACGTTTTTGGGCACAGTGTCGTAAGAGGACGGCGAAAAAAAAACCCACCCATATCGCGCGCTGGCCAAGGGCTTGCGTGCTCATCGCTGGCGCCAACCATATACGATGATCTCGGCTGAGTGGTTTTGGCAAACGTCTTGTGGCCAGGTTGCTGCACATGATGAAATGCACTAGGGGCGCATCCATGAAGCTGCTGCTCGGCAGGGTCGATTTGTTGAAGGCAGACGATGGAGTCCATCGACGATAGATGCATGGTGTAATGTACGCGTCGTGGAAGCGCGGTACGTCTCAGCGCGCCATGGCCAAGCTAATAGATGTGCCGTTCATGGTATAGACTGGGCAAGACGGAAACGAGTCGTTGGGGCTCGTATATTCGTGTAATGGTGAGGAAAGCGGTGCCGAGTATCGTCCGTCCCTTCCGTACTACGCCCCCCCAGCCGACCGTGGAAGGAGCTATTGCCCTTTCTGCGCCAAAATAGTCACCATCAATCTCCACACGACGGTCAAGACGCTCGGTCAGACGGGATCGCTGTTGAACATGTACGAAGGTACTGGCACTGCAGGCGATGATGCACAGCGGCGAAGTTAGTTTCGATAGAGCCATGACTATTGCAGCGCGGTGGAGGACCATGGGCGGTCGTATCACGCGTATCAGCGAATCGCCAGCCGAGTCGTCCAGGCATCCCGAGCCTCCCGTTGGCATGGAGCGAAGGGGCGTGTTTGAGATGTCGCTCCTCACACCGACATCGTACCGATGCTATAGTTTTACGGGTGGTGGATGGCTACTAACAAGCATCTGGAATGCATCCATGCTTGGTGATTGCAAGCGTTTGCCATCCATGTGTTATGTAGACGCGATTACGTGGGCAGCTCTTTTTTTGCAAGTGAGTGACGGACCGAGGAAAGCGCGACGGGCACCCCCTGCACATGTACGTATGACGGCGCTCGCTTTGCTAAGCTCCACCGTTCCATCAACAACCTCATTGCATTGCGAAGCAGGATCACCGGCGGCACAGACTCTGCTCAGTGCTATCGATAGATTACGGGCTGCGTATCCCTTGCTGCTCTGGCCATATTTCCGTCACGGTTTCACGGTTAGCGCTGCTAGCCAAGCAGGCGACTCGATAAGCAATCATGCTTCACGACGCCGGTGCTAGTTGGACGGGTCAGCAATGGCAACCTTGGAACTG
>Ga0268250_10000537_pt1 | contig 17899 bp, 10 predicted proteins | sample AgamicAsSfe_FD_200448 | JGI IMG/M metagenome (GOLD analysis project Ga0268250, IMG submission 200448) | Agave microbial communities from Guanajuato, Mexico - As.Sf.e (v2) (version 2) | ecosystem: Host-associated > Plants > Phyllosphere > Phylloplane/Leaf | place: Guanajuato, Mexico | collected... | reverse complement strand
GGCGGTGTATGAGCGGTTCCACAAATCGTGAGTATACTCTGGCGTCGCCTACGGACATACAGTATGTACTTACCTCTTATGCTAGAAGCCCATTATGACCGACTCCCACTTGTCTTCTCACAAAGCTAGATGAAAATCACTGTATCTTGAAGTCCACGTGGCTCTTGAGATCCTTCCACAGCCATCCTACTTGTGCCATACTCCAACAACGAGACAATACATCATGACCATCTTCACAGTCTAGATCAGCTGTGCCAAAACGAGACCTTCATGCCTCTACGTGTACATGTCGCATATGAAGCAGGAGCATCGAGAGCGAGACATAACCACACCCTTCAAAATTTCGCACAAGGACGATAGCCTGGTCCATCTCAGCTTCGTCTACACAAATCTTGGAGTAGTCTGGCATCTTGTAGAATTTAGAGCAAGACAGAAGGCGCAAAATTCCCATCAGGCGAACCTAACGGTGAGCGTTTGATGTGGCAACAAGGTAGTCTCCTGTTGTATCCAGCGACGCGATGCAAGGAGGACGAGATGGTTCTTGTGCTCCTTTATACTGTGGTGGCTTACAGGATAAGCCCCGATATACACTTTCCTTTCCATGGCAGAGGAGGCAACCGATTAAGCCTAGCGGCAGTTGCTCCCCTCATTGTAGGCCAGGCGTATATTGTGCGCCTTGGAGACTCCTGCCTTCGGATGTTCAGTCTCTTATGCAAGCTTTTTTACAGATTCATCTTTGATCTTTCACGCAGCAGCTTGTTGTTTCTTCTTCTTCGAATACAACACGGCTTTATGTCGCTTCTCCTCGAAGCCAGCAGACTCCCCTCGATGGCCTTCCATCCAACAGTTCTGGCAATATAAATCGTCGTCACAACCCAGGCACTTCAGAGTCGCGTCGTCCTGGCAGATGATACACCATGTATCAACCTCATCATCAATCTTCTTCTGTATATTCGCAGACACGGGGGGTTTGTTCCTGGGTGCAAATGATGGAGCAGAGGGGAGACCAAGAGGATCCGCCTGTGATGAAGAAGGGGCAGCTAGGGCGGCCAGGCGTGCGGTAAAAGCATCCTCGATGGCTTGACTGCGTGCGAAGTCGTCTTCGGGCAGGGTGCTCGGGGCGGAAGGAAGTGTAAAGCCGTCGTCCGTTGTGTTCTCTTCTGGTTTGCTTTTTTGGCCTCCGGAGTCCGACCTGTCATCTCCAGACGGAGGAGAAGGAGGATCGTACTTGTTGCTAATCTCTAGTTCCGCCATAACCCTCGCTATTACATCGTCCGCCTCATCGTCCTCGGTCCTCGTTTTCTTGTCTTCGTTGCCTTCTTCTTCTTCGTTTTCCATGTCTTCCTGAGCCCTACCAACCTCTCCACTTCCAACATTGATTTCGATGCTCTCCCAGTCTGTAAGTTCCTCCTTCGATGGTTGGTTGCGTTTCCCATTTCCGCCCGGCGAATCTTGTGCCCGGCTATTCACTACTTCTGGTAGTATCTTGCGCATGTCTTTCAGTAGCTTTCCGACATCTTGTTGCTCCTCTTTGGACACGTCCCATTCTTTTCGGTCACCTACGGCGCCCTTCAGCTCGCCAAGCAACTCCTCCAGACTCTTTTCGTCTTCCTCATTAAACTCTACATTCGAGTCTCCTATACCCTGGGCTATTCCTTGCAGGTAGCTCGGTGCCCCTGGCGCTACGACTGGTGCGCCTGCGTTGTTGGTGGACGTTGTACGTGACGGCTGTGGCGAGCCCGAGGGAGACGCGCTGCCAAGACGTGCGAAGCGGGCAGCGAGGTCATCAGTAGGTTTAGGGGGGTTCGTAGGCGTTGTTGACGCGCCGTAATTTGTGTCTAGGCTGACAGAGGACTTCTTGAGCGCGTTGAGGCGGGCGAGGAGGTCATCGTCTGTCGAGCTCGGATCGGACATTGCTGGGAAGCAGACGGTTACTAACAAGATGTGTGAGTAGAGACAGTGGATGCCTAGGTTGAAGCGTCCACTATAGGCTGCTTATGACGAGGTGCTGCATGGAGCTTGAAGCTCGGGAGTGAGCGGAGTTGGCGGTGGGGGAGGGGCGAGCTATCCTTGACCATAGTTCATCCCTCGCATATCCTACACTTTGTACCATACAAACGCTGTGGTAATTGGTTATGAGAACGCACAGGTACAATCTGAAATTGTATCGGTACAATACTGTATGAGCGGGCCGGCGTCCCTCGAGACGGGTGTCATGGACCCCATGTCTTCACATGCCAGATCCGGCCCCGCTTTCGTCATACACGAAGCACCGAGACCATGCATACATCTCGCCATTGCGTGCTCTCACCCCATCTTTAACTCACAATATAAGCATTGCTTTTGACTCGTAGTCTGTGCACCTACATAAGTTCTGCGGTCCCAACTTCAGGCAATAGACACATTGAAACTCTCAAACCCGCCTGTCCTAGAGCCACAGCAACAACAGCCATGGCCCTTGCACCCAAGTTCGCCGGCCAGAAGCTCGCTTCCAATGCCATCCAGCCAAAAGCCGTTCATACTCTCGAGCTCTGTACGTCTTCGACCCTCTTGTCTTTCCCTAAGCACATGATCCGCATTTCCCAATTCCTGTAAAGCACACCAAGCAAACTAACATCTACATCTAGACCTTGACTATGTCTGTCCCTTCTCCGCCAAGATGTTCAAAACAATCTACGGTACTTCGCTCCGTAAAACGCTCTTAGAGAAGTACTCCGACCGCGTCGTGACTATCTTCCGGCAGCAAATCCAACCTTGGCACCCCTCCTCTACACTCGTCCACGAAGCCGGCTATGCCGTCCAAAAGATTGACTCGTCCAAATTCTGGGATTTCTCCGAGAAGCTGTTCGACCAGCAAAAAGACTTCTTCGATGTCAGTCTGGTAAATGAAACGAGGAATGCTACGTATAAGAGGCTTGCTAAGATTGCTGGGTCCGTGGGTGTCGATGAGGGCAAGGTCTACGGATTGTTGGAGATTAGTGATAAGCCCGGTGAGGACGGAAGTTTGAACTCGGGCAACGGGGTCACGGATGATGTCAAGGTGCAAGTCAAGGCGAATCGACTGACCGGTGTGCATGTAACCCCCACGGTCGTGTTCGACGGTGTTGTGAACAACGAGATTAGTAGTTCTTGGACAGCCGAGCAGTGGGAGGAGTGGTTGGAGAAGAATGTCAAGTGACTGCATGAACATGGAGCTGCCAAGGGAAGATTGTAATGTAGAAGACGCAGCAAGATACGAGAAGACGAAAATGACATTCAATCCTAAAAACACAAGTGGATATAGATGAAGAGTCGAGTCGGGTTATCATCCTTGAAAACGCCGTCAGCGCCGTCTCGGAAGAAAACCATGTCGTGCTGTGCAAGGCACGCCGTTTGCTGCACTCCTCTGGACGCGCAACGCGAACATGTTGATATCAAAACGCAAGAAATCGTAGACACCAACCCTTCGTCGCACTGTGACATCAAAGTCCACACAACGCCAAAGATACAACGATGGGCGTCACCACCCAACCTTCTCTTCGCAAACCAAGTGACGAGGAAGTTAATCGAAACCGTCTGCGCCATCCATGTCCACATCCTCATTATCAGCCACCTTCCTAGGCTCCTCGAGATCCTTCTTGAAAGCGGCCTTCTTAGCATCTACATCGTCGCGGCTAAGATCCTTCATCCAGCTGTTGTTCCTGACAAGAATTTCCTGGACCCTCTCCCTCCGTTCATCGTTGAGCTTCTTGTACTCTTCAGTCGGCTTCGGTACAGCCTCACTCAGGCCCGCGCGTACGGCGTCTGGCTGCACAAAGTACTGAACGCCACCAGTGCCGAAGGGTTCGCTGTTGATGAAGCTCATGATGTAAGCAGAGGGGCTGATGGAGACTGTGATCTTGTCGCTGTGCTTGACGTGATCAAATCGTTCTTCCTCTGAGAGGTCCTCGGTTCTGGCCAGGCGCTTCTTAAGGTAAGGGTAGTGTACGCGAGACAGGTCGACTTCCTCAGTGGGTTCCACAGCCATGTAGGAGGCGACGTATGCTCGCCAGCGCTTCACACGGTCGAGCGTGTTGAACTCAAAGGTTGGGTCATCCTTCTTGAAGAGGCGTACGTGTGCTTCCATCTTGGTGGGGTTCTGGAAACGTGTTAATATGTAGTCGTTGATATGGGCGAGGCGTTGACTTACGTATGTGATACGGTAGGTGTCAGCATCCTTGGCAAATTTCTCGACCGCCTTTCTATAGCTAATCTCGTTCTTGTGAGTTGTAGTATCGTTGACGCGGTCCTTCCTGAAGAGGTTGTAGATATCAAGGCTCTTATCCTTGTTATCGTGACTCACTACAGCGAGCGCGAATCGGACAAGCGAGCTGAGCAGCCTGTCAAACGAGTATAGCTGCCATCCAATCTGAAGATAATACCTGCGTAGGGTCTCCTCGATGAAGTTCATGTCCACTTCGCCAGATATCTGTTCTGTGAACATGTCGAGCAGCTGTTGATAGTAGTTCGCTGATGACGATGTGTCCTTGAAGAAGTCTTCAGGCTGCTTGTCAAGCATCTTCAACTTCTGCGCTGCTTTGGGTTCTTTGGCCCGATTGATGACCTTTCGGACCTCCTCTTCACTCTCTTTGAGCTTCAACAACCTTTCGTAGAGCATGACGAACATACGGAAGAAGCAGTAGATGGAAGCATTCGAGTACATGTTGAACTCTACGCGTTGGTAGGGTTCTTCATGTTCGAACTCCTTATCGCCAAAAGCCGTGGGGGTAGTAACATATTCTATCCATTCACGTTTTGGTTGATCTGCACGAGGGTTGGAGTTCGAGCTGTCGCCAGCAGCCTCATCGTCCATGCCGGATGTATCTGGAGTACTGTCCCGACTCGCCGATGCAACACTGTCTTCCTTGTCCTTGCGTGGCTTGTTGTTGGGATCGAGAATGGTGCGGCGGAGATCGCCTTTCTTTCCTTTCTGCGAGCGTTGAGAGACATCGTCATCGGGAGAAGGTGTGTCCTCGCCAGAATCGTTTGGTGTATCGCGTCCCGATGTCTGTACCCGTTGCTCGAATTTGGCGGTATCTATGCCAAAGAATAGAGGAACGAACTCTTTGATAAAAGGCACAACCTTGGCAAAGTCGGCACTGTTGTTGTTATCGGCGAAAGTGAGCATCAATCGAGCTACGTCGAAGAGTACCTCCTCGTCTCTGAAGGAGAAGGCAAATTGGTAGTCCGGCTGCGATATCTCTTGAATCTGCTGAAGTCGCTTCTGTTCTTCGTATCGGACTTGGATCTCGTTTGTGAGTGACTTGGGCTGGAACTGTCGCTTGTCGGCCTGCTTGACTGTAATGCTCTGATGGTCCAGGGATTTCCAGAAAATCTTCTGCGTCTGATCGCGCCAGACCTTCTCCCACTCGCGCTGAGCGGCCTTCCAATCCTCAAGCTTAGTCTTCAGCCTGTGAAGAAGTACAGGAACAACGCTCCAGGGCATAGCGAAGAGCTCCTTAATCACGTCCTTTCCTCTGTCGCGGCCGTAGATCTTCATGATAACCCGCTTGTAGATTGTTTCGCTCTGTCCACCAAGTCCAGGCGGTAGCGTGAATCCATTCCTATCCTCCGGCTTCATCGTAAGAAGCTGATTGGCGATTGGTTCAAGCTGTTGAATCGTGCGGCTGCATGCCTCGATATTGAAGTCGTAGTCATGGCGCTCCTCTTCGATTCGGTGCAAGCCCTCTTCAAACGTGTTCTTGCGATGGGCGACGAAACCAGAATCTTCGGAAGCCCATGTCGGATGGGACGCCCACTCGTCGTTTAGGACCGATCGGCACAGTTCGTCGCGCCCGCTACATACACGCTCGCGCTCGCGCCTAGGGAGCAGACGATAGCTGGGACCGAGGCTGCGACAGTTCGATAGCGAGACACGAGAGTTTACAGTCTTTGGACGGGTCTTCTGTTGCTCTTCATCTTCGCCCATGAACTTCTTGAACCAGGCATACAATTCCTGGTTTCCTCCGATGAATGATGCCGCGCGGTAAATCAACAATTGCTTGTCGATCAGATCTTGCGAGTAAAGATTGCAAAGCTTCAAGAACTCATTCATCGTGTTCTTGTTTCCGATAAATTTCTTGACGCGATCAAAGAATGCAAGCTCATCTTGGTTGGGTGACGTAGTAGTCGTCGGTGGCATCGGCTCAGGCAGCGCAGGTGTCAGAGTAGGTGACACTGGTGGACCATCGGGAATTGCCTGCTTTGCGCCATGTCCGGTTTTCGCGCGCTTTGATATGTTAGCTGATGATCCCATTATGTTGTCTTCTACTTAATCCGAACAAAGCCAAATTTCAACTCAGTTTGAGATGAGCGTAAAATTTTGCCCCACCATTAAGCATAGTGATGGTGGTCTTGATGACAATGTTTGTGATGTGGTAGCGTTGGAATGGAAATAAGGTATAACCATGGAAATGGAAGGAAAAGGTAGAGTTTATGGGCAATGCACGTGCCGCATAGAGAAAAACAATGCCATGACCTAGCCCTGCCCGTAATAGTGGAAGATCTTTCACATACCTTGTTGACGCTTCCCTGGTTGTTGTAACCGCCGCGAACGTTCGAGGTCGGTAGTTCCTGTGGCATGGATGGGGGCATGGGCGCAGCCACAGGTCCCTGTCGGTCGCGCTTCCTCTTGTTGTCGCGGTTCGCGGTAGGTGTAGGCGCAAAGTTACCCATCGGTGGCAGGCGAGATGTATCCGCACGACCAGGAGTTTGTTGGTTCGCGGCCGCGCCATAACCTGATTCGCCTCGTACATTGCTGAGCATGACTGCGTCTTCGGCAGCATTCTTAGCAGCCTGCTGTTGCGCCCTGTGCTGAGCAGCCGATTCCGGAAGGAATTGCTTGAAGTCCTCAAGCAGATCGGGCGCGCCGCCGAACAGGTGGGTCACTTGGGCGTACACGTCCTGGATGGGTTTCGATTCTCGCTGGTAGGTCTGTAGTATCTCCAAAAAGTTTTTGTAGATGTCAGGGTGAGCTGCGAATCGATTCTAGGTGACTGTTAGTACATCAAGGTCTAGGTCCACAGAGCGTATTTACCTTGATTTTGTTCACATAGCTGATTGCATGGTTGAACTCAACAGGCCCTCTCTTCTCAGCTGCCGCCCCACCCATCTGTGGGAGCTGAGCAGCACCATTCATGGCTTGTCCTTGCAATGAGGTACTTGGATCAACACTCGGTGACATCATTGAGCGACCAGTCGCAGCTGATACTGCGTTCTGTAATTGAGAAACTCCTCTCTGCTCTTGCTGGTGGGCCAGCGCAGCGGCTGATCCAGCAGGGTCAGGATGAGGACGTGAGGTAACCTCTGGCGAATGCGGTGCTGGGCCCTGCTGCCCCTGTTGTGGCCCATACAGAGGCTGTCCGAGAGTGCGGTTGTTTGGTGAAAACATCGATTCCTGTCCTTCAGGTCCCTGAGCTCTCTGTTGCTGGGGCCAAGGGCGTCCCTGAGCAGTCTCGTAGTAAGTACCTTCGTGTTGGGGACCGTTGCTACCGTTGACGGCGCTGCTGCGTGGCGGCGAAAGCGGCCTTGGAGCAGGCATAGTCGATACCATGGTACCCATTGGCGTCGTCACTCTAATGGCATTTGGGTCGCCGTTAGTGCCACACTCAATCTTGTAGCCGGGTGGCAGAAACGTGTTGAAGCCTTGGATCAAGGCCGGATTGCCCGCGAAAAGAGTTGATACCCTCTCAATGACCCCCGGAGTGTCGATCGCACCACTCTTGAAGTCTTTCATGATATCAAGGAATCGGTTGTATACATCGGGGTGGTCCGCGAACTGAACCTTGACCTGGTCCAGATAGCTCAAGGCATCGTTGAGGATCGGCTGCTGTCCCTGGCCCATGGCCATAGATCCAGGAGGGCCGGCGAAAGGCATCAACATCTGAGCCTGGATAGGTGCCTGCACCGCGTGCTGCATGCGTGGTGTAGTCTGCTCATGTTGCGCGGGCGCATTCCCATACATAGGGCCACTCGGATTGGGACCACCCATGGGTGGCGCGAGGGGTCCATTCATTGGTCCCGATTGACCCAACAGACCGTTCGGACCGTGTATCGTTCGCGTCGAAGGTGCCACTGCCACAGGCTGGTGTATTTGGATTGGCGCTGAGTGGTTTTGATGCGCAGCGTGCTCGCGCTGCTGTCGCTCATGGATCTCTCGATCCCGCTGTTCCGTCTCGCGCTTGACAATCTCTTCTTGCTGGTGCAGTGCGTGCGAATCCATCTCTCTGTCTCTGGTCTCGCGTTCGCGCATCTCGCGCTCTCTGTCAGCGCTGGCCTGCTCCGAAGTCGGCAAGTGTTGTTGCTGCTGCTGGAGAGTTTGCGATATGCCCGGTAACGAGTATGGAGGGGCTTGGGGGCCTTGTTGAGCCTGCGCTCCCGCGTCTGAAGATGGCGGTCGTTGGGCGGACATGTGAGGTGATGAGTGCTGAGGTTGCGCCGTCAGCCCTGGAAGTGTGGGGAGATTCTGGTTGTGGGCCGTCGCGGCGTTTGACGAGTAATACCCGCCACCTGTGATGGAGTTAGCAATGCGAACTGGCGCGTCGTTTGCCTGTGCGACATACCAGATGGTGGTGGGAGTACTGGTCCCGGACCCTGTGAGGGTGACGCATGTGGAGGACCCTGTGGAGTCGCGTTGTTTGGCCTGTCATCACTCGCAAAGTCAGCTTGAATGCAATCAAATAGTGGTGCGAAGAGGAGCTCAGAAGCATCTTCGCCCATCGTGTCTGTTACGGAGGAGGGAGCGGGAGGCGAGTACGCACCCATAGGGACCCAAAGGCCGCGACGCCTGTCCTTGGCCCTGCTCTGTTTGCTGCTGACCCTGTCCACCTGCAGACGCCTGCGACGGCGGCCACCCGTCACGATGCGCTGGATTCATGTCCTCGGCTTTACCAGGCTCGCCGGCGATAAGGGAGCTTACGTGACCGATTCGGGGGTCGCGTTGTCGTGTTTTGAACGGATCAAAGGCTGCTGGAGCTCATGGACGGCTTGTTGTAATGTGCGAAGCTTGATAGATGTGGTGTGGTTCGATTCCAGAAGTTGGTCGCCCGCTGTTGATCAGGAGCAAAAGCGCGGCTGTAGCTGATACGGTTGCCGAAGTCGCGTGAGCCGAACGCCGAAAGAGGATTACACGGAGCTGGAGATGTACGCGACAGTCTCGATTGCCTCAAAAAGCGCAATAGCCTAGGGACAGTCTGGAGATGATGCGTTCTGATCAACCAAGGCCTTGTTCAGGGACCGTGTGGATTATCGTCGGCCCGCAAGGCGGTGGCAGAAATTCAGAAACTCAGCGCGTCATATTGCCGAGCCACTCGGCCGTCAGCCTTGTCAAAAAAGGTGCCGTCTGCCGAAGTCGCCCAGCTTGACGTCTTTGGCTTGTCGCATATTTTCAGACTGATGGATTCACAATCTTTACCTATGAATTCGGTTCAAAGCATGCCAATATGTGTATTCATTGCACGAGACTTCACTCGCTGAACTCAGTTTAATGACGATCATCCATTCCTACCAGAGACGCCTCAGAACAACCAACATAAGAAGACTCGTGGTATTCGTTGACAGATATTCTCCAACACTACGCCACAATTGCATCAAAAGATCCACTGAAAGCTCTCCTTAACCTCGAAGTTTAGTTTCGATCTGCAGCATGTGTTAGTGAATTCCCATCTGTATTTATCGAGCGAGTGGCAATGTTACCTGATATCAGCACTGCTGGCACCAATCAACACTTCAAACTCTCCTTCCTCTGCAATCCAAGCACCTGTCTGCCCGAGACTTGTGTCGAAGTATCCGACGGAGTACTTGTTGAGCGTCAAGATTACGTCTTTCGTTTCGCCAGGCTGCAAGAATACCTTGCCGAAAGCCTGGAGTTCTTTCTCGGGACGTGGGAGTGTCGACTTGACGTCTTTTACGTATGCTTGAACAATCTCATGCGCCGCTACTGAGCCGCTGTTTGTGACTGGTACTGTGATAATGATCTCTCCGTCCTCTTGAAGCACAGTATCGCTAGCTCTTGGTGTTTTGTATTCGAAAGTGGTGTATGTAAGACCGTGTCCAAAGGCAAAGAGTGGTGCGATCTTGGAACGCTCGTAATGCCTGTAGCCCACGTAAATCCCCTCACCATAGACGGTCTTTAAATTCTCGCCAGGCCAGTTGTGGTACGCAGGATTGTCTTCGATCCGAACAGGGAAAGTCGTTGGCAGTTTCCCACTAGGGCTACTGTTGCCCAGTAGTACATCCGCAAGAGCATTTCCGGCTTCCTGTCCTTGGTACCATGCCTGGAGAATGGCTGGTGCCTTCTGTACCCATGGCATGGTAATAGGTGTTCCGGATTGATTGACGACGACGGTGCGTGGGTTGGCAGCTAGAACAGCTTCTATCAGGCGATCTTGCGAACCGTTCTTCGGAAGGTCCATCGTTTGTCTGTCGTAACCCTCTGATTCCCACTCGGCGTCGAGCCCCACAACAACTACAGCGACATCTGCGTCGCGCGCTGCGTCGGCAGCTTCTTGCAAACGATCTATCTTGTCCTCCTCTTGGTAGCCAATCCGGCAGCCGCCATAGTCGTGGCGACGACCGATGACCGAGACTTTCGATGCAGGCCGTACTTCGTTGGTGCTCTCAATCAGAATTTCCACTGACTTGCCTGCCTCCAGGTGGATTGACTTAAGTACATCCTCTGAAGCAGAGAACATAGCCTCACCTTCTTGAGTCCAATCCCAGTTGTCAATGAAAATGTCGCCATTGATGAACATGCGCCCTGGTCCAACTGAAGCAAAGCTAAAACTGTGGTTACCGGTCGACTTGGGAGTGAGTGTAGTCTTGACTTTGAAGGAGAAGTCTGGAAGAAGTTCCATTGGCGCAGAGTCCCACAGCCACAGATCTGTGCTGACTTTGTGCTGAATGACCGCTGGCTCACCGCTGAATCTGTCGCCCTTGTAGTACTCTAGTTGCACACCGGTTTCACCATTGGATTGGCAGTACGGGGAGGCGAGCGGTAGCCATTTGGAACTGTCGCAGCCTTGGGCAAACGTAATGTCGCCGTCGAATCGATTTTGAAGGCCTTGCCAAGGAGTAACGTTGTAGTAGGGATTGAGGCCTGCACTTCCCCCTCCACTGGCGATAGCTCGCTTGACATTCGGCCCAATCATCGCAATCTTCTTCGCATTCTTGATGGGAAGCACATTGTTCTCGTTCTTCAGAAGCGTCAGTCCTTCAATACCAGCTTGAAGAATAAGGTTCCGTGTCTCAACGTTGTCGATAGACTGCTCTGGCTCTTCGGGTGTCATATTGTTTAGCCCCTTGACACGATCCACGAGATATAAAACTCTGGCGGCCGATTCTTCAATATCACCACGAGTTAGCTCGCCATTCTCTAAACACTCCTTAACTTGCTCGACTTTGCGCCACTTTGATGGTCCCGGCATCTCAATGTCAACACCAGCTCTTATCGAAGGTGCAGTCGCATATGTGCCTGTCCAATCAGAAATAATCGCACCATTCCACTTCCACTCTCCTCGAAGGACTTCCTTGATCGAATGTTCATACTCGTCAGCGTGAACACCATTGATCATGTTGTAAGCACTCATAAGCGCCCATGGTGATGCGTCTCGAACAGCTATCTCGAAGGGTTTCAGGTAGATTTCACGCAAAGGCCTCTCAGCAATGATGGCATCGTACGCCTGTCGCTCAGTTTCTTGCTCGTTGCCAAGGAAATGTTTAATCGTAGCAGCGACACCCTTGCTCTGGAGACCGCGAACATACGATGCAGCAAGCTTTCCGGTAAGGAAAGGATCTTCAGAATACGACTCGAAGTTGCGGCCACCCAGAGGGGATCGGTGCATGCACACCGTGGGTGCAAGCAATACGTGGGCGCCACGTGCCTTCGATTCTTCTCCCAGATGACGGCCGATCTCCTCGATCATATCCACGTTCCACGTGGAAGCCATGGATATGCCGCAAGGAAACAGAGCAGCCTAGCTTTGTCAGCGTGAAACAAGCAGTGCCAAGCCGGAGTGCGTACAGGTGTGCCGTTAGTGAAGAACTCTCCTCGAGCGCCATTGGGCCCGTCAGATGTCTTGATTGACGGTATGCCCTTCTCGGGTATGGCTACTGTCCGCCAGAAGTCCGCTCCTGCAAGTAGTGAGATCTGGAATGGTCAGCTCGACTCAATCCCGAGGCTGCTTCGGCTTTTGAAATAGATTAACGAGGTCAGGTGGGGTCTTAAGCGAATAGAAAAAGCCATTGATTCTGAAAGTCAATCTTCGGAAGCCAATCTCGCTAGGCTTTCTGCCGCAGACATAATCCAAATCGGAGTGTTGCTGCTGGCGAATGATTTGACTCCTAGAAAGACACCCAAAACAAGACCTTGAAGGAAGCTTGCATGAATTCTCATTGTGCTTGGCCATGTAGAACGCTAAAGTCTCAAGGATCTCTTTCATCAGAGTGAGGGGGAACGTACCTGTTCTTCTAAAGTCAGCTTCGCCGCAAGTTGTCTTGCCCTGTCGTCCGGTCGCTCCATCGAGTATATCTTCTTGCCCGCCATTGTTTCTTCTGCCGGTGAAGCGTCCTCTGGTGTTGCGGCAGGTGTCAATGTTGGCGTATCGAGAGTCACCGGTTGGATGTGGATAGCCGCGTGCTTTATGTCGTACTGTCTGATATCTTCTGTCGGGCTAGCGTTTCCTATGTTGATGGTAGCCATTGCAGATCAACCAGAATTAATCATCCAATACGCGGAGTAGTAGAGCGAATTGCCGCGCTTCTTGCCACTGCAACCGACCCGGTAACGAAAGATGGGTTGAAAGAAGACGTAAGCGAGAGAAGGATGACAAGCTCGAGATGCAGCAGACTCAGAGGAAGTCAGTTGAAGTAGATTGTCATCCTTTAGTACTTGCGCAGCGCTGGTAACGATTGTCTCTCTTGACGCATGGACCCAGACAAAGCGCTGGAGTACCGGATCTATTGGAAACAAGCCTTATCCTAGCCACGGCTCGCAGGCACGTCGTCTCAGATCTACAAGGTAAGTGTTATTGGTCGGCGGGGGGCAATCAACCGAAGTTAACGCGCCCGTCTCGATCTGTCGCCAGGAAGGAGGCTCATGTGTGATTTCAATCTAGATCCGTCATGACGGCTCCTTGTGGCGAATTCCGAGAGTAACGCGAAGAGTATGATAGCAACGCCTGCTTCTCCACCATGCTGCAGACTATGAGCAGGTAAGAGCCAGACACATCGTGCAAGTACAATGACAAAACAGGTGACACGTAGACCAGGCATGCAAGTTGATGCCGCTCAGCGAGACATCCTTTTCTTGGGGTAAGCAGCGTGGGGCCTGATTCGTCGCCTTCTTTGTTGGACAGTAGACACGGCGGACCTGAACTTCCGAGGCTAGTCTAAGTGGCAGTTGAGCAGATTCCGAAGGGCAAATTAGGCAGTCAAAGGATGATACAGAGCAGTTGCATACCAATCAGTGGTGGGAAATTTCGTAGTGAGGTTGTAGCGGCCCGAGAGGCGGGTATGTTAGCGGGAACCCGGGCCAGTGAACCGTCTGCATCCTGGCGTGCATATCACGCTGACCAAGTGTCCTCCGGGGGCCAAGCGACCGTTGATTGTGGTTGATCGAAGGAATCGGACGTTGAGAGCGACTACCAGACCAGAGAGTCGGAATGGAAACGTCTGGATGTTGATGGTTCTTACCCCACCAACGCAGCACGTGCGCAAGATGCTGTGATTGAACTCCAAGCGACCATGATCGTCGCGAAGCCTGGATATCTTGACCGCGCTTTCATATGCGAGTTCGTATTCCGTTAAGGCTTCGAATCTATTCAGAAACCACTGTCAAAGTCGGCTATCGACTCACGCACCGCCTGATAGCCTTCTACCATCGCGATATCTGGCACACGACACATGAACGAATTAGTCGGGACATCGTTGGAGGGCCAGCAAATGAAAAGGCACTATAGTAATTTATTGTAATCACTTCACATTTTTACAAGTACCAAAAGCTGGTACTAGCAAGTACTTCGTTGAGATGCAAAGCGCTGTATTCTGTTGGTGTTGAAAAGACCATCTGTGGCAGGTGACTCCGGAAGCGTGATCCGCATCACCTTCCGACTCCTCAGTCGCAGTAATATTGAGCTTCCCTAGATCCGAAATCACATGTAATTTTGCCCTGCGACACGATGAAGGTATCATGGTGTACCAATATAATGGGGCAATGATTTTAGAGCATATTGGCCAGTATACGCGTTATTAGTGAGATCCTAGAGGTTACTGGGCCGAGTGTTGAAGCGCATCGATGTATGCAACAAGACTCGTGTAGTGCACTTTGAAGTCTCTTGTATGAGACAGTAGTGCATAACCAAAACTATCACTTTGATGCTCATGCCGCAATTACAGCATGAACACAAGTAAACAATGACTATACACCGTTGTTCTACATGATTGCTCACCCATCGATCAAAGGGTTTTTCAACGTAGTCCTCTATTCTCCACATTAGCATCTCTGGTGATGCATTGAGTTTGAATCTACCAATCCTCCTGTTTCCTTCCATGCATAGCGGCTTGTCGCTGTCTAAGTGCCTCTGCTAGTCCACCAGCGATGCTACCACTGCTATCTCTCGCGCTCTCCATGGTGCTACCTCCACTACCACTGTACCCACTATCCCGCCCAGAGTCACCGTTGATAGCCTTTCTAGCAGCAGGACGTTTGGCAGGCGGAGCCGGAGGCTTGGGCTTGCCGTTCGCTGGGCGGGCAGGTGGCGCTGGAGGTGGAGGCGGAGCGGCAGCACGTTGGACAACTTCCTCAAGGTACGCAGAAGGTGCCCAACCGGAAGCGGACTTGTCAAGACGGGATGCTAGCCACCAACCTGTCACATGTTCGTTAGTATGTCAATTCATCCGTAGATCAGGGTGTACGCACCATTGCCCTCCTTCTGTGTGACCAGGATGATCTCGTCTTTCCCGAGACTCAGCTCTCCAGCACTCTGACCTGCAAAGTCATACAGCGCCTTGTACCGAGGCTCTTTTGGTTGAGCTGGCGCCGGCGGCGGCGGAGGAGGCGGAGGGGGCGTGCGCGATGAACCGGCTGACGCGGTACGCGCGTGAGCGCCCATGCCATTTGACAAGGCAGCGACCGGTGCGGGAACGGGTCTGGCTTGCGACACTTCTGGCTGAGGTACAGCTCTCGGTTGCGCAGCGGCAGGCGTGGGCACAGCTCTCGGTTGTGCTGGACGAGAGGCAAGCTTTGAGGGACCTCCACCAGGGCCACCGGGCCGCAACAGCTTACCCTTTGTGATGGGCTTTGCAGCGATCTGCTTGCCTTTTGGTGTGGGTTTAGAGACAGAGTTGGGTGGCTCTCCTGGTCCAGTGTGGATGGTGCCACTTTTGTACAGGTCGTCTCTCGGCACTGCGGGATCTTTGACGACCTTGACTTGGGCCGGCTTGCCAGGCTTCTTATTGTACTGAATCCTACTTTGTGTCAGCAGCTTCCAGATGCAAATGAACTGTTTTACTTACGTCTCGCCTATCTGAAGTGTCAGTGAACCCCGCAATACGTTCGTCAGCTGAGTGAAGAACTCGGTCTTAAAAACGCAGTTCACGAGTGGATCAGGCTCGGTGGGTGACCCAGCACCGATCGAGAACCAGTCGTCTTTGAGTGTAGAACAACTAATCATCTTAATCGCGCCCACAGGTATTGTCCTCTCGGCCTGGATCTGAACTTGGCGATTCACCATGACCTGCTTGACGAGGTAGACGTTCTTCTTCGTGAGGATCAGCGAGCGAGCTTCTGGTTTACTCGATCGACCAAGTTTGGAGACAAGCACCTCCGCTCTACATGAGAATGGTACTTCCTCATTCGAGGATATACCAATGGCACCAGCAATGACCTCACCAGGGCCACCTTTGTTGCCAATACCGAGATAGTCGCCCATAAATCTTCGGGAACCAATCAAACTATACCTCCTGCGCTCTTTACGGCCTTGGAGGATCTTGTGCCCTTGGTCTCGCCATTCGATGAATTCTTTGCCTCCGTTGAGCTTTCGCCAGAACCGCTGGATCCGTACTGCACACTCTGTTCGGTATCGCAGGTAGTTTCTCCATGCACGTTGAATGCGAATAGCCATATTATGCCAGTATTTGTCGCGCATTGTCTCCAAGGCGAACAGCGTCTCAGGAGTCTTGATGAACACCTTTGTTGTACCGATCTGGAATTCCTCCGCTGGAATATTGGTATCTTTCAAGATCTGTTTCGCTCCGGTCTCGTAATCCCCAGTCCAAGTGTATTCTCCGGCATACGAACACTTGGGTGACAACAAGAAGAATCGTTCCACAAACTTATCGAAGGTTTGACGTGATGCGAATCCGGCTCTTCGAATGCGCACGTTCTCTTGAAGACCCAAGTATTTGACCTGATGAAGTACGTTGGCATCGGTGAATTCCTTGGGCGACTTGTTTTCGTTGGGCTTGATAGTACGGATGTAGGACGGACGAGCTTGCATCAGAGTCGTTACCAGGTCGTTCGCAGAGGCCTTGATCTTATCTCCAGCCGTTGGGGGTCGCCGCCTGTTGTCCTGGTCTACCTGATTCGGGAAGAGCGTATGTACAAAAGTGTTGCTACTTTGTCCGAGCAGGTTTAGCAGGTCCTTTAGTAACTGGTCTTTGTTCTTGTCGGTCATGCCATCAATCGCGTACGAGACTTCACCAGCATAGTGCTTGATGACGAACTGACCCTGACGAGGCGTGAAGTTGGGGTTCGACGATAGAGCGTTTAGTCTCTGGACGAAAGTTTGATCCGCGGCGGTTGGGTCGGCATGGGCTGTTGCACAGGCGTCGTTCAGGGCAGCAAAGACACCCGGTGGCCGCTTCTCCTCGATCAAATCGCACACAATCTTGTTGTCGAAATACTTGATGGGCGTCCACTTGATCTGCTCGCGCTCGTACTCTTCTTGCTCCGCCTTGAGCGTCAATTGGATGAAGATCTGTTGTAGTTTCTCGTTGACGTAGTTGATGCACAATTGCTCGAAGCTGTTCTTTTCGAAGATCTCGAAACCGTAAATGTCCAAAATACCAATGGACTGGGCGGTCGCGCCTCGGGCCTTCAAGGAAACATTGACGCGTTCCACGATCCAGTCGAAAAGGTTGAAGTAGATTCCCTTTGATAGCGCGTCTCGGACTGCGCCCGCTTGCGCGCAGTTCAGAGGTACGTCATATACGGAACCTCGTCGTCCTCCTCGACTCGTCTCCATAACACGAATGGTAAGGGCTTTGTTGACATGCGCCGAGTCTACTTCGAGGAGATAAGCCACAAAATCCACGACTGACTGGTCCACAATGGCTGCGTTGCCAGAATCATCCTCACGGAACGTTACGTTTCCTAGCCACAGAATTGCTGCAAGCATTCGGAAGATGTTGTCCTGCTCAGCTTGTGGTAGTCCAATGACCTTCATGGCATTCAGCGTGTCGTCGAACTCGGCATGATCGTCGATTCCTGGGACGTCGAAGCATTTAGATTTACTCGTGTATAGGTAGGCTTGCGGTTGTTGTAGGCCGAAGATTTCTGTTCGTGTCAGCACAGGTTAAGGGTCTACGGAGGTGTAGTATACCTCTGTATTGCGAGGATGCGGCTTTTGTGAACTGGTAGAAGATATGGAAGTTGCGCTCGTTTGTGATCTGACCAGTCACCCGCGTCTTCTCAAGTAGGTAGTTGTTGATGTTTGCTCCCACTGGCTCTCCTTGCGCATTGAAGTGGATCTCGAGGTACTTTCCGAACCGCGACGAGTTGTTGTTTCTCAGCGTCTTTGCGTTTCCGAAGGATTCGAGTAAAGGGTTGGTGGCCAGCACCATGTCCTTGATCTCCTGGATAGACGAGTTGCTGCCTCCTGAGACG
>Ga0268250_10000536_pt1 | contig 17932 bp, 12 predicted proteins | sample AgamicAsSfe_FD_200448 | JGI IMG/M metagenome (GOLD analysis project Ga0268250, IMG submission 200448) | Agave microbial communities from Guanajuato, Mexico - As.Sf.e (v2) (version 2) | ecosystem: Host-associated > Plants > Phyllosphere > Phylloplane/Leaf | place: Guanajuato, Mexico | collected... | reverse complement strand
CACTCGACTCCATACATATACACTTTCTCTTCCTGCTTTTCGTATTCGCAATCAGACGATTACAGACTCCTTGTCACGTCCGACGGTTCGCGTGGTGTACCGCGGCAGTCCACCTTGCTGCAAAATCAAGGGTATGCAACTAATGGCAATGCTCACCAAACTGGTTATAAGCAAATCCAGAACGTTCTCTTGTGGTTTCTTTGCATGAAACACCTAGTCGTGTATAAACACGCTGCGGCTCCGGGGATCAGTGTCCTTGGGAACTAACCTGGACTGTTATTCCTGAAGATCGAAGTTAGCGGTAACATCTGACTTTGCGTGTCTTTTGGAGATCGCGCGGTGGTCGTGGGAAATGGATGTTGAAGCGGTCTAGATGTGAGTGGAGTTGTCGACTCTGTTAGAGGCGTCTCACAGAGTCATATCGAGTTGGAGAGCAGACAGACTTGGTGTATCGGGAAGTCGGGGAGTCAGTGGTAGAGCAGGCAGAGTCGAGGTCTCAGCAAGTCGGGGTGTCGGACAGTCGAGAACTCGAGCCGTCATGGAGTCAGAGAGAGCCAGAAAGAGTCAGAGAGTCAGGAAGGCAAGTCGTGGAGCCGCAGAACACACAGAATCAAGGAGTATCAGCAAATCTTGGGAGTTAGAGCAGGAAGGAGTAAGATCTCCAGAGATTCAAGGCAATCACAACCATCGATGCTTCCTTTTCAAACCACCTCACGAGTCTCTGTATGACAAATGTACTATTGTCTCCCATATCACTTCCACACGAGTGACGAGCACATAGAAGACCTCGAATGCCATCAAACATGAATATATGCTTCTTGGACAGCAGCAAAAGAGAGAAAGAGCCCACAACGTCACGATTCACCATGGCACCTCCCTATTTGCCCAAGGGAAATGACGTTTATGGCAGCTCTGTGTGACGTGGTGTCGATTCTGTCGAAGAAGACACGGCATATTATCAGTATCGATTAGCATAAGGCGCTAGGTAACAAATACGAACTGTTTCAGCCGGTTTAAGATCCGAAAGGGCAACGGGACCTTTGGTGTGCGGCAGACACCTTTGCACCTTCCTGTTCCTGATTTACATGCCAAGCTATACTTAGTTAGTGTAATGAAGCACCCTTGCAATCAAAGGCGGAGTCTGGTCCGTGTTGATCGAGAAGTTCTTTTGGAGCTTTGATGACGGAGCTATAGCCGCTCTTCTTTGATGGCGGAGCTAGAGCCGCTGAGCACTTACTAGGCGGAGATGGCACCGATCCAGTTGTGGATACCTTTCTTATTATGCACTTCTAGCGACTGCCAACACGGATCGTTGGATTGGCAGGCACATGCTGGCTAGCAGGGGGTGTTTTGCATATTTTCTGTGGAGCAACAAGGGTGGAGTAAGAAGGAAAGCAAGGGTCGGAATGCTTTGTTGATACGGAGACGGTATGAGGTCCGAGTTTAGAGGCAGGAGGAAAGATGACCAAAGATGACCAAAGAGTGAGTCGAGTGGGCTGGAAAAGAGGCACAGCTGCAGGACTTCCAATCTATATGCTTGTCAGGCATAGACCGCAATCTGCTGACACGGTAATATCTCTTGCTTTTTCGTCTGTGTTGTAGATCCAGCCGATGGTTCAGTCTTGTACAAAACGACGCTTGACGTTGGATGAAGAGGTGTGGGATTGGTTGACATGCAGTCTCGAGCAAGTTGGATAAACAACCCTGTATTTCTTGTGATATCGCGCCATTTGGAGCTCTTTGCCGTCCTTTGTGATTGAGAATTGAACAAAGTCGAGAATAGCATTGAATTCGTGACAACATAATGCATGAATATACAGTACTGTAGCTAGTACCTCCTAAATTCTGTCAGAAAGTTTCTTCATGATTGACCTGACACACCGTCTTCGGCTCTCAGTCGAATGCCAGCATATCAAGACACAAAGTCACGTAGGAAAGACATTCATTTTGCTAAGAAGATCAATGGAGCTGCGAGCATAGCTCTATTAACGACACATATCGTTGTTTAGCCCAAAGTATGCAGGCAGTTTTCTGGTTCCAGAAGCGAGCGCTACCCAGCACTTTCCGAGAAGTCGAGTCTCATGTTATTGCTTATACTTCGAAACGCCTAGCGTCTCAATAAGCAGAGTCTGGAAGCAGAGTTTTGGCGAAGACGTCAAGCAGACAAATGCTTATAGAAGAATGGAATAGGTTTCGCTCAAGAAATATCCTACTTTTTCTACAGGCGGAGTGTAGCATCGCCTTTGGTCCGTCTCACTTCATCCCTTACTTTCCATCTTTTCAGTCACTCATTCCTGCAAATCAGTCACGTTCAGAAAATGCGTTGCCCTTCTTGGTCACATTCCCCAGGGCACGATATTTCGCCAAGAAGTCGCGGTATTCTGGCGGCTCAGTACTTGCGTCGAGGTCCTATGGTTGAGATTAGCTAACAGGTACGAGATCATGTGGTAGACTACCTCAGAATGACAAATTCAATACCTCATCAGTCAAGAGATGGTCTGGAGAATAGAGCTTACCCTTCGGTGCTCTCGGAGGAGGATTGCGCGGTGGTGAACGAGATCTCGAAAGACGCGGTTCTGCTCTGAATGGAAGAGACCTTCGCGGTGGTCTTCTATCCTTCTCACCAGGAGAACTGTGAGACTCATCAGGGAACCCACTACAAGTACTCTTCTTGACGGAAGTCAAGGCTGAAACACCCTTGATCTTAAACCCAGGTAAACCATCATCCGCAGGTGGTGGTCGTGACGAGAGTCTGTGGCGTAGTCCTGTGGAGTAGAACGTCTTGTTGCCGTCAGCGTCGGTCTCAACGACGGTCTGACCAGGATAGGTGTTTTGAACGTGCGTGACAAATTGTTTACCCCCCATGACTGGAATTGCAGAACGAGCAAACTCGTCCTTGTACATACAATAGAGCTCTTGCTGGATCACTCTTCCATTTGGATCCTTTATAAAGTTGTGGCGTAACCACTTAGACGACCGCAGAGGCTCTGCCAAATCAAGCAACGGACTAGGACCTGTGGAGATAACTTTCTGTGGTGTACTGGTGGCACTTGAGGCATTGCGCTCGACAACAGATCGCCTCAGATCCTCGGCTACCATTCTGGGAGCAAGAGGAGCGGCCGGAGGTGGCGTTCGGTGCGGCGGTGATGGGACTGTTTGTCTCACACCGGGACTCGTTTGTGGGGATACAGGTGCACTGGAGCTGGCAGAAGGTCTTTCAACGACAGGTGTCTTGTTGAAGATGGCTGCCAGCCTGGCAGGAGTCAAAACAGGAACATGGCCAGGTTTTATAGTGTTCTGAAGGTGATCACGCCAGTATGTGTCATAGTCGAGGACCTTACCGCCATTAGCGATAGTCCGACTGGCCCATGGTAGGAATTCTGCTGGCTGCAAAACCACATAATCGTCCCAATGTGAGGGGGGAATATCTGAAGACGTGTGCAGATTCTTGCACAAGGTTTCGAAGGCCGTTCGATTACCCTTGAAACTGCGCTTGTCAACCAATTGACGAAGCAGATCGTCAATCGTCAGCGACACCGTAGCGTTTTGAGAGGGTCTCAAAGTCGGTACAATAGGACGGCCGGATCGCAGAGGAGCGGGCCGGGGCTGAGCAAATCCGCGAGGACTTGTAAATTTACACACAACGCTTCTTTCGCCGAGAGGGGTGTGATGCTTTGCTTCGAGGGCACTACATGCTGTTTCGATATCGGCGAAATTGACGAAGCCTGACATTTTCTTAGCAAACGCGGAAACAGGATTGAACTCTGCAAACATCTGCTCAAGTTGGGTATCGTCGATGGAAGCAGGAAGCGATCCAACCCAAAGAGCCCTTGTCGGCTCCCCGAATTTGCCTTTCTCTATCTCTTGTCTAAGTCGGGACTTCGAATCACGCATGTGCGCGTCTGCACGATACGAGGGTCTAGGTGGCAATGAGCTGACGGATTCTGTGTCAGGACCTGCCTTGTCTGCGGGGAGCGGTTTGGGTGGCAATGATTCTTTAAAGCGCGCAGCATCGGGAATAGGCGATTCTGGAGCAGTGGACTTAGCTCCAGTAGATGCAGCAACCTCAGGCTCAGGGGCAGTAGGTCCTGGAGGCTTAGTCCCCAGCGCAGTCACCTCAGGTTGTGGAATAGCAGATTCAAGAGGTTTAGTCTGGGGTGCACTCGCTGGATGATCATCTATCCGATCACTCTGTGAGCGCCATTGGTCAACGATAGCGGCCCTACTAAGGACGTTAGGGTCAGGTGGCTTCGCCGACTCAATCGGCGCTTCGTCGACCTCCATCGGATCAGGCTGCGGCTCCGTGTTCGCAACAGGGGAATCTGGATTCTCCTCCATCTCATCATCGTGTTGTAGTATCGTTTGTGGCATCGGCGATTTGCTCGCAGCTGTATTATGATCGGGGACCTTCTTTCGCTTCGGATCTGCAAAGAATTCGCGCTTCCAACGAGCTTGTCTCAGCAGAATTGTTTCAGCTGACTGTTTTAGTCCCCAGTCGGATAATCGAAGCTTTAGTGGCTGAGGTGCTGGAATGTCTGTGACAGTAGTTTGTGGTTGCTCATCAACGACCTGATTGTTCTTGACTTGGGATTGGTCATCTATGACAACGTCATCGTCGGCTTGATACTGAGCATTCGTTACTGGTGTATCTTGTACATCGCCGAGATTCTCTTGGATCAATAGTCCGTCAGCTTCACCAGCCGGAGGATCCATCGTAAGTTCTTCAACAGTCTCACGAATTTGCTGACTTGCGGCATCTTGGAGCACGGGAGATGAGGCTAAGTCAACCATCTTAGATAGAGGCCCATCATGAGATGATTCCCCTAAAAGGAGTGGTTGCAGCTCGGTAGCCCCGCGCTGTGGCTCAGGATCTGGTCTTGGGGAGGTCTCTTCAGGTGAGCTCAACGGATACTCGGGAAGTTGCCGCACGTTTAATTCTGGTGGAGTATCGTTGTCAGAGTCAGAACCGTAGCTCTCATCAGATAAATAATCTGGAGGTGGGCTTGAAGGTATTCGGACAACTTGTCTATCTTCTTCAGGGTCGTCGAGCTGCATGAGATCAGCGCTGCTGTCTGGTGGAAGCTCGCCAGGAAGCAACCTAGTTGGCGGTCGTTTGTCTGGCTGTGAGTTGTCTGGTAGCTCCGGTTCCACAATATTGGTCGAACGCCGAAGAGTAACATTGCGATATCGCGGCACAGCATGATGTTCGGGTGATGAACTCCATGACAGAACACTGTTCTGGGTTCCCTGAGTGACGGGAGGAGTGTTCGATAGCCTCACTCGCCGCTCTTGTACACCGCGTCCCTCAATCTGCTTCGAACGTTCGCTCTCCGCTATCTTCGCTGCTCGTTGCTCTGCAGCTTTTTCGATTTTGTTGAGGTCTTCGACCGGGATATTAGGATGAGGGAATGTGGTTCCAGGTCGCTGTGGCCACCACGAGGAAGGCTTGTCAAGCAGCTTCCGTTGGTTGTTTGGAATCGATCTTCGCGCGTACTTGATGAAAAGAGTCGATGGAGCTCTATACAGTGGTTTTGGCATGCTGGAAGAAGCCTCGTCCAACAGGTGCGAGCTTGAAGTGGCCAATGAAGCTGCCAGAGCCCCCGATTGTGATGGCAAAGGTACTCTTTGGGAAGACGCTCTTGGTAAAGAAGACTGCGTGACTTCCAAAGGCTCTGGCTGAGCTGAGGTCGGCGTGTTGCTTGGTATACTAACCTTGGGTAGCGTGATCTCTTGAGGCGCAAAGTGCACAGCGGCATCGCCTTTCGGAGAGACGTCGCTTTCTGCTGGTCCGGGAGCAGGCATTTCGGCTAGAGGAATCTGTGACTGGAAGTCCTGTGATAAGGATTGCGAATCAACCTGAGATGGCGCTTGTGCTCGGAGATGGCCAATTCTAGTAGCTGGTATCGGAGGTGGAGCCATCTGAGCTGACACGCCGCTAATCAGTCGTAAGGCCTGCTCACGATCAGCAGAACTCGAAGCTCTCAGACTCTGACCCCTGCTGGATAGCAGGCTTAGTAGTCTCTCGTGTTCACGAGAAGCACTCGGCTGAAGCTGTACAGGCTGATGCAAATTTAAGCCTGTCTGAACAATGATATCTCCATCATCGTTGTGCATACGACGCCTGACCAATCGATGAGAGCTTGACCGGTTGGAAGATGATGGCGAATAGGGACGCTTGACGGGGGTGCTCCTCTCGACGACTTCAACACGATCGCGGGGAGGTTCGGTCACTTCCACATGCGTATTGTCATTCGGAGTGGACGGCAGAATTGTCTCTTGGACGAACGCTGGCGTGTTTGGTGGCTGATTGAGTTGTTGTAGCTGTTCCAAATATGACCTTATTTGGTTGACTTCATGGATAGGAGTGATTTGGCTGAGATTATTGCAGGGAGCATTGGAAATGGCCAAGCTGGAAAGTAGCAGCTGGACACGGCGGGCATTATCAATTAGATGTGTGTAAGTAATGCCAGATATAGTCGAGGTGATTGATCTAGTCTCGACAGAGGACAGCAGAGATGAGTACTGTTTCTGAAAATCATCTCTAGCCTTAGCAGTTACTCTAGCTCGCATAGACACTAGGCCATCAGTGACTGTGAGGTCTAAATTCTGGACCTGGGCTTGTTAGTATGTCAAAGGTCTGATGGTAAGGCCAAGATTGATATACGACAGTGTCGATAGACACGAGCAGAAAGGTTGAGGAACAACTGACCTTGAGCACACGCAACTCTACAGCGGGCATGTGGAGCTTGAGTTTGAGATTACTGCCATTCTCCGAGACTTGGAGTAGCAAGTCAGGCTCAGGCTTGATAGCATGATGCTTTGCAGTCTTGTAGGCCAGAGCATCGGCGAGCTTCTCAGAGACGATTCGCTCGAGCCAAGGGGACATTGTTGATATGCGGCAGGTATTCAGAAGTCATTTGGTGGGATGAGATGGAGTTGGCAGTCGATGGAGCAAGAGCGCTAAAGTGACGCGGCGTGATTGCCGGAAGACGCGCAGCAAGCAGAAAGTTTGGCCAAGTGCGGAGAGATGCAGCAGCCCAGTCGGGCAGTTGCGACGGGCGTCATGGCACAATTAGCCTAGCTAGTAGCTGCTCTTGCAATCAGCAATCAAGACACTTTCTGCGCCGGCTGCTTTTCGCGCTTGCGACTCGACCTGTCCAACATCTTTACACGGTCACTGGAAAAGCCGCGCTGGCCTCTGCTCGTCGACTTTAAGCTAGCATGCTAGTCATCACCTGACGCCCATCTATTAGCCCCGACCGCCAACTCGGACTGTACCCCCTCGAAGCACTACCGAGTATACATTCCACCTCAGTCACCTCACACGAGAGACGGCCAACCTCGACCGAGCGAACCATGCCCCCACAACTCTATTACTCCCGCTGAGTCCACTGCTATGCCGACTGCAGCCCGCATGCCCTCGTCGCCGGCTTCGAGGCGCGCCTCGCTGTCGTCCGTCAACTCGCCCACAGTAGACAACGATGCTTTGCAGAAAGAGCTGGACCACATTCATACCACTGCCTCGCGCTCAGTCACCCTGACTTCCTTCAGCGACTTCGAGCCTAGCCGCTCCAACAGTCCTCGTGTCACCGGCCCCAAAGACTTGGTCAGTGGCCGCATCAGCGGTCTGTACTCGCGCTTGAGGCAGAGTGTTGGTGCCTCGTCGCCTGCCTCGGATACCAACGTCCGTCCTGATAGCAGAGGGAGCCTGGCTGTTACAGACGCCTCGTCGCTGAGGAGTCTTTCTAAACAGGATTCTCCTGTACTGCTGCGTTCCAACCACGCTTCGCGACCCAGTAATGCCAGCGCTATCATAGCCGAGACAGACTTTGCTACAGTTCCCTCGATCCCTTCGTCTGCTGTTCACTCACGTCCTGGCTCTCGTGACTTGACTCGCTCCGTTTTGCATACCGCTGCCTCGTCCCCTTCGGCCACCCGCGCTTCTCCGTCCCGGCAGGTCCGCCACGCAGACAGCATCCAGGTAGAGAGCAAGAGGTTGTCGCAGAATCTGGACTCAAGACGATCGTCACAAATCCCAGAGGGACACCCGTCTCCAATCTCCTTGGACAACAGTCGACCATCACAGAACAATGATGCAAAGCGTCTGTCGCAGTTGGATGCACCCTTCATGGGTGTTCGACCCGACCGTTCTCTTGTTGATCTCGAGCCCGAACGAACCGAAAGTCCGTCCAAACCCTCAGCGTCCCCCAAGCGACGTGACAGTGATGCCTCCTCGAAAACTCAGAACCACCAGAAGCCCGAGCGTCCTCTTCTTCGCGTGTCTGCTTCTCATTTGCCCAACTTACGCATATCGCAGTCGTCCATAGTTGACGGTGTTCTTGATACCTCATCTATATACAGCACCAAGCTCACTACACCCGTGCTTGACACACAGCCCAACTTCAACGCCGGTATGCAAGGTCGTCGCGCGCTGCATAGAGAAGGACAGCCTCTGGATGCGTCCGATCGAAAGTCTACTACCATCCCTGCCCATCTCAAACGGCGCGTCATCAGCAAGGAGTTTTGGATGAAGGATGAGAATGCCCGTGACTGCTTCTACTGTGGTGATCCCTTTTCGACCTTTCGCAGAAAGCACCATTGCAGGACATGCGGTCAAATCTTTGATGCAAAGTGTACTGTTACTGTCCAAGGTAAGCCCTTTGGTCAGTCAGGCACGCTCAGATTATGCAAGCCATGCGACGCCATGATATATGGCAGTGACGATGATTCGACGGTCTTTACTGACGAGGACGAACCCGTAAAGTCTCCCATCTCCGGCTCCCATGCGCGGGAGCAAGACGTCTTCAGACCAGAAGAACCGGGGCTCGCAACACCTTCAATAGGTATTCCAGTGTCGAGGAGGAATAGGGAAGCCAAGAGGCGCTCTGCTGTCATTGAATTTGATATGCAGCCTACGTTAGCACGGCCAAGCTCATCTCGCTCACTAAAATCCATGACTGGAAGACCGCATTCCTCAAGTCACAAGCGTCATCACTCTCGCCATCAGTCCGTACGGCCACTCAAGACCCCTGCGGAGGAGCGAGGGCCGTTCTACCAAAATTTCGCCGAAACACAGCGAAGACCATTTACTGCCTTCCACAATGACAACATCATTGATCCGGACTTGGCTCCGTTTTTGTCTGACGACGGATCTGATGCCGACGACCAGCCTAGTGTTTACACCACAATTAGTGATATTCCTGGTCCATCTTCGCTGGACAACGACCGGGCTGGTTTCACAAGCTTACTAGCTTCGGCAGTCAAGAAAGGTCGTTCACGAAGGGGTGATAGAAGTGCTGGTGGTCACAGCTTACGTGCCTCCCGTGACCTGGAGCACTTCATGTTTGCTTCCAAGCATCTGCCAAAGCTGCGAAAGCAGCGCAATCCAAGTATCGGTAGTGTCGGTGTATCGCGTCCATCCCCTCGAAGAAGCCGTAGTCAAAACATGATGAAGACTTTCGAGGCTGGAGCGAACGATCAATCAGTATTTGATATTTTCAACCCTATTCTTGCCGATCAGGCTCAGGTCAAACGAAGCTCTGGCATGCACGGTCAGAACGCTCCTGCGGTCGAGCTGAACAGGGCCAGTTTGCAACATGTTGAGCGTCTTCTGACACAGCTGCTCAAAGAGTCTGGAATTCCTCGACGTCGACACTGGCAGAAAGCTCTGATGCCTATCCTTCTGCAATGTCCAAATGACGTGGATCCAGATGTCCAAAACGGCGACGACATGGACATCAGAAACTATATCAAGATCAAGAAAGTACCAGGAGGCAAACCTGGAGATACGTCATACGTTTCTGGAGTCGTCTTCAGTAAAAACATTGCACTCAAGGGTATGCGTCGAAGCTTTGTCCGTCCTCGCATCGTAATCATATCGTTTGCCATCGAGTACGCGCGGCACAACCATCACTTCATGAGCCTGGAGCCCGTTATTGCTCAAGAGCGAGAGTACTTGCGCAACCTTGTGGGTCGCATCGTTACGTTGAAACCACAGATCTTGTTAGTTCAGCGAAACGTATCAGGGCTAGCTCTGAACATGCTGCAAGAAGCTGGAATTACTGTGGTCTATAACATCAAAGAATCTGTCCTTGCTGCTGTTGCTCGAATGACACAGACTGTCTTGATCAAGTCAATAGACAAGCTTTCGATCGAGCCTTCTGGCCTGGGACAGTGTTCCAACTTTGATGTCAAGACTTACGTCCACGGAAAAGTCAGAAAGACCTTTATCTGGATATCTGGCTGTCAGCCGGATCTTGGCTGTACCATTGTTCTACGCGGAGCCGAGATGGAAACTCTTCGTCAAATCAAGCGGATCACAGAATTCATGTGCTATGTTGTATACAATCTCAAATTGGAGACCTGTCTCATGCGGGACGAGTTTGTGTTGATTCCTTCCTCGATCAGCACGACTAAATCAACACCACCAAACCTCAACATTGCTGCTTCCAAAACAGCAGATGTCGGCAAACCCCCGGTCACGCCCACTGCCCAGACACAAACTGAAACTGAGACCACCATACCAGCATTATTAGGCCAGATCGAAGATGGTAACCTTGACAGCAAACCTAACGCATTGAATCACCTTGTTGATGCAGCTCGACATGTTGCGCCCGAACCTACTCCCAAAACACAGGAAGAGCAAGATGACGAGTCAATGCCATCGCAGTATAGAGAGCTCATTGAGACAGCAAGGACTCGTCTTATCTCATCGTCACCATTTGTCAAGTTCCCTGAACCTGTACTCCTCGCCAAGGTCCAGGACCAAGAGCGACGAGTGGAACAGACAAAACGACTAAGAGATAGGTATGATGCATTCGAGGCCGAGTCAGACAACGATGAGAACCCCGACGGGACTGGAGAGAAAGGTGTCGCATCCACGAGCAAATTCGAGTTGGTCATACCAGAGATGATCTCGAAGGCTGTGCCTGCCGAACAAAGCAGATCTACTCGGAAATTCCTGCGCGACATCCATGACGCTAAATACGAAATGGCTCTCCACGAATACGGCATCAAGAAAAGACAGTGGGAGTCATTCTTCTCTATCAGCAACAATAATCCATTCAACCCTTTCAGTCATCAGAACATCTTCGTTCTACATTCTCTCGTCAGCAATGCTTTATCTGCACCTTGTGCTGGTCCTGAAGTGTTAGGTCTTTCATTTTATGCCGGCTGGGGAAATGCTGAACTGGGACTGGAGGAAGATCTTACTCTTGGACAATTCATAGAGGAGACATGCGCAACTGCATCAACCGCTTGCAAGCAATGCAGTCACCGCATGTTCGATCACCATCGCCAATACGTCCACGGTGCCGGCCAGATCAGTGTCTCTGTCAAACGCTTCCCTTCCAAATTTCAAAATCTTCACAATACCATTCTGATGTGGTCAACTTGTAAGATATGCCAACAGGAAACTACGTGGATCCCCATGTCAGACAACACCTGGAAGTATTCCTTTGGCAAATATTTGGAGCTCAGTTTCTGGAGTACACCACTGAAACCACGAGCAGGTGTATGCCCGCACGACATACACAAAGACTTTGTAAGATGTTTTGCCTTCCAAGGTCTTGCTGTCCGCATCCAGTGGGATAATGTCGACTTGTACGATGTCTTGGTGCCCACGCCTACGATCAATTGGGAGGTCAATGCTGGACTCGAGCTCAAGAACCAGCTCTACCTGCACTTCCAAGCGCGTTTATCAGCTTTCATCGCATCAATAAGAGTCCGTCTGGACTCTATCAATCTCTCTACTGTCGCACCAGAGAAACAATCCGACGCTTCAGCGACGCTCGAAAAGCTGGCACAAAGGGTAGACAGCGATCATGAGGCCTTGTTGCAGAAACTTCAAGACAAGTATATGGCTTCCAAGTTCTATGAAATCATCCCTCTCAACCGTGCTGTCCGCATGATGGATGAGAAGGCGCTCGCGTGGGACGAGGACTTTAATGACTTTGAGACGAAATTTTTCCCTTCAGAGCATGATATAAGAAGATTGGCTACTCTTCAGCTGAAAAAGTTGTTCCTCGATCGAGGCGAAGCGACTGGAATTTCTCATTACGATCTAAATGATGCCGATGAAGGCATGGAATTGAAAGAGAGACCGAGTTCGGGCATGGGCCTCACTGATGAAGACCTCCAATCCGAAAAGGCTCAGCACATGCTTACATCTGTTGTCGAAGAACATGGCCACTCGCATCCTGATGCAAGTAACAACCAGAACACTCTGGAATCCGGAGGTCAAGGTATCGAAGGTTCAGACAACCCCATTCTGTCCAAACAACTGTCTCCCAGCGAAATTGAGCAGGCTGTCGAGAGAGAAGATGTTAAACATCTCGATCTTGCCGTTCCTTCAGCCTTTTCAGAGCCTCCCGGGGATCAAGAGACCCCGAGAGCTGAGAACGGCCCACAAGAAGGAGACCTGGTCGAGTCCAAATCTCCCGAGTCGTTCGTAACCGATCCCAAACCATTGAACTCCAGCATTCTCGAACGCATCGAACAGATGCGATCCGCTGCCGCCGCTGCAACAAGCCCGGAGTCAGGTATGTCTGAGTCCAGAATACCACGTCTTGTCCGTAGTCGAGGTCCCATATCTCCACCACTTGGTCGAACACAATCTCAGCCTGATGGCATACCGAAGAGAAGTATAGATTCCGCCTCGGAGATGCCAACAATCCATGCAGTTGGCAGTGGTGAGAGCTCCGGTACCACTACACCTACTCCCGGAAAACATCAAAACAGAGACCTAGCCAAGTCCATCGAACTCCGATTGAGTGACCGCCTGGGTGGCGGTTTCATCAAGACCGGAAGAACACAGCAGTCCTTGATTCCGAGATCTGTGCCGAGCAAGGCTTTTGATAATAACACTCGGGTCTCGGCTCTTGCCAAACACTTTGAACAGCTGTCTCGTGAGTTCGAGAGAGAGAGAGCGCGCGAGCGTAGGCAGCGAGCGGCTCGACGAAGACAAGTCCGTGCCAATCCTCTGGCTAGCAGCAAGCCTGTCGTCGAGGTCTATCGAGATGCTCGCGAAGCGGTTGGTGAGAGAACTGAGCCCGAGGCCGATGAGCCTGCCACGGGTGACGTGAACAATACATCAGATCTGCCGATGGAAGACGTACCCGAATCAAACTCAGAAAACGTTCGAGACCCCCACGAAAATGATGACGCCACGGAGGATGAGACTGCAGAGTCAACTACTGGCCATACTGATACAGACGTCGAAGGCGATACCACAGACAACGATATCCATCTGCCCTACAAACCTGGTCACTCAGACGTTGGATCAATCTCGGGCAATGGTTCAACGGCATCACCTCATGATGCAGACTCGCACTTGGACATGACATTGCCGAGACACGAGAAGCACTCGTTGATGAAAATGCTTACAAGCTTCTGGTCCGAACGTTCATCATCCGGCTGGATATCGCTCGACTACCCTCTACATTCCAACGAGCACGTCTTTGATGATAGCGACATCATCGTCCGAGAAGACGAGCCCGCATCAGTTATCGCTCTTGCCCTCTCCTCCGCAGACTACACCGCAAAACTTCGAGAATTCCGCGGTAATCCCAATGGCGGCTTCCACGGGCACCGAGGCCACACTGAATCGCAATCCAGCTTCAACTTTGCCGCAGACATCAGTAGCAATGATGCCAGCCAGCAATCTGCCATTGAAGCCAGTTTGATCAGTGAAACGGGCACGCACATGAAATACAGCTTCAGCCACAACAACGTGCGCGCCACTTGCAAAATCTTCTACGCCGAGTCCTTTGATGCACTGAGACGCAAATGTGGCGTCAGCGAACGATTCGTCGAATCACTTTCCCGCTGCGCGAAGTGGGATTCCAAAGGCGGTAAAACAAAGTCGCTCTTTCTCAAAACCTTGGACGATCGCTTCGTCATCAAGTCCTTGCAGGAAGTCGAGCTGAAGGCGTTTACGAAGTTTGCACCTGACTATTTCGCGTTTTGTGCACAGAGCTTGTTCCATGGCGTTCCCTCCGTGATTGCCAAAATGTTTGGTCTGTTCCAAGTTGAGCTGCGCAACCCTTCCAACGGCGTGGAGTTTTCTTCATATCTTCTCGTCATGGAAAATCTTTTCTACTCTCGCAATCCCACCCGCAAGTTTGACTTGAAGGGCAGCATGCGCAATCGCAAGATTGAGAGTACGGGCTTACCTGATGAAGTGCTTCTTGATGAAAACTTGGTCGAGACGATTTTCGAAAAACCGTTATTTGTCAGGGAACACGCGAGAAAGCTTCTCAAAGCTAGCGTGTGGAATGATACCATGTGGTTGTGCAGGCAAAACGTTATGGATTACTCGCTTATGGCTGGCTTTGACGATGAGAAGAAGGAGTTGGTTGTTGGTATCATTGGTGAGTTTTGACTATCCTTTCTTTCGCTCTTTCCTTTTTTCTCCTCTTTGTTCTCTTTTCTCCACTTCCTTGTCTGTTGTCTTGACAGTTGCTGATATCGTTTGCTCCCAGATTGCATCAGAACCTACACCTGGGACAAAAAACTCGAATCGTGGATTAAAGACCGCGGCAAGAACAAACCCACCATCACATCACCCAAAGATTACCGCAACCGCTTCAGAGTCAGCATGATGCAATATGTATTGCAAGCACCCACAGTGTGGCACTCCTTCCTCGCTCCAGGCCTCCCAGTCACTGGCGTAACATTCAATGCAGCTGGCACCATTGAGGTCAGCAGGAATGGAAATGGGGTGGGGGATGCGGCGGTGATGGGAGGAGGAGGAAACGCGGAAGGAAGGAGTGTAGCGGGGAGTTGGGAGGAGAGGAGTACAGCTGATGAGGACAGGAGGATTGCGCTGCAGGCTGAGGGACAGGTGTTGGATGATGCTACGATCAGGGAGATGTCGACCATGTCGTTTGTTTAGCGTGTTTGTGCAGCGGGGCTTCAAGGAGACACATTTAGAAGGAACGATGATACTCCCGTTACGATTTCCCATACGCCTTTTGACCTTCTCTAGCCTTCGAAAAAAACTGTTCCAAACATTCTGGAACTTTGTAGACGATTTTTCTCGCTTTTGGCTTGCCCTTCGTGACAACACTTAAACTCTGACAGCTCCATCGCTTGTAGTTTCCATAGAGGCTGTTTCCACGCCACTGGCATCGTTACCGTGACCCAGCAAATCACCCACGTCTCTGAGCTCAACAGTCGAACCACTCGAACTCCCGGCAGGGGAGGAACCATCACTGCCTCCGACCCCAACCCATCTCCTCAGCAAACTGACCACTCTTCCTCTTTGCGCAGTCCCAGGAACCAAAAAAGCCTGTTGAATATCTTCCAAACTCAATCCTCGTGTTTCAGGCATACTGAACATCAACACCAACACACTAATCAAGCAGATGCCTCCGAACAAAAAGTATGCTCCGTAACTTGACTTGGCCAACAGCACGGGAGTAATAATTGCAACGATCCAATTTGTGAAGAAGCCTAATCCTTGGGCTACAGCAGATGCTGCAGATCTCGTGGCTGCGGGTTGGATTTCAGACGCGTAGATTTTGCCGACTATACCCCAGGTAGCTGAATATGCTAATCCAAAGACAAACACCAGTATAATAACCAGCCAGCGAGCAGGGTTCTGTGGTGTTACGGAGTTGGAAGCGTAGAGGGTGCCGATTGTGAACATGCAGAAAGTGAGGAGGCATCCACCGACGATTATACTGCTGCGACGGGAGACTTTGTCTGCGAGAAGTAGAGCGGGGATGCTGATGCAGAGGATCAGGATGGCGGAGAGGCCTGAGGCGAGGAAGGAGGAGGTTTTTGCGGAGATGCCGGCTTGGGCGAAGAGGGTGGGTGCGTAGTATCTAATTTGTCTCCTCATTAGCATTGTCTCGATCGACTTGTAGGCGGTGTTGAGGCATGACGACTTACAGGACTCCATCGATGCCGCTGAGTTGAATAACTCCTAGTACGTAGAGGGCCAGTAAAGCTGGTTTACGGTATGGTTTGCGGAAGAGCATTGTTAGGCCTTCTACGGGTCCTGGTTGTCGTGTGTTCATCTGTTGCTCAGCTGCAGGGCCAAGTAAATCTTTCTCAGCCTCGACAGCGCTGAAATCGAGGCTTTTGAGTGCTTGGATGGCTTTTTCGCGATGGCCGTGTAGGAGCAACCAGCGAGGTGATTGAGGCAGTACCAGTGGCATCGTGGCTAGTAGGAGTCCGAGGATGGCTTGAATGATGTAGGGTGCTGTCTTTGCGTCAGTTCAGAAAACAGAGCATCAAAGAAGGAAAGAAGCCACAGACCTCGCCATGAAAAGCTAGACTCTACTCTGACACTCCCATAACAAGTAAAGTAACCAGCACAAATACCCGCACAAGCCATAAACTGCGGCAGGGACACCAACATACCTCGTCTCGCCGATGGAGCAATCTCAGTGATATACCTAGTTTCATCTCACATCAGCATATTTTTCTCATCATTACCATCATCAACGCGAAAGAAACTTACACGCTGACATTACTCAACCACAACCCCTCACCGATACCACAAAGCGCTCTGCCCGCAAGAAACAAGCCTAACTTGTTGGCAGCTCCCTCCAACACAGCACCAATAGTAAACACCAACGCCCCTGCTGCAACAATAGCAAGGCGTCCAAAGCGATCAGCGAGTTGACCTGCAAAGAATGATGGAAACCCGCCGGTGAGCATGATAAGGGAAACTGTAAAGCCACGGAGGAAGGGGGAGAGTTCGCCGATCGATGTTGCGAAGTAGGGCATTTCTGTTACGGCACCTATGCTGCCTGTATCGTAGCTGTGGAAGCAGAGTAAGTAATGTATTTTTGGTTGGATTGAGGACGGAGGTGAGAGTTGCAAGACAGCCTACCCATTCAAAAACCCTCCCAAGGAGATAGCGACGGCGGACAAAACATAGCCTGGCGGCTTAGAGATGGTGAGCTTCATATCTTGTCAGTCGTTGGAAGGTGTAATTGTTCAAGCTTGTAGATAAACAGAGATCTATCGAAATTGAAAATGTGAATTTGACTGTTCTTATCTATCAGTGTTCTTGTAGGATCAGTATTCTTGTACCACACGTCATGGGTGCATGGGTTGAAAGTGGTTGCCTGCGATTACACCCTGATGGTTGGTTGGATACAGGATGGTGTAAGCAAGGTGCGGGGTAGGATTGTGTTTTGGCCGATCAGATGGCAGGAGCGACGTGCAGAGCTTGTCCTCTCGAACCATGACCGAACAGTCGAGAACAAGCACAATGAACTTCGGTCTGGCTTGCAAGTGGAAATTCTGAAAGGTATATCGTAGCTTTGTCTATCGTTTTCATAAGATACAGCAACCCATGGCCTATCGCCAGGGACAATCAACACAAACCATGACTTTTTTCTTGTTTGCTCATCAGAAAACAACCACAAATCATATTTGTACAATTGGCGTTACTTTTTCCATCCACACATCAGGAGTCATGCAGCTAAGTTTTTCTATATCTTCGGTTTCATGAGAAGAATCTAGGCCTTGGCAGAGGGGAAGACAGCCTTTGCGACGTTCTTTGCAGCCTCGAGAGCACCAGAGAGACCGAACTGGGTGTTGATACCCTCGACACGGTGGGTCGAGTTGATGTTCTTGACCATGGTGATCTGGTAGCAGGTGGCGGAACCTTGACGGGAGATGATGGTCGAATAAGCAAGGAAATATTCCCAGATCTGTGCAAATGTTGGTCAGTAGATGTTGATAGCACGAATGATAAAGATGACTTACTCTGAACCAGCGCTTGCCGTACTTAGCCTCGACCTTCTCGCGGTTGCCCATCCAGTTGCGGTACCAGCGCCACAGAGTAGCACTGTAGTGGACACCAATGGTGTCGATGCTCTTGATTTCGAAACCAGCACCCTCGAGCTTGTCGACAGTCCAGCCAAGAGGAGTAGAAGCGTCAGCACCGGGGAAGATGTACTTGTTCATGAAA
>Ga0268250_10000532_pt1 | contig 18002 bp, 16 predicted proteins | sample AgamicAsSfe_FD_200448 | JGI IMG/M metagenome (GOLD analysis project Ga0268250, IMG submission 200448) | Agave microbial communities from Guanajuato, Mexico - As.Sf.e (v2) (version 2) | ecosystem: Host-associated > Plants > Phyllosphere > Phylloplane/Leaf | place: Guanajuato, Mexico | collected... | reverse complement strand
CATTCGATGTCTTTCCCAAGGGCTGGGACAAGACATACTGCTTGCAGCATGTGGAGGCTGAGGCGGCGAGACCTGATGGTGTCAAGTTTGATAAGATTCACTTCTTTGGCGACAAGACCTTTGTGGGAGGCAATGACTATGAGATCTACGAAGACAAGAGGGTGATAGGGCATAGTGTCAAGGATCCGCAGGATACGATGAGGATACTGAGGGAGTTGTTTCCAATGTTGACGGAGGCGAGACTGGGATAGAGGTGTATGACACATGATGATTGAGGAATTACTGATACGATCTCTTGCGAGAAACACGCAGATGACATGACATGGATTTGAACGGAAAGTTGCGCAAGGGGAGAGGTGCTGTCAAGAAAGCAGCCTCCCAGATGATCATATAGGTTATGGAATCAGCCTCCGAGATGATCATATAGGTTATGGCTGTGTCTCATGGAAGTGCATTTAAAGAGACAAATCGTAGAGTCTGCTGGCATTGCTGCCATGTTCCCGACGAAAAAGCGATTTTGAGATGTCGTCTCGCTCAGAACTCGATCTTCACCCCAGTTCCTTGCATTCCCTTTTGCCTTCACGCGGGATCGCGAATTATTCTACTTAGCATATTGCAATGTACACGACGCGTCCTTGGTCGTGTCCCATCCTAATCTTCTTTCAAGTCTACAGTACCCACCTGAAAGAGGCACCTTCCTATCCTGTTCTTTGAGATAGTCCCAGCTTACTACTCCCATGCTCGGCATCATTATCTTCTCGATGTTTAACTCACCAGGCAGCAGTATTCCGAGCACTTTGGCACAGGTGGTACAAGACAAGACGACCACCTGCATCCCTTCAGTGAAAGTGTATCGTACTCGAAATGATGGGAGAAATCACGCCAAAGCCAGAGACACAAACAAAGATGTCTGAGACGGCCACCATCTCGGTTGCAGACTGCGAAGTGGTAGACATCCCTTCCACCGACCGAAAATCCCGGGCCACAGAGCTATGCATGTTCCAAGCAGCAGAGCCAATTGCAACGAAGCTGGCCCGGACAGCAGAGTACGCCAAAGATCCCAAAGGCTATCTCGCCCGCACTATCGGTGACTCAGTCTCAGTCCCAGACGGTACGCGTTGCATACCTACTGGACCTCTCGTCGGCGACATGTACGGCATGAGCACCAGCAAAGCCGAATTCGAGACACATATCGCCAAGCTACTCGGCAAAACCACCGGTCTTTTCTTTTCTACTGGTGTGCAAGCACAGCTTGCCGCCGTGAAGATCTACTGCGAGCGCGCCAAGAAAAATCCAGCAGCGTGGCACATCTCGTGCCATCTTGAGACCGCCGAGCAAGCCGCTTACAAGGAGTTATATGGTCTTTCCCGTATACTGCTAGGCACCGTGGCTGACAAGCTCGCAACTGTTGAGCAGATCAAGACTGTCCTGGATCGACCAGAGGCCGACCGTCCTGCTGTCATCGTTATTGAGATCCCAAATCGCGTCCTCGGCTGCGAGACGTACACATTCAGCGAGCTAGTGGAGCTCAGTGCCGCATGCAAAGCCGCCAAGATTGCCCTCCACATGGACGGAGCCCGTCTGTGGGAGATCGAACCTTGGTATCAGGCTAAGTTTGGGAAGACATTTGCAGATGTTGCTGGTCTCTTCGACAGTGTTTACTTTAGCATGTACAAAGGACTTGGCGGTGCCACCGGTGCTTTCCTAAACAGCAACGACGCGAGCTTCATCGACGAGGCAAAGATCTGGCAGCGACGAGGAGGCGGAAACGCGTTCAGCTCGAGCTATTACTGGATTGATTGTCAAAGAGGTTTTAACGAGAGTATTGGCACGTTTGCGAGGAAGCGGGAAAAGATGCTTGAGGTTGCCAGGGGAATACTAGACGCCACGAAAGGCTACAAAGCAGAAGATGGACAACCCATTGTGTCTTTCAGACCGTCACTGCCAAATTGCTGCCAAACACATACGATCTTCCACGGCTTCACAGATGCAGACTTCATTGCCGCACGAGATCGAGTGTTAGGGAAGACACATGTCAAGGTGTTCGGAGGGTTGAGGCCGAAGATTACTGGAGAGAGGCTTGCGAAGAGGTATGAGGTGATAACAGCGCCAAGGTACAACATGTATAGTAAGAGTGGTACCGCGACGAAGGAGGACTTGACGCACTTCGTGGAGTGGATGATCATGAGTGTGACGGAGAAGATTGACACAAAGGTGTTTGTGGATGGGTATGTGAATCTTTGTAAGGAGTTGTTGGCTGCGAAGTAGATGAGAAGCAGAGTTAGTAGATTTGTACTCGGGATCTCTTCGCCCAACAATATGGTCTCCAACAATTGTTCCTTCAAATGCTCGTAGCGATATATCGAAGCACAAGTTCGATGTATAATGACTAAGCCAACGCGCTTTGCTTGAACAGGTAAGGTCTTGGCGTGGAGTGTGTGGTTCGATAGGTTGTGCGTAAACTCCGGTCGATCCCGTCTGGTGTTTCAGCTCATGCTCATCAGTCAACAAACAAACAACATCAACTAGACTATACAGGTTGTCTCTCGACTATCGTTACAGAACAGCACACCAAGATGTCCACTACCACATCTACACGATCATTACTCACACAGCTCACTCGGGCCAATCGCAAAACTCCTTGCGGCTTTTCCTCCCATACAATCACTTCAGGACTTCGAGCTCAACATGCATTTCACACCCAGACATCGGACTCCCACAGCTCCGCCCTACCATGCACGCCGATACGATCACCCTCTCCTCGAATGCCATCCACACCTCGGCCTCGCCACTCGCCCATCCTCCACCACATTCCCTCCCGAACATTCACAACAACCCACCCTCGCCCCCGCGACCACCACTTTGACACTCTGAAATTCATGCAACGTCTCCAAGCGGAAGGATTCTCCGAGCCCCAAGCCCAAGCCATGCTGCGCGTCCTCTCCGACGTCGTCGAGGAGTCCGTCCAGAATCTCACCCGCACGATGGTCTCCCGCGAAGACGCGCTTAAAACCTCTTACACCCAAAAGGTCGACTTCAGTGCCCTTCGCACCGAATTGCTCAACCTGGACAATAGCGAATCGGCCTTGACCCGCGCGAGCTATGAAAGACTGAGTAATGAGCTGCAAAAGCTGAATAACAGGTTAAGAGATGAGGTGCAGCGGACGCAGGCCGGGGTGCGGCTGGATTTGAATTTGGAAAAGGGCAGGATAAGGGAGGAGACGAATAGCCAGGAGTTGAAGCTGAAGGAGACGGAGACGAGGATTGAGTCGGAGGTGGCCGGGTTGAGGGAGAGGGTGGAAGGGGTCAAGTTTACGACGCTGCAGTGGCTGATGGGAGTCATTACGGGTATTTGCGCCATTATGCTTGGGTATGTTGTTGAGTGTGGAGGGTTTGTGCTGCTACTAACGATTTGTCTAGTGCTTGGCGTCTGTTAATGTAAACTGCCTCGTGTGGCCACTCGTGATTGAGTCGTTGCCAATGGAGATCGGCTTTGCTTGGGTATTGTATGAATTCGGCATCAGAACCATCAGAGTCCCACATATCGGCCGGGATAGCCAGCACTGTTTACACCACATTGCCAGAGGCCGGTGATCAGGGTTAATGATAATGCCTAATGAACAATATCATCATGACAGTCACTTCCACCGACAAGCCTACACTTCTGCTCCAATCACTTCACTGATAGGCCACTCCATTACATGAATCGTTCTTCTCTCTCCTATTGCCTGCGAAGAAGATGTAATGCATAGGTATCTTCGGCTTCGGCGCAGTTGACGCGGAGCTGTAGAACAAGGGGGCGACAGAAGGTGATGGAAGGAAGGCAACAAGGGTGATGAAGGCGCGAGCAACAAGGTTGATGGGGAGGAAGACGAGCGAAGGAGGGAAGCAGGTGTCGCGGATTATTTCGGTATAAGACACGATCGCTTTTAGAAGGAACCATTACTACCTATAATACAAGTACATGATCTGCTGCATCTCTACCATCATCTTCTTTCCCAGTCCACGTACTTTCGTCATTAGACGCCGGATATGACCCCGTATACATCAGCCAAGCCACTTTCGACCTTCTTGGTCATTTCCAGCCCTAGAACCTTCCGAATCCTGTAGGCTGAGGAGTGATCCCGTTCGTGTAGGGCGATGCGCCTCCACCTCCGACAGGTCCTTGGGTCAGCATGAGTCGCGACGCTCCCAAGATAGGGGCATTGTCGTCCTGAGTTGCGACCGGGTCTCTTGACTTCCGCTCCTCGTTGTCGCGCTTGAGTTCCGCAATGGTGGAAGTCTGCTGGCTCATGTAGTTGATCATGAATGGCTGATGGATCTGTCAGTGAGAACTCCAGCAAGATAAAGTTGTGGTAACATACCATAGTGAAGTCATTGAGTCCGTGGCGCCACGAAAGCTCCATGACCACATCGAGTGGGATCAGATCGTAGCAGGCATACAGCATACCGACGTAGCATTCACGGCTGCCGATGTCAACAAACTAGGTAAGAAGTTAGCAATGGTGCAGGAAATGTTGCTCGACCAGTACATACGTATCGCAACAGATCCTCAACAACGTCACGCTTTGTGGATATTGCTGATGTCTCGATGGCATCCTTGAAGAGTTTGTCTTGCTTGGAAAGAGCGATCGACTTCTCCCATCTCTTGTTCTTGCGGTAGATCTTAGCAGCGATTTGACGGAAGAAGACAAGTTCGTGCTTCTCTAATCGTGAGGCCAAGTCGACTGGGTCGTAGTTGTCGTAGTTCTCGACGGAATCACGTAGAGTCTTGTAGTCCTCTTCTTCGATGAGTAAGTCGTTGATAGCATTGTTGACAGCACGTTTGTTCTGTCCTTGAACATTGAGGAGGAAAGGCTTGACTAGGGGAATGTTGTCAGACTTCTCAAAGATCTTCACTACACGATTGACATCGATTCTTGGTGTGAGTGCTTGTAATAGGTCGGTGAGAAGTGTCGGCTGTTCTTGTAGGTAGAAGTTGAGTGCTTTGTAGTAAATCTCCAGGTTCGCCACCTTGACAATGATGTCCTTGAAAGATTGGTGCTCCCATGCGTCTGAAGCTCTCTCCATCATAGCAATTGCCGCATTGTCGGGCTCGTCGTCAACTTGACTTTAAAATGGTTAGTAAGGATATTCATTTCACTTTGAAGTGCTGCTTTCGGAAAAATGTTTCACTTCAGAAATGCCGGTGTAAAAGTGAAACCAAAAGTGAAGAAAAAGTGAAAAAGAAAAAAGAAGTGCCAAAAGGTCAAAAGGTCAAAAGGTTATAAAAAGCTCCAGATAGTGCCAGCTTGGAGGACGTCCAAAACAGAGGTAGAGAATGCCAGATAGTCGAAAAGTCCTTTCCAGATGAACTGCAGAGTAAATCATAAGTATTCGAGTTGGACGTCGCCCAACTGCAATCATAGAGTGGACGTCACCGCTGCTGCTGCTGCTGCTTCGGTGACATTGCGGGCGTGTTTCGCACTCGCCTTGTGCGTCTTCAAGTCACCCGGTGTACCGCCATTGAAGCTACAGGGCTTGCAGGAAAACCTCTTTGCTGCTATGTTTGCTGCTCGCCGCGCGATGTCTGATGGCTTGCCTTTATGAACCTTTTTGACGCCGTTGATCTTCCTCCGGTGTTTGAGAGAGTCCTCGTGCTGTGCCAGGAACTGGTCATTCCCAGCATTGTAGTTGCATGGGTTACACCGATGACGCTGCGATGCTTTGTTCTTCTTCACGCGCTGTCTTCTGTGCTCGTTCTGATAGTTTTCGGCTTTCTCAGCCCGCACACGCTGTAGCTCGGCGATCTGTGCAGGACTCAGTTGGTCCTCTTCATCTCCTATGATGGACTCTATCAACCAAAATCGACGTCGACGAAATCTACACCAGCAGCTGAAATCGAGGACGTCGAAATCGCAATTATAGCCGAACGGCAGGCGTCCGCATGTGCCTACATCGGAAATGCTGAGGAAAGTTGTTGTTGTAAATGCCCAAGGGAGAAGGCATACTCCCGGAATGGAGTTCCTCGAAATCAGGAAAGCACCGAAGGCTCAGATGTCGCTGTAGAACATCGACATGTCGCAACCAAGCAGATCAGGATAAAAACCAGTCCTAGAGTTCCAGTACCAGCACCAGTAGAAGATAGAGGCCGCATTGAGAAGTCGAACCCAGAAAATTGTAGAATACGAAAAAAGCAGATGGATGTAGCACAAAGAAATAACATGGGAAGAAGTTTATCTTGAATGAGAAGTCCAGAAAAAGGCGAAAGTGCAGTGAAGTGGTGTAAGTGAAGTGAAATGAAATGAAGTCACAGCACAGTAGAGTGAAGTGTCTTGAAGTGAAGTCAAAAGAAATGAAGTTAGGTAAAGACTTACTAAAGGAAGACAAGCTCAGGCCAAAGGTGCGCCTCCTCACAAGCCCTCACCATCGCGGGAATGTTGACTCTCTGCCAGAACAAACGACAATGTTCCATGGTGCGTTCGGGGTTGTACTTGGACAAGGCAACACCAAGCGCGGTGAAGAGTGCTTTGTGGGCCTAGGTGATCGTTTAGCAAGCATAGGAGAGTGCGTATGATCACGGAAGCTACTTACTCTCTCAAGACCCAGACCAGCCTCGAGCAGTGCGATGAGCTCATCAAAGTAGCCATTGTACTCGTATTGCTTGACCAGGTCTTGTAGTTCCTCGGCATGCACGATGAGGTTGAGACCACAGATCTGTGCCAAACGAAATTCTTTCTTAACCACACAAGCCTCGTTGACTTGCTTCCACACTTTGACGCTGTTGGCCTTACGAGCGCACTCGACTGCAGCCTGGTAGTCCTCCAAGTGTACAAGGGTGGTTGCAAGCTTGGCCCAGTTGGAGATGCTGGTGAAGAAGATCTTGGCAGCCTCGTGGTATCCCTCGCTGTACGCTTTGTCACCAGAAACCTCGATGTCCGCAACGTTTGCAGATCGCAAGAACGTCTCGAGCTCGTTGAGCTGGTTCGTCCTCGCATAGCAGAAAGCAAGGCCAGTGTCAATTGGGGGCTCGCGAACAGTCTTCCGAGCCATCTTCAAGTACTTGATAAGCTCCTCGTCCTTGCCCGCATGTGTGGCAATTTCAATAACTTCGTTGTAGTTGCTTGGATCACCGGCACGAATGTACGACTCGATCGAGTCAGGCACCCGCAGACCATCTAGTTGTGCTTTGGCGACCTTGCTCCATACTTCAGGTTGATCCACTTTCTCCGCATAGTCTTGGGCACGATCAATGCTGACAACATGGTCGACTAAGACTTGTGTTGCCGAGACGTGGTCATTCTGCTTTTTGTAGATCTCGAATGCCTCTTCATACATACCAGCAGCAATCGCATTCTCAGCGATGTCTTCGGGATTGTAGGCGCTTAAGTCGTTGATGTAGTTCATAACACGTCCTTTATCCGTCTTGATGGCAGTCAAGACCAAGAGATTCTGCAGGATAGCGTTGTCTGAGAACGGCGATGGCTCGAGTATGATCTTCTCAAGTAGCTCGATGAGCTCAGCCGGCAAGTCGTTCTCCATGAAAGCTTTCACCACAACGCTGACCTTCGTCGGTTCTGAGGCCTCCGGCACTGCCGTTGAAATGACTTGATCCACAAGAGACCTCCTGTGAATATTGTCTTGGTTCAACACGTAGTGCCAGATCTCAGGATCGGCGCGCTCAAGGAGGTACCTCGATTGCTGCTTGAACATGCTGTTCTCGTTCGTGACGCTGATCAATTCCAGGTCGTTCTGGCCCTTGGTATAGGCAACGCATGCAAGGCTAGGGTCGCGCTTTTCACAGTATTTCCCGACTGTCAGGGTGTCGTACAGATCGTTATCCTGAAGAAAGCGCTCAGGACTGTTATTGCTATCTTCATATAAATGTTAGTTGAGGACTTTCCATGAGAAGTGCCAAACATACCAATATAGATCTTCGCGAGAGCGTTGTATACAGCCTGCTGTTGGTTGCCACTTGCAAGAGTCTGTTCGAGGAAAGGAAGGAGCAGCTTCAGTCGATTGCGGGATTCAACTTCTTGGACAAGCTCATCGATGGGAATTGCTTCTGGGTTGACGGATTGGAGGAGATCCTTGATGATTTTCTCATCACAGTCCACATCGAGAAGACCGCCGACAACAGCTGGAGCACGGGATGGGTTGACCTGCTGAACGTAGACCTCAATCGACTTGAACTGCTGGTTCTGGTAGAGGTATAGAACAAGTTCGTGAATGAAGTTGAAACGGTCGCAGATTATGATCAGAGGTAGCATTTCGGGGAGTCTCGCTTCCTTCAAGAAGTTCATGACTTTCTGGCCATCGAGGAAAGCACTGTCACGGCAAATGCGCTGTACTTCGTTCAGCTGGCCCATCGCAGTGGCAGCCTCGATGTACTTGAAGTGTACGTCTTTGTCCTCGCTAACATTGACGATAGCGCCGAGGTAGTGGAAGAGACCCTCTGCAGTCCGGTACTTTTCAAGAAGGTCGATGATGTTCGCAGCTCCGAGTAGATCAGAGTATTTCTGGGCCACGTGAATGACAGTCTGCAGGTTTTGACGGATATTGCTCTTCAGCATCTCGTTCATACATTCGAGTGACTGTTCCACGGATAGGCGACCAAAGTAGTTGTTGATCCAGTCTTCTGGCAATTTGTCGGTCTGCACGATCAAACGCTTGACCGCAGCAGGGTCCTCCGTGAGCTCGAGAGCGCGCGTGATAAGCCCAGCACCTTCACATAGCTGTGCAATGCGCGCTTTGTCGAAGTAAGAGAACATGTCATTGCCAAGAATCGCATCTGCAACTTGTGGTGCATTCATCAGATTCATTTCGAGCAAACGGGTCTGGAGGTGGCCTTGCTCGGGGCTGTTTGCGGAGAGAGCGTCAAGTAGAAACGAGGTGGCTTGCTGGTACATAGCTTGCGATTGGAAGACGTCTACAACACGCTCAATGTCGATGAGCGGTCCAGTTTCGGCCTTGACCAGGCTGGTTGCAAACTCTGCACCCCTGTCTGGGTTCACACGAACGACATGCTGAAGAAGAGCATTGTAATCTGGATTGTAACCAGTTTGCTGAGCGTAGGGCACAATCTTCTCGAACTGTCCGGTCTCCGCGAAGCATGCGATGACCTTCTGCGGTGCGTTTCCTGCAAGATAGATCTTCAGGGCGAGTGACACATCGTGAATGCGGACAAGGTCGCCGAGCTCTTCAGAGCATTCGAGCTTCTTCTCATCGAACCACTTCTCGATCAGGTGCTTGCGGCTTTGCGCAAGAACAGGTCGAGCTAGTTCCAGTGTTTCGTACTTGTTGAGGCCACCTTTGTCAAGCAGGACGCTGAAGTACTGGAGAATTACTGACATTTGACCTGTTTGTTGTGGCAATGACTTGAGCCTGTCGATGGTCTGCGGTGTGCGAAGGAAGCCACGAGGAGAGTTGGCGGCGATCTTAGCAGCCTCTACATATTGGCCAGAGCTGAAAAGCTGTTCGAAGCGCTGATTGTAAAGGTTGTCGGCTCCAGGAAGTCCTGCACGGGATGCCAATTTGTACGCGAGCTCAGCATTGGCCGGGTTACTCAAGAGGTATGATATAATGGTGCTCTCATCGACAGCGACGGAAAGCACTTCTCCCTTGCGGTTGATACCAACAATACCAGCAGACTCTTGGTCGGGAGCCGTGACGAAGATGGTCTCACTGGAGATGCGGTTCATGAAGATGCACGTTCCAGTTTCAAGGTCGTAAAGGTGAATGAAGCCGTACTTTGTGACCACATACGCGATGCTGTACTTTGCGGACACCTGCATTGCTACCGGGAAATCATTGGTTGCCTCAGGTGGGAAGTACAGGTCCACAGCCTTCTTCGGAAACACTGGCGCGCTTGCCTGGTGGTCGACCTCGACGACGTGAAGCTTTGCCCCGGTAGCAGTACGGACTGCGAAGGTGAAGAGCTTGGTGTCCACCGGCGAGCCTTCCAGGCGGATTGAAGCGAACGCTGCAGCGTGACCCTCAATGGCTTGACTGATACCACGATCTTTCGAGTAAAGTTGCATCGAACCGACGACCCGTCCTGCCTGCTGAGATATGCCAACCACCACCATCCACTTCCCATCGTCGCTGACGCGGTAGTTGATGATTTGACAGTTCTGCGAAGACTGTTAGCTTCTCAAATCTTTAGATATGCTCCCTATGTATCTCACAGCAAGAGTGGCATGTCGCTCAAACACCTTCACTGGCGAAGCTTGTGCCTGATCGAAGATGTTCCAATGGTACACACTGGTATCTGTCACTAGACCAAGCGTATTCTCATCGAAGAACTTCCAGAACACAACATCCTCATTCATAGTTGCAGACTTCAGCTTCGACTTGTTGCCCAGATCGAATATCTGCAATGTCCTCTGTTGTGCCTTTAGTGCTATTATGAGCTTGTTCCAGTGCATGATGGCGCTGTCAGCCTTAATAGGCCGCCGTATGACATTGTTTCCATTCTTGAGATCGACGATGATGACTTCAGGCGACGCGTTGTCGTCAAGCTTTTGTCGTACGCAGATGTAGTGGTCGGATTCTAATGTCTGTGAGGTATTAGTAGGGTGTGCCTTTTGTGCTCCGTAACGGCACTCACAGTTGAGTTAAAACCAATGGATGCCGACTATTGCTAGTATTAGTCTGTATCGATGTGTTGAGCAAACCCCTGGGAAATTGACGTGACAAACCGCAATGTCATGTGAAGTGAGCTGTCGGAATGGTCAGCTTGAAGTTCAGCACGACGCGACCAGGTAGCATATACCTGAAGTAGCTCCGTGAAGCGAATTGGAAGCGGCGCCATGTTGGTGTTTGTCTTGCGACTATGATACAACACGTATGATGATTGCGCCGCTGCGGCAGAACGAGCTGAATGAGTGAACACTCAATGGTAGAGCAAGTGAATGCGTGACCAAGGATGAGATGAGTCGTCAGAAGAGGCGTAAAGTCGTGAAGGGTTGTTGTTGAATTATTGGTGAGGGATGTATGGCTTTGGTTGCGTTTCAGAGGTGATTGATCGGTGTCAGCGTCGTTCGTAGCATCTGCCACCCCATCTGGCAATCTGCAGACTACCCTGCCGATAGAGGTTCGTTCAATCAACGACAATTACCACTTAATTACCACAAAGGTATGCCTACATCTGTCTATGTAGTTCTACTGGCACTGGCACCCCTTCAATTACACGTCGAGGGTTGCATAATATCGACCTGTCCCAGGGTCTCAGGGCTCACGATCTGACAGAGCACTGCAAAGCAGAAGTCAGCCAGTGGAAGCCCTCCAGGAGTATGTGCATGTTGATGACACAGTGTCACGATGCAACCAGGACGATGAATAAGCGGGACAAAGCACAAGCAACAGAACGTGAATAGAAACTTGGTGAAGATAGCTAGATTTGTGCTTCTTTCTGACATCTGCTGGCGATGCCGGTTTTCTTGCGCAATGCACATAGCACAGCGCGGTGAGGCTCCATAAGTAGCCATAAACAGCTGAAAGCATATGAGGCAAATCATTGCGTCGATGTCCATACGAAACTGGACAACAACGCACCCAAGATCTGCTTCTTTTCCTTCTCCACTCTACAGACGGGTCTCGTTCTCATGGAGTTCGCGCATTGTCAAAGACAACGGATCTCTCGAATTGAGACTGCTTTTTAAGTAGGTGTGATTTTTTGCGTTTGTTTTGTGAAGAAGAAACTATCAGGATCGAAGCCAGAAAAGTTTATATCGTGTTCGCCAGACCTTCCCTTACCGGAGTCTCAGGAAAAGAAGTGGGATGCGCGGGCAAAGGACGAAGAGTCACATTTCGTAGGAGTAGTACAAAGACCTCGAACATTCACCAGCATATCTAGCATAGAAGGATTCAGTGACCTGCTCTCGTAGCCCTAATTACTGCTACACTAGAAGCAGTCTGTACGATCTTTTACCTCGAAGCACCACAATCTATCTTCAGAAACAGGCGAAACCACCCAGCATGGCGGAAATTGAGGATCCTATCACGAACGGCAATGGCCACACCTTTTCAGACGATGAAGGCAGCGCGAACAGTGACGGTGCAGGCGACTCGGATATTGAGGCGCCGGAGAATGCTGCCATCCACAAGCCACGATCTGCACTTAAGAAAGCATCTGCATCCATACCTCTCGCAGCCGCACCGCGACCAGAATTGCCAGAGCAGCCAAATCCAGAGGACATCAATGTACAGGAGCTCACACCACTGTCTCCCGAGATCATCTCGAGACAGGCGACCATCAACATTGGAACAATCGGACACGTCGCACACGGAAAGAGTACGGTGGTGAAAGCGATATCAGGAGTGCAAACGGTTCGCTTTAAGAATGAGCTGGAGAGGAACATTACGATCAAGTTGGGATACGCCAACGCAAAGCTATACAAGTGCCAGAACTCTGATTGCCCAAGGCCTACATGCTACAAGAGTTACAAAAGCGAGAAGGAGGTCAATCCGTTATGTGAAAGAGACGGATGCGACGGCCAGATGAAGCTCCTCAGACACGTCTCGTTCGTCGATTGCCCTGGTCACGACATTCTCATGAGTACTATGCTTTCGGGAGCTGCAGTCATGGATGCTGCACTACTTCTTATTGCTGGAAACGAAACTTGCCCTCAACCTCAGACATCCGAGCACCTTGCAGCCATCGAGATCATGAAGTTGAACCACATCATCATATTGCAGAACAAGGTGGATCTGATGAAAGAGGAGGGCGCGGATCAGCACTATCAATCGATTCTCAAGTTTATTCGCGGAACAGTTGCAGACGGATCACCAATCATACCTATATCCGCCCAGTTGAAGTTCAACGTCGATGCCGTCGTTGAGCATCTCATCACAAGCATTCCTGTACCACCACGCGACTTCACTGCAGCACCGAGACTTATCGTCATTCGATCTTTCGATGTCAACAAGCCTGGTGCGGAAATCGAGGAACTGAAGGGCGGTGTTGCTGGTGGAAGTATTTTGAACGGTGTGCTTAAGCTTGGAGATGAGATTGAGATCAGACCGGGTATTGTGTCGAAAGACTCGCAGGGAAAGATTCAGTGCAAGCCCATATTCAGCAGAGTCGTCACGCTGTTCGCCGAGCACAACGATCTGAAGTTTGCCGTACCAGGTGGTTTGATTGGTATGTATCAAGCGACTCGAGGATGTGGGCAAAGCTAACAGTATGACAGGTGTCGGAACTCGCGTTGATCCTACACTTTGCCGTGCCGATCGTTTGGTCGGTTTCGTCCTCGGTCTCAAGGGCCAACTACCGTCCATATATACGGAGATTGAGGTCAACTATTTCCTGCTACGACGATTGCTAGGTGTCAAGACTGCCGACGGAAAGCAGGCCAAGGTGGCTAAACTCGCAAAGAACGAGATTCTCATGGTCAATATTGGAAGTACCGCGACTGGTGCCAAGGTTATCGCCGTGAAGGGTGATGCTGCCAAGCTCAGCTTGACAAGCCCAGCATGTACAGAAGTCAAGGAGAAGATTGCGCTGAGCAGACGTATCGAGAGTAAGTTCAGCAACTTACTCCAGTAGAAGGCAGTACTAACATATTTTAGAGCACTGGCGTCTCATCGGCTGGGCGACCATTCTGAATGGTACTATTCTTGAGCCTATAGAGTCATGAACAAGCAGCAGCTTTGGCACCGACGCGCCATGAGCAACTGCAAGCCTACAGGGCGCGCTGTTACCAGTGTATCTTGATGAGCTGGGCATGAAAGCATATGTTATGGCGCTAAGGGAGCACGAATGATGAGTTGAGGGAAGCCTTTTGATGAGCGCATGTAGCGATATAGAGCACCTACCTGCATACAAAAGCACATCCAATCATGACCAATTCCCGCCGGCGCTTTGTCCCGGTCGCCGTTTAATCCTTTGAGCTTTGACATCCATCACATGGCTCTCACTTTTGTGGTGTTATCCGCATGTGCTGCTAGGTCCTTTATCCACACAGCAGGTACCTACCTTACACATTACGCCGAGACTGCCCCTCCTAGCCGCACATCTGACGCCTTGCTTCGATCTCTTGGATACAATAGTCATCCCTTTTGAGCTATTCAAACTGCTGCTCGAACTCTCGCGTATCTACTGTTTATCCACTCTCAGATATGGCTGAAGATGACCAGCACATCCGTCGACCTCAGCCTCGGCGGCCTGGCACATTCTCCATGACACCTCTCACTACAGACGGAGCGTCTTTGAAACCTTCTCCGCGTGTCTCCCCCAACACGCCGACATCCTCCACTTCCGAGCTGCTTGCCAGTCCATCCGGCGGCATCGGCCAAAAGACACGCTCCGTGCTGAATCTGACCTCTTCTGCTCTGTTTGGTATTTACTCTCCGGAGGGTCGCGAGAACTACGATCCGCAAAGTGTCGATGCTAGCCGGTCAGGCCTAACACCATATGGTACTGGTGCACAGACACCGATGCGGAGTCCGAGCGTTGAAAGACTTTCCGGCGCTGGTAGCAAGAACACGTCGAGTTTCTTCATGACTGCTAGTATGGCCGACCTTGCAAGGGAGGCAGATAGGAAGAGCAGGAGATCAGAAATGGAGGATGCGACAGGGAAGGCGAATCGGCGTACGAGTACGGTGGACAAGAGCACGGCAAGGCCAAGGGCAATGAGTCACGATCACAGGATGAAGTTGATGACCAAAACAATCCAAGGCATTCTCTTGAGAGCAGTGGCACTTTTTGTTATCGGTGTGGCTTATGGCATTTTCGTCACACAGTTACAAGATAAACAGGTCGTGGTTCCAGTTAAGGTTGAAGGCGTCAACACTGATAGCATATGGTACCTGCCACTCTGGGGTGCGAGTGGTGTCGTCCTAGGCAATGCGCTGCCATCTCTCGATCGTCTTTATGGAACAAAGGCTGTTAAGCATAGAGACATGATAAATCAGCAACCACAACGGAACAATGAGAAGACGAGCCAAGACCAGGCTACAGCAGGCGACAACGTGGAAAATAACACGAGGACAGGTCTGGGAGCTGAATGGAACCCTATCGTGCGGAGTATTGGCGCATTCGTTGGTGTTGCATACGCTATTGTAAGTCTTGTTGACTCCAGGCGGAGTTATTTGGCAAATACTGATCAGAGATCAGCGCCGACTACCATGGCAGTCCACCCTTCAACTGTCCCTGACACTTGCTCTTGCGAATCCTTGTCTCTGGTGGCTCACCGATAGAACACGAAACGGCTTCCTCTTCTCGTCATTCGTTGGCTTCGTCGGGGCGGCTGGTCTGTTACTCGTATGGCCCGGGATGATACCGACTGCCTCTCGATCCCTGGTCACTCCCTCCACGGCGTCTGTAATTGGCGCAAATGCCTCTTCGAGTACTGCCCAACGACATGCGGGCTTACCTGAAGATCTACCGCTTGGACTTGGGAAACTTGGACTGACTTATGAGGGCATCGGAGTCGCAACATGGGTTGCCAGCGTGCTATTCTGCAGTGCAGTATGTTTCGGCAACATTGGACGGCGATTGCATGGCTCGCAGAAACGCTAGGTATCTCCATGTTATTAGGATTTGACATGATATACCCTTGATTTTGCAGAACGAGAATATGATCATGACTGTCTGTGCTTCAGATGTTTCTGAGAAGTCAAGTGTCGTGCCTGCCGTCAATAGGTACTCGAGCATATAACCATGCGAGCATCATTGCCTCCAGTACTCAGCGCTCATGCAAGCCCTCCATTGATCTCAAAGACACTACCATTCACATATCTCGCCTCATCACTTAGCAGCCACGCCACCGCATTCGCAACCTCCTCCGGCGTGCCCAGCCGTCCCATCGCAACTTTCGCAGCACTCCTCTTCATCGCCTCCTCGCCCTCAACGACATCAGAGTTCGTCGGTGTATCTATATAGCCCGGCGCGATAGCATTGACCCTGATGCCCTTCGGTCCAAGCTCCATGGCCAGTGACTTTGTGAAGCCAATCACACCCCACTTTGAAGCGCTGTACACCGACATGAGTGGCGCGCCTTTCGTGCCTAGGATTGACGATACATTGGTTATTGTGGCCCCAGGCTTGAGGTGAGATACGCATGCTCGACTCAACGCGAAGGTGCCGAAGAGATTCGTATTTATCAGCTTATGGAAGTAGTCATCTGTGGTATTGATCAGGTCGAATGCGGTTGGATTGACTCCAGCGCAATTGAAGACGTGATCAATCTTGCCAAGATCATTCAGCACGTCCCTCACAAACCTTTTACAGCCTTCTGATGAGCTGACATCAACCAGCAACATCAGCAGGACTTGCTCCTCGCTGATTGTGGATATCTTTTCGTGCGGAATATCCACAATGTCTGCCAGCGCGAGATGTGCGCCCAATGCAGCGAGCTTAATGGCTGTGGCTAGACCTATGCCACTAGCTGCTCCGGTAACCAAGATCACTTTGCCCGTGAAGTCTGTCATCTTCAGTCCGATGTCAGAGGGCTAGCAGAACAGAAGCTCTCCAGGGTGTGCTTCCTTCCAGCAGCAAGTACTGGCTTGCCATTGAAGCTCCCGAGTCACGTGGCATCACAGATTGCGGAGAAAGCTTCCGATTGCCAAATGCACGTCATCGGATCTGTATCCAAGATCCTATTCTTCTTTACCATCATCATCTTAGCATCTTAACATTCTCTCCTTACTTACATAACTCAAACACTACCGTCTGGTCTTCAACGACAACACAAAACCAGCCGTCATGTCTTCTTCCACTCTCAATTGGCCTCTTCTGTCCATCCCCGCCTACTATATCTTTTCCGTCGTTCCTCACGTCGTAAGTTTTCTATCCCGTGGACCACCTCGATACCTGAACATTGGCTAACTCCTTGCAGTATGCTGGTAGCATCCTTAGCTCAGAAGGCTACAAGCCTAACAATGCGAACCCCAAAGCTTCCCTGTCTCCTGCAGTTGTGGAGGGCAAAGTAAGTACTTTTGTTCTTCGAGCAGATCTTAGCTCTCAATCCGGCATAACTGGGTTAAGCGGAGGGAAGATCCGTCACTATGCACATGAGACGGAATGGCGCTTCTGCAGACTAGTAACAGTACTAACAGCTCCTCTTAAATAGGTCTCCGATGCCACATTCCAAAAGTACCAGCGCGCCGAAAATGCCCAATCTAACAACCAGGAGCAAATGCCCCTCTTCGCCGTCGCCGTACTCGCCAGTCTGTTGGCGGAAAGATCCACCATGAGAGGACTTGGCAACAAGGCTGCTGGCGAGGATATCACAGGTCTCACCTTCTTCATTGGGTCTTGGTTCTTGATCAGATCATTGTACGTCGTATCCTACATTCAGATTGCGGACCATGCCACCTCCTTTGTGAGGAGCACGTTCTGGGGTCTAGGAAGTGGGCTGGCCTTCTGGCAGATCTACAAGGCTGCTGAGATTCTGGGTGCTTGATTGTGGATGCTGCAGGTTTAGGGAAATGGGCTGATTCTGACATAATCTGATACGGAGTCCTGTACGAGTAGAGGTGATGCTTAAAAAAGCTGAGATAGTAATTAACTCACATAATGACCTCGGTGCTTGATTGGTGACCCATGAGATCGGAACTGCCTCCGATGTGATTACAGCAAAAAAGTTCAGACAAGATTGTCGATTGCAAGATAGTTTGCAAAACAGACAATGGCGCCGACTCCAGCCCCTACAGTGTGTAAAACGCTTCACAGCCGCTTACAATCGTGCTAACTACGTCTAGATCGGAAAGCGCAAGCGCGCCGCACAAGATGAAGGAAACGCACCTACACCACCCAAGACCATCTCCATTCAGATCATCACCGGGTCCTATGAGCGCGTCCTCCATGCCTTGACAGCAACCTTCCCACCACCACAGACCACAACTCCGGACAACGCAACAGACGTCACCTTCACCGATACCTTCCTCTTCCACGCCCACAGTTCCTCCATCTCCAGCCTCGCCATCTCTCCACCCACTACCGCAACACCCACCCAGCCAACCACAAAGCGCATCCTCGCGACCGGCAGCACCGACGAGCGCATAAACCTCTACCACGT
>Ga0268250_10000527_pt1 | contig 18100 bp, 16 predicted proteins | sample AgamicAsSfe_FD_200448 | JGI IMG/M metagenome (GOLD analysis project Ga0268250, IMG submission 200448) | Agave microbial communities from Guanajuato, Mexico - As.Sf.e (v2) (version 2) | ecosystem: Host-associated > Plants > Phyllosphere > Phylloplane/Leaf | place: Guanajuato, Mexico | collected... | reverse complement strand
CTCCAAAGATGCTGTGGAAGGGCCAGAGTTGTATCGAATGCAGCAGGGCTGTCCGTGAGCATTGCGAAACCACCATGGCTGGTCCGACAGCAAATTATTCGACTGAGTTGGACAACACACGTGATACATCCTCATCAGAAGGAGACCCAACAAACCAGCACCAGTATTCCAATCATCCTTCCTGACAGCTCCGATAACGAAATTCCCACTTCATCTTTGTTGCGAGTGAAGGAGGGATCGACCATCGTCTCTTCCATCTGCTCCTGGTCCTGAGACGTTTTACGGCAGATGCGATATCAAGTTGTAACCCTAGATGGAGACCCTTGGTGACGTCCAGAGAACGATCTCTGTTTCGCCTGAGGGTTGAGCGAGATCCAAAATCTTGTCTAGAACCGGTTCCTTCGCCCACGTTGAGAATATGCATCGGGACGTGCATATCGTGGGACGTGCGATTTGAAAAGCGACTGAAGGTTGGCGACTGCTTGTCGTAGCGAGGCAGGATATGTCCGAGGAAACAAGTATGTTGGGCTATTTTGTCCCTGGGTGTGACGGGAGGATTTGAAGCGAATGATGAGATCGCGGTTTTCGAAGATGAGATCAACGTCGTGAGTAGAGTGATGCGTATAGTGGACCAAAGACTTGTTGATCAGCCCTTTTGTAATTGGTGATGCGAAGACCGTCGATTATCACGTCGCGTATTTCGCGTAGCAGGGTGCGGACAGGCGACATGTCTAGATCTGGCTGGGGTTACTGCGAGAAGGTGGACTGTAACGAAAAGAGAGAGAGGTGCAGTCGAGTCGTGCGCACATCCTTCGCTTTTTGTTCAATCCTTTGTTGGGTGGCCCAGGTAACCATCATTTGGTTCAGGGTGCGGTAGGAAAGGGTTCATCTCTGTCTGAGCATATTATACTTGCCATGTCTTCCCTCGGAGTTGCTAATTGGCTCGATATTGCTGAGCTCACTGGAATTACAGGAGCTGTGGTTGGCTTGTTGTGCAAGTTGTACCAAGGTATCCAGTATGTAAGCCTACCATAAACATACATACTGCGCTATAGGCCATAATCTCTCAACAACATCCTCAACGGACATCTCAACCCTGCGTCTCAGCAAACAAGGACTGCTGTTTGCGAACAGCGGTCACAACAATATGGTTCTGCGGACTAAACTTGTTCGATTTCTATTTGCATTGGTTGAGGTTTCTTCGAAGACGCAATTAAGTCTTTGCTTATAGACACAGTGTGGTATGCTAAATAGTCTTGGAATAGCCTACCAGCGCTTGCTCGCATATGCTACAGCCAGTTATCTTACTGCATTACCCAACGTGCCAATTTCCTTATCGAAGTATGAGGATCTTTGGTCTTAGCAGTTGTTGTCAGCATGCAGCAAAGACCCAAGGCATGCGCGCTGTGGAACGGAAACGTGTTGGGATGCTCCAATAGTGGTGACGTCATCAGGGGACACCGAGGCTAAGCAACGTGACGCGATTCGAGCTTAACAACAACGCGATGATTTGGCAAGAACGCGATGCCAGCGCGTCTCATCTATTGCTACAAAACAGCATGAAAACCGTGTAGCCATGCACGCGTGTGTAATGTCACCATGCCCGCGACCCCCAGGTTGTTGACCACGAAACAGTCTTAGAAGCTCTACAACATACGTTACGTCGTATGCGTTGATCGCCTCAAACCTTCAGGCCACAAGGTCAATCTATCACGCGTGGTCGGATACGCCCGATGCGCCACCATCAAGAAAGCTCGTTGGCTAGGATTCACATTCCAGGAATGTCGTGGCACGTCAATCACGAGATATCCGCGCCTTCGCTGCTCAGTACACATCGGTAGCTGCGATGGAGTTGTTGCCATCAAATGCACTACACAGAAGGAGTGTATCTCAAGGCTGCATCAACTGCAACAATTGCGATATGGGTGCTGACGTCGGATCCACACCCCACCGTCGGACTCTGTATTCATTCTGCAGTGCAAACATCCTTTGTTTGTTAGTCGATCATCACTCCACAGTGTTTAAAATATCAAATACAAGACGCTAAACACGAATTCAGTCGACTCGCTGCGGCATCGCATACCTCAAAACGGCCCATCACAGAATGCGAGTCTGTCCACCAGTTTGCGAATGGTTCAGGGGTTGCCCAAACCAAGCCCTTATATACTATGCCTTCTCCGATAAATGGCTATGTTGTTGTTGCATTGGATACACGCGGATCGGGATTCCGCTTTGCGCAGAAGATGGCTGGAGACGCGGCACTTGTGTCGACACCGAGGGGCAAAACTGGTTCTGTGATTCGCATGCAAATCGATGCGATGCCATTATAGAGAGAACACCAGGTCGCTGTACGGGGAATCCGCATCGCTGCATGCGTGTTGGAACCTTGTATCAAGACAACTACGATGGCCAATACTTCTGTATCGGACACATGCCAGATTACCAAGGACCGCTCCGTAGCGAGCCGGCCAACCCACCACAACGACCTACATTACCGCCAATAGGACGTTCGATGGTCTCGCAGATTTCCATACCTACGCCAAATCTTTCAGACATACAGTCAAGAACTTCAATACCGCTGCCACCATCGCATGCATCATACCAGTCCCGAACAGTAACAACTAGGCGCAGACAGGCTCTTGGTACGAATCGAAGCCAAGATGTATCCGCTTCTAATGTCCTTGTACCCCATGCTACACTCCCGAGAGTGGTCTCTCGACATTCGAACCGTACTCCATCCATCGCCACACAGCCTCAAGGTCTTGTTGCACGTATCGCAAGCGCTATCTCGTCCCTGTCTGCGATTCTTTTGTCTTCCGAAAACGATTTGCCTCCATCTCTCACTGGCATCGTCCCTACAGATCCAGACACTCCAGCAGTGGCGCCAGCAGCACCGCACTCAACATTCCGAGTCGACTTGAACGTCTTCTCAACTGTTGTAGATACTGAATGTTGCATATGTTTGGAACCGCAAAGGAGTATGCGTCGTCTCATCACTTGTAGTCATATGTTCTGCGAAGAGTGTTTGTCGAAGCAGGTCAACGGGCCGTATGCGAGGGCCCACGATTGCCCGCTTTGCCGGAAAAATATATTCGAAGGCACGGAATGGGAGACGTACTGAGCTTGGAAAGTAAAGGATTAGAGAACTCTTGATACAAACCAGATTGTTGAGTTTGGTCATCGGTAACAGTAACGTGTTTTCTGTCACTACTCGCATGCTCCCACACTGTCGGAGCCGTGGCTTCATTTCGTCTCTCACTTCGCCAAACTCATCACTCACTACTCCGCTGTCTTCTGTCAGTTTCCAGCAGTGTTTGCAAGTTTTGGCACACGGAGACTGACTACAGATTCTGCACCCTCGATACTGTCTTCATTCTTCAACCTTGGTTGAAGCACAAATTGTATACCAAAAACCAAACGATGGTATCAAGCAACCCCATTAAAACACCTCTTACAATGGCATTACCGTCAAAGTCCGCAGGTACTTCGTACGTGTTCTTACGTCGCTTTAGGTAGCGGCGACGCTGACGTTTTATAACACAAAGGTTGTTCAATAACCCCACTCTCTCCGACGTCAAGATTCGCCAAATTTACAAAGGCAAGGCTAAAGTGTACTTCGCACATAAAGCTGTGCTCTGCGCACACTCTAAGTGGTTTCTCAAAGCGTTTACCGGAACATCCAAGGTATTACCCTTTCTCGAAGACCTCAACCGATCTTCGCTAAGTCCCTTTTTCAGCAAACTTCTGAGCAAACAATCGAAGTGCTCGATGACGACCCGAAGAACTTCAAGCTCATGCTCAAGTTCATTTACACTATGGAATTGCCTTCCCCTTCATGCCCAGACTGGTGGGGTATTGAGGCCATAGCCGAGCAGAATATCAAGGTTCCCATTGGCGTCCATATTCTAGCTGACAAGTACGAGATTACTCCTCTCCTGCACCCTACCTGCGACCAAGTCGAGGTTGCTATGCGCACTCACGGAGGGTCTCTGCGCGCTAATCTCATTGCTGAGGTTGTTGCAGCGTATTATGGTGCTTGTTCACACGCCCAGAGCACCATGGGTATTACCATAGCACAGGGAACCGACAAGCATGCTGGTTCTTGGATCCCGCGCAGCCAGATGCATGCAAATACTACATTTGATTCAACGGTTAAGAAATACGGTTTTTTCGCCGCGGACCTTGTGCTTGCCTTGAGATCTGCTGGACGTTTAGATTTTGGCAGATAGTCTTCGAAACTGCAGAGGTTGAGAGCGAACAGTACCACGGAAGTCATGTCATTTTGAGAGAAGTTTATAGGCTTGCAGATCAAACAAAGGTCGATTCGGGCCAAGAGTCCACTTCTGTACGTATTATGCCTCGATAGAGTCACCCATTGTAGGGAACATACCATACGATGACTCAATGCATATCCAGCGCACTGCTACCCTCCCATTGACCCCACAACTTCCTCATGATACCCTGCCTCTGCAACGTGTCTTGTAGGTCTTTCAACGCAGCAAGTCTACCACTGCCATCCTTCATCTTCCAGTTCCAACCTTCCGAGCGACCAGCCATAACCAGCTCCCACTTCGCCTTGTCATCCGTTGATAGCATATGTGCCTCTGGTTTGCTGGATACCGTGACCGGATCGCGTGCCTGTAGGAAAGCAAAGTTGGCTGTACCCTGCATGCATTCGCGAACCTCGAGAATTTTCGTAGTCAGGTGCGGGTTATATACACGCGCAGTGTCTGCTAACTTTAGCAAAGAGCTCTTGTAAGCTCACAACATGTTTACTCACTGACGATACCGATCTTCATCTCATCAGCCACATCCGCGACAGCAACTTCCATCTCTTGGTGACCTGTCTCTTCAACCATTCTCACGTTGATCTGACGCCCGCCGACTTTGCTCCAACACAGCTCTTGTACCGCGCGTTCTGCTTCTTGTTCTCCAGCGATCCTGATGAATGTGCGTAACGGGTAGGCAAGGTTTTTGACGTTGGGCAGAACAAAGTCAGGCGAGATGGTGAAATCTTGGAAGAGCGTGAGCACGTCTTGATAAGTGAGTTGTGGTGGGTAATTGGAAAGCTCAATCTTGTCCCAATGCATACTTGATCGTCGTGATGGTGTGGGAGAGGAAGGTGGTGTAGGTGGTGTAACTTTGATTATGATCGAGTGAGGAAGAGGGATTCGAGGTGGGGCTCTACGATGTGCGCTGAGTGAATGGACGGTCTTCGTGAAAAATCGGTGAGTGCGGTTGGACGGCTTGGCCATTTGCACTTCAGGGTCCGATATCATCATTGTAGCCTAGCTTTGGTGATTAGCAGTGTAGATACAAGATCACTCCAATCATAAAGAGGTTCTGTTGAGGCAGTGGTTAAGAGAGGTCAAGGTACGATGTTGAAGATTGCTCAATGTTTATATTCTACTTGATGTGTGTGTACACGGTCACCTTGACAATGCAACTCGTCTTCACCTAGGGTTTGCAAAAGTACATATTGATTGCGCAAGTCCTGGAGGCGACACCTCAGGCGCTACACACACATCTCGGACGCCTCTCTCACCTCGCAGCTAGCGTGACGAGGTAAGATATCATATTGATGATCACCACCACTTCTCAGCTTGCGCACTGACTTGACTGAGGAAGAATTTTGTGTAGGGTTTCTCGAAGAACTTGACACGCAATTCTCAACCGGGCTGAGGCTGGCCATGAGACCTCTTGAGACGAATGAACAGGATCTAGGGAGTTATAAGCCCAGAAAGTGTTCTCCGTAGTATTCTCTTACCACATTTGCGAGTGGAGACAGCAATTCTGATTAGCTGAGATATTCAGTCGACATGAACCCATGGCGATGCGGGAGTACATCAGAGGACACGAGACAACAGAGAAAGATGAAAAAGCTATAAGGGATAACGACAAAGCCAGGTTTGAGTGGAGGTATGATGATATGATATGAACAAGCGGAGGCCAGAGCGTTAGTGAATTGCTAGCTGGAATGAAACTTGAAGACGAAAGCAAAGCAGCACAGTCTGAGAATCAGAAAACATAAGGGATCCGCGCACTCGGCAAATCTCTCGTTGAATGGTTAGGGAAAACATCGCGTCAGAATGAGACAAATGAGAAGAGCATTATGCAATGGAGATAACATTGCCTACCAGCTTCTCAGTGGGATACGAACTTAGCGTTCTTCGGTAGACTTTACGAAGCCCACTCACCCACACGCCCAATCCGAGGTAAAGGCTTATCGTCCAACACAGCCACCTCAATCATTTCCGCCCTTAACTATCTGTCCTCAGGTGAGTCACGATTATAGGGACAGTGGCACAAGTGACGTTAAGAGCCGAAAAGGCAGCCGCGAACGAGATGCGGAGGTTGACGCGCTCCGATTGGCAGCCGGAGAAGGCCGATGGTGGGGCAGTCGCGGGGTATCGTCACCATTTCCACTATGGTTGCAGGCCGTCTCGTTGCATGTCGGCGATTAATTTGCCTGATGTCCTGTTGTTTTCTTGCGTATATCCAATTGCGCGTATCCAAGTCTCCCTCTCGCATTGCCCAGGTGACATAGCCATCCCTTTTGCTCAAGATTACTTTGTCGATCGCCGAAACAGCATCCCACCAAGCCCCACCTTCCCCTGAACGCATCTAGCGGTAATCGTCAAAATCATGGCCGAATCAATTCCCAAGACGCAAACTGCAGGTTGGATCCAAGATCCCGGCCCTGATTGCGTCCTCCAGATCCGAAACGATGTCCAAGTCCAGACCCCTTCCACCGGCGAACTCCTCGTAAAGCTCGAATACAGCGGGATATGTCACAGCGACTGCCACAACCTGGTCTCCCCTGGCAAATACACTGAGGTGCCTGGTCATGAAGGCGTCGGCACTGTCGTATCACTTGGCCAGGGTGTATCAGAAGACCTGCTAGGAAAGAGGGTGGGCATAAAGTGGCTTTGGAACGCGTGCAAGGAGTGCAGTAGCTGTAAACAGGGCAAGGAGAACCACTGTGCCAAGCAGAAGAACACTGGACGGAGTGTTTGGGGTACATTGCAGCAGTATGTGGTTGCGGATGCCAAATTCGTGACCAAGATACCAGAGGGAGTCAAGAGCGAGATTGCGGCGCCACTACTCTGTGCAGGCCTGAGTCTTGCGGGCGCCGTGTCCAAACTCACTCCAGAGGTCAACTCAGGCGACTTTGTGGCTATCATCGGTGCTGGGGGTGGTCTTGGACATATCGGTGTGCAGATTGCTACCATCAAGGGATACAAAGTCATCGCGATTGACAGCGGAGCCGAGAAGGAGAAGCTGACCAAGGAAATGGGTGCCGTCGCCTTTGTCGACTACGCCAAGCAGGATGTGTTACAAGCAGTCAGGGACCTCACAAATGGTGAAGGTGCGCATGGCGTCATCTGCGTCGCTGGAAGCGAAAGAGCCTATCAGCAAGCTCCAGCGTTGGCGAGGAATAGTGGCGTCTTCGTTTGTGTTGGACTTCCGCCGGACACGTTCATGTTTCCCATGTCTCCGATTCACATCGCTAACAGAGGTATTTCTTCACATCTTCTCTAAATGCTGGAGACATTTCGCTAACAATACCAGGGTTGGTCATTAGAGGATCGTCAACAGGCAGCGCTAAGCAGATGGACGAGCTTCTACAAATGGCTTTGGAAGGCAAGATCACACCAAAAGTCGAAGTATACGACTTTGCCGACTCTCCAAAGATTTTGCAGGAATTGCAACGTTACGAGGTTACTGGTAGGAAGGTAGTACGGGCACCATAAGAGCGTGACTGGTTCTGCTCAAGCTCAGCAGTTGGGAGCATGCAATAGGGTGATGTTATCATCCATATGCGGTGACGTTGAAGTGATGCATGGAACGGGGTCAAGGATGTGTACGTGGGGACTTGGGTGTACAGTATGTAGAATATCTACGGGATCCAGCGCCATTCCTTGGCAAGAGACATTGACTGCGTGAAACTTCAACGGCGATAACCGTATATTCATGGGTTTGCTTAGATGCTATGTGGGTTCGTCCAGACGTATCCCATTTTCTGCAAGACACTCGATTGATATATTGGACTCAGTTAGTACCAGTCCCCGCTCTCCTCGTTTGCCTTCACGTCCATCGGGTTCATGCTCATGATCCGCTGCCCAGGTATCGTATCCGTGAACGCACTCTCAAACACACCACTAACAGCTCTTCGCCCGATCTCTACGAAACTGTCGTATGTGTCATTTTCACCTGTGATAGCGCTCCATTCAGGATCCGTGGGGCTGCGTGCAGGCCCTAAATCGCTCCAGCGCGTAACGATGAGAGCCTGTTTGAAGCGTTCAGGGCCGTTGCCGCGCACACTCTTATCTTCGACAAGTTTGAGTTCAAATAAGTATTCCGTGGGACATTTTGGGCAGCGACGCATCGGTCGGCATATGGAGCAGAGATGAACCATGCCGACGGCTCTTCTTCCTAAGTTGCGTTCGCGGAACTTGTCGAGAGCCGTTGTTTCGGAGTCGTGGACGTGAGGAATATGCTTCAGTGCACACTTGGGGATCGAAGTTAGTAGTCCATGTTTCCAATGCGCGCATACGCTGAAGTAGGGCGTATAGTCTCCACGGCTAAACAAAAGCATGCGCTTTGCTGCATCTGTCATACCGCCTTCAACATAATGTTGTGATCGAATGCGCATCAACACGTGACCCTTGTCAGTGATGTGATATGTAGAGTCATGGCTCCAGTCTGAGTACCCATCTTTCCAACGGCGGCCCAGCGACTGGTGAGGAATGCCGTATTCTGGACCGTAAGCCCAATGGCGGCGAGCTAATTGAATGAAGGCGAATGGAAGCGTGCGGCCATCGCTTAGACGAATTCGCGGTGGAGGGATGTGGATGTTGGTTCGATTAGGACATTCAAAGAGTGGGTTGAGGACATTCTGAGGTTTCAGTGTCTCTAGGCCAGGCTGGATTCGTAAATGCCACTGCGCGCAGGGAAAACAAAAGAGATGGCGTGGCATCTTTTGGTCCATTGCAAGTAGAAACTCGAGCCGATGCGGCCGGTGGAGCGGGTCTATGAGTAGTTTGTACGGGTGTCTACCTAGTCGAGCATACATGGTCCGGCATGTAGACGATAGGTTGGCAACATCGAGTGGTGACAGAAAATCTGCAACACGGAGCCATACTTCAGGCGATGCACTGCCAATTACTGCCATTCCATCAGGCTTTGTAGGGTCATATAGTAGCGATTGATCATCCCTTTCTTCTTCAATAGTATCCACTCCATCAATGTATGTGAAAGCATGCATCATATCTGTCAGATCCTTCCTTTCTCCGGTATCCTTATCTAGAATATCATCGGCTCTTGTGGACTTCGAAGGCGCTCGATGGGCCTTGCTTAACCTTGAAGGCTGGGGTTTTGATGGCGCGTAAGGTAGAGTTTTTTCGTGTTCCAGTTGCGGTATTGATGCAGATCTCGAGCTATGTGGTTGATATAAAGGTGCAGCATACTGTGGTTGTCCTTCTGAGTTGCGACGGTAATCGGCCGCTTGTTGCCCAGGCTGTAAGTATGCGTTATTTGTGTCCGTAAGAGCGTTAACGGCAGCATATGGGTGATCACGCAACGCATGTGGCGCAAGACCAGTGACATCTTCGTAGGTCGGTAAGCCAAAAGCGTTCTCTGATAAATCGCTTCTTTCATTCGTGAAGCTGCCAGAATCCTGGCGGTTGGTGTTCGCAACGTTCGGGGTTGAGTCAAGCTTTCCGAGTATATCGCTTCGTGATCCTTTCTTGGAAAGCTTCTTCCGCGTACCCGGCTCTTTTGGTTGTTTCCCTGATCGCATGCCAAACATGGCACGCAGGCCGCCTTTCTTGGTTTCTCGCTCCGCCATAGTGGAGACACCTGCAGCTAAGCGTGGAGATAATGATTGGGTGTCGTTGGACTCAAGACGGGGATTTGGAGTCTGTGCGACACAAAAGATGACCAGGAGGGTTTACGCAGGCGGTATCAATACAATTCATATGAGAAGTGTGCTTGTCGAAAGATGTTTATCGAAATTGCCGCAGGGTGGATGACGATCGTCATCGCGTGGCGGCTCGTTTCGGCAGGGGATCCGTACTCATCCGCTGCTCAATTAGTCCATTAGTGCGCCCAATCTGTGGGTAAATATGCCGTCATAAGTAACAGTGTGCATGCAATAAGCGGAGATCCAGACCGCTTCCAGGTCGACGTGTTATGGGCTCGCAGTGCGCGATAGTTCGGAGGCACGCGAAAGACGCACGACATGCATTGACCACTTACGTCTGACGTAATCCGCCAGAGGTTCGCCGATCTTTCACACCCTCCCACCAACCTCCTCATTATTTGTCCTGAATTCGGCTAACAGTACAATTTCATCACGGCAAGAGAATGGAGCTACTTTTTGAATTGAAAATGCTGAGACGTGGGCGAAATGTAAAAAAGTTCATCTATACCTAGATGCTTGACGCTTCCCAAATGATTTGTCAAGTGTCTCGATAGACATGAATAGTAACATCACAGGAGGCTCACCCTTGCTCTATGCTCCATTGCTAACCAAGGTAAACACCACGTATCTGTGCCCATCAATCTCTCTTGCCAGTTCTCTATGCACCAGATGGGTCGACCCAGGATAGACGCCACGACGTTTGCATACAAACTGGCCTAATCGATAACAAGCTTGGAGGTAGCCTTTGAGAGCTCTCGATCATCGAAATCGTCACTTGTAGGCTGCATTGCTATATCTTCAAACACTCTTCCCAGATCTCGGCAAAGACCGTTGATAGTATCGCGATTCTGGACAGTTTGCGAGCCGCTGTAGACGCTGAGATCTTTGAGAAGAGTCGTCAATCGCTCTGACTGGCGCGTCTCAGCCATGCCATCAAGCACAGGTGCGACCGATAAGACGAAAGAAATCAGGACCTGCAGGTTCTTGTGTAAGAAGAGATGTTCCGAATGGAGCATGATCTCGATTGTGTTGAGTGTCGCGATCTGTGCGGAGGATGCAGCGTCCATCTTCATAACTTTGGATGTGCTTTTCAGTAAATGGTCGATAGTCGGCCCTTCCCAGTCCAGTGTTGTGGTGAATAGTTCCAGGCTGGTTGCAGCTTCCTGCTCAAGATCTGAAGGCGAGATGAGCCCGACTGGCTCTTGACCGTATGCGCGCTCCTTCACAGTAGACTGTATGGGTTGTCGATACAGGTCGTATCTTCCAAGCACGGTGCACATTTGCTTCAGGTGTGCCTTTTGCTCATCCGTTCTCTCGTAATCTTCCCCCTTCAGGGCCTCAAAGATGCCAGTGACACGACTAGACCTCGTGCCATCGTCCGCGGTATCGAGCAGTGGAACAACCTCGTACGCAAAGATGGAGAATCTGTCATAGTTCTCGCCAAAGAGAAGATAGAGCGACTGCGCCATTCTCTCTAAGAGACTACAGCCTAGGTGTACTGCTATCTTCGATTCGTGTTCTCCCATTGAGCATGCTCTGAGAAGATTAATTGAATATCCCAAAACATTAACAGATTCGGAACCCCAGTCAGCTTTCGTGATGAACTCCCCGGTAGCCTCAAGAATATATTTGGCAGCGATATCGGCACCCATGATACTGTTATCGCCGACGATCTCGAGCTCCAGAGTTTGATCGATGCTGTCGAATAGCGCTCTAAAATTGTCTAGTCAGCCATGCTTGTTTGAGTTATCATCAATGACTTACCTGTAGAACTTAACAGCTGCTGTCCTAGCCCAGCTCCAATGGCTCTCTATCTTGGTGTTGACTACTTTGACAAGAGCATGCAGCTTTACCAAATCTCTACCAACAATCGATAGAAGCAGCTGGACTTGAGTGCGTACAACATCGTTTGGCGACTGGCTTTCGATGGATCCGGTGACATCGAGGACTAGCTCAATAAAGTCAAACTGATCCTGGTACATGTCGGCTGAAAGGTGCACGATCATGTCGGCAGATTCGGTCATGGCTGTAGTCGTCGTGTCGCAGCGATTTTGCGGGTGAGGGGCGCACGACTCAAGACAGTATTAGCGACACGTCGTGGTACTGGGTCGCACCCCGTAGGGCAGGAGCAAACACATGAGTCTTGGCATCTGGCAAAGGGCCGGACGCGCTGGCGGTGAATTTGCGCCTGCAACAAACACTCAGTAGACCAAGATCCTTGGCAACGGTCACTTATGCTCACATGTACGTGTCGCAGCACTCGTAGCACATAGAATGAGTGTGTCAGTCGATCAAGAACATTGTATCAGCAGGTCATATGCGGTATCTTCATAGTACATAACGACATTACTGCCAGCCAATAATGCCTCACACTCCGTATGCTCCTATATTTTGCCTTTCACATTGACCAGTTATCCTGCCTCAAAGCGATCGGTCCTTTCACCTTTAGCTTAGAGACGAGGTCTTCGTCCGCCTTCTCCGTCCACTGGGATGTTGTGCATCAAATGGATGATTGCCATACGAAACATATCAAAAACACAGTCGACGGTGTAATAGCCATGTCACCCATAAAGGTCATAGTGTTATCGGTGATCTGGACTTCTGAGTGTAGAGAGTATGGTTTATGGAAGCTGTAGGTAGGCAGAAGGTTTTGTACGCACGACTTTTGCCGGTTGCGCAAGCCGCTTCATCACCGTTGTATCAGATCATATAGCTATGCTTTCCTCTAGACCTTTGTTTCTCCTCAAGAAGAGCACACTTCTAGCTTCTCGACCTCCACGTCGAGTTTCTCGCAATCATGTAGTCTTTACTTTGGATGGCCTTCCAGATACCCCAAAATCCGCCCAATGGCCAGATGCTCCTTAGTTTTAATCCTAGATCCTTATTCGCCATGTTCGTATACTTTTCGATATCGACATGCACTTTGTCATACACTTCTGGCAGCATCTCTGCGTTGTATTTCTTCCTCAATCCCTGATGCCATTTGCGGTCGAACTGTGCCCAGAATTCATCTTTGCTATAATAGGTTTGCGCATATAGCCACTTCATACCACCCATCTCGCCAAGCGTCTTCTCTAGCGCGCGGTTCTTGTGAAGGTAAGTGGTTGGGTCTTTGGGACCAAAACCCCAGAGGCCAATGTTAAGCATCTGGTCTGACTTTAGGTTGCCTTTGGTATGGGGATGCATTGTTGGTTGTGGGCTTTGCTTCAAAGGACAGAGCCATAGAGGCCAGATATTGAACGTCTTATCGGTGTAGTCGATGAACTTTTCGGCATTCGGATAGGGCAAGGCCATATCCTGAACGATGTAGCGTGTTGCAATGCCCGATGCATGGAGAGCTCGGTAGAGCATGCGTGTATGAAGGAAGTCGTCGAGGAACCATCGAGTATACTTATTGAAGGGAAAGCGCATATAACTGAAAGCGGATCGACCAACCCAAAAGCCCCCACGGTCGTAGCGGAACATGTACTCGGCCAACGGTATGTACTCTATGACTGGCTTGGTAGAATCTCGTGTTGCGTTTTCGACATGCAGGTAGAACCATGGGTCCCAGGGGTTACTGAAAGTTTGTGGTTTGGTATTTGGTGGAAGCTCATCCGTCATCTCACCTGTAACGATAGCACCATGCTCTTTGTTGAATAAAATTCCATCGACGTAGTCGTTCTTCTCCCCCCTGTCGCCTCGGGTATGATCTTCGACTTCTTTGACAGCTTGAGCAACGCTACGTGTAGGATAGTATGTTGTCTTGACGTATTTCTTAGCCTCAATGAGCTTCAAGTCGACCAGCGTAGTAACGCCTAAGGTACCGACGGCACCAGCAGCTCCTCTGAAGAGGTCTTCATTTTTCTTTTCGCTAGCCTTGGTCACCTCACCATCAGCCATGACCATCTCCACCTCATTGATGGTACGATCGAAGAAGCCGAACTTGAAACTGCTACTCTCGCCTGCCGTTCCCGCATAACCTCCACCAACAGTGATACCAGGAAACTCCATCACGACGGGTGGCACAAGACCATGCGGTAGCGTAGCTTCTACGAGGCGATCCATAGGCACATTTGGCTCAACAAGCGCCGTCTTGCTTTGCGTGTCAACACTGATGACATTTCGTAGAGCGCTGATGTCTACGACATGCTTCTTAAGATTTGGACGCGTGCTGTTGGTCGAGCCGTGAGATATCCGGAAAGGCTCTTTGCGCGTGAAGTAGTCTTTGACTTTTGACGCGACTTGCGCGACAACGCGCTGATGACGATCCATCCTGAAATGAAAACGTGAAAAGTTGAGAACGCCGGTAAATGCCAATGCTATCGATACATGACGTGTTTTCTGAATCTATGGTCGAAGCTGCGCGATTGACGATCAGATCGGTAAAGACGCAGATTTTCTCCGATGCGCTAAACTTCACTGGACTAGATCTTGGCTGTCTTCTTTCTGGCTTCGCTCTCCATCTGCAAACATCATGTCTGGGAACAACATGTTCCTAACAATCACTTGTTATCTCCAGTGCTTGAAAGCCTAGCATACACAGCACATCGCATCGAGTCGACTGTACTCACTGGTATATCGTCTCTCAAGAATACCCCGATTATTCCTTGGTAGTATACAAGGGCAGTGCTCAACTCGGGGTCAAACAGTACATCAGAAAGTAGGCGGTATGAGCGTACCTAAGATCCCGCTTGACCTTGCGGCAATGTGGTTTAGTTTGTTGCAGCTGTACGGTCGAGTCTTTGTAACCCGAAGCGTCCCATCTGAAATAGGTTAGACTGTTTCCGGTCGAGCTTCACAAACTGGAGCTTGCCCTAAGCTGACAGCATATCTCTTGCGACGAAATGTCCTTCCAAATCCATTAACTTTGTTGCATTTATCTTTCTAGGCGACTTCCGTATTCATCGTCTATGTCTTATCGCATGTCTCTATTATTGCTCCCTGTAAAGGTTACATCGGCCTTGCAGAAGCGGGCCGAGGACGCTTGACGGCAGCCAAGACACAGCTACCTAGATATCTTAATACGACAACAGGACCCAAGGTGCTTAAACGACTTGACTGCCTTTCCCATCGTATCATACAGAGTATAATGTTCTTCGCGTTATCGCATTTCGTCGGTCTCGTAACCGCGCTGCATTCTCTCCCGCCTGTCTTACCGAGCTACAGCGATACGAGTGACCCCGGCTTCTCAATCAGCACGGGCGCAAGGAAGATATACATCGACAAACAATTTGCTGGTACAAGAGACTCTGAAGGTCTAACTCTCATACCGCCATCTGCTCATGAGTTCGCGGACACACTTCGCGCCGACCTTTCGTCGCTCTTCGGTGATTCTTGGACTTTGGAGCAAGTAGACGACTTTCCTCTCACTGGTATTCATCTCGGCCCAATCCGCGATAGCAATACTCCATTGACATACGAGAATGGTCAATCTACAGAAGAGGGATATGAACTTGATGTTACTAATGGTAGTGTGTACATAGGCGGGACTGGTGCGAGGGGCATGTTTTGGGGAACGCGCACTCTTTTACAAGAGCTGCTGATTGGAAACGGATCACTCGTGACGGGCCACACAGTTGATGCGCCCGCGTATAGCACACGGGGATTCATGCTCGATGCGGGTCGCAAATGGTAAGTCATCTCCATGTACGAACTGCATATGAGAGATTCACTGACTTCGCACCCCTATATTTAGGTACGATAAACACTTTCTCAAAGAGCTTTGCACATATGCCTCGTTCTTCAAGATTTCGGAATTCCATTACCACTCCAGCGACAACTATCCCTTGAATCGTGGCCGCAATGAGACCTGGCAGAATGTCTTTTCGCATTTCTCCCTGTTTCCAGAACAAAATCCCGAGCTACAGGGTATCATCCAGCGCCCGAACGAGACACTGTCGCGAGCCGACTTTGAAGATTTTCAAGAACACTGCGCACAACGTGGCGTCACTGTCATCCCCGAAATCGAAGCTCCAGGTCACGCACTAGCAATTACGAAATGGAAGCCTGAGTTGGCACTCGCAAAGAAGGACCTGCTGAACTTGAGCCATCCAGATGCTATCCCCACAGTCAAAGCGATTTGGTCTGAGTTCCTGCCATGGTTTCAAACGAAGGAAGTTCACATTGGCGCTGACGAATACGATCCTGACCTAGCGGATGACTATATCAACTTTGTCAATGAGATGTCCGACTTCGTCAACAGTACTTCCGGTAAGCGCATACGTATATGGGGTACTTATGAGCCATCCGAGAATCTCACCATCTCGAAGGATGTCATCATACAACACTGGCAGTACGGTCAATCAGATCCTCTTGAGCTTCAGGGTGGCGGATATAACATCATCAACTCCGAGGACTGGTGGGCATACATGAGTCTCAAGAATGATCATATGCCTATCCTGCCCGCGCCCTACCCACAGTTTTACAACGTCACGCGCACGATGAACTTCGCCAACATTCCCGGCTGGCAGTGGGAGCCGTCTCTTTACAATCCAGTCAATACTACAGAACAGCTACAACCCAGTGCTAGCGGTAACAAGGGTGCTATCCTTGCGGCCTGGAACGATAATGGCGCGGATGCGACTACCCAGCTTGAAGCCTACTACGCGATGCGCGAGGGTATACCCGTCATGGCAGCGCGTGCTTGGGCTGGCACGCGGGGTGCAAAGATTGCCTCGGACGATTTATCAGACAGCGTTGCGTTCCTGGTATGTACAGCGGAGAGTGAAAGCGATGCACTTTGACCTTATGGCTAACTCATGACTGATCAGGCAGCCAAAGCTCCAGGACAAAATTTGGATCGACGTTTCCACAGCGCGCAAGTGGACATGAAAAGCCCAAAGCTGCTATCATGGAAGACTTCTTTAAACAACAGCACTGCGCCGCTAGACTTCGGATCGTATGGTCCACCATACACGCTTACCCTGGAGATATCCTCGCCATTCACCCTCTCTGGGCCCGATACTTCGCTGTCTCTAAGCAAATCTTCCAACGAATCTAGTGGCAGCATCGAAACAATTACGTTCACCACTGCGGATGGCTTCGAATATCCTCTACGCTCCGTGTCTCCTAGCGATGGCTTCGATCTTGGCCATCCAGGTCGCATATGGACGAACCAGTCGTCATCTTCCCACGAGCCAGTACCTATCACACTTCCAACTACATTGCGTATAGAAACGGACGTGGTTAATGGTAGTCGCGTATGGGCTAATGATACATTCGTGGGACGTTTCGAAGTGTTCGTGTTTGGGGGACGCAACACGCTGTTTAGCTGGAGTCAAATGGCTCTTGTTGCGCCGCTAGACTCGATAGATGGTGGTGTTACAAGCTTGCTACTACAGGCTGGGACTCGACTTGGTGCTTTGTAGTAGAGTAGTGGCAGCTATACATGGCTACTAGCGAATCTTGTTCAACACGTGTGTTCGTCTTCTTCCTCAATCCTCGGCGCTAAGTCAAAGTATCAATGGAAATGTAAATCAAAGATCATAAGAAACAACGGGTAGTGAACAGATAGGAGAGCTGGCTCACAGCATCAGCTCCTTTCGCAAGCAATCACCTGCGGACACTGTAGGGGCCTGTACTTCCTTCTTCACAGCGCAGCTTGGTGACTACACGTGGAAGATTCTACCGAATCGATTGCTAGGATCGATCTTTGCAAAGTCAAGCCTATATTCAAAACAGCCATGTGTTCGACGGACCGAGAGTCCTGCCTGTTCAACAACCCATCGAGCGTCAATTGTTGGAAGACCCATCAAGACAAGATATCAACGCGCTCATGCCGTAGATGTGTCTGGGCAAGGAGGCAGAGACCCTTGCATATATTGCAGCTGTCAGAGTATCTCACGAATAAACACGCCAACATTTTTCTAGTGACAATGTGGTTCGTGACATACTGTAAATTTTCATGCTGCATAAGGAGTGAGAAGATTTGTCTGGTGGGTATTTGATGCTCGAGTTGGAATGAAGTGTTAGGATATACCTGAATTCATCTTTAAGTTGATGCAAGGTTTACAATCACTACTGTAGTAGTCAAGCCGACCAGTACACTTACCAGCATATGCAAAGATTTTAATATCGCATCTTTTCCTCAGTATGTCGCCGTCAACCGCTGGATCAAATAGTCTCCACTCATGACGTCCCCGTACTTCCTTCCTTCCTTCTCGTGTGTTCCTGGGATAGCTTCGATCTTGCGCT
>Ga0268250_10000526_pt1 | contig 18136 bp, 23 predicted proteins | sample AgamicAsSfe_FD_200448 | JGI IMG/M metagenome (GOLD analysis project Ga0268250, IMG submission 200448) | Agave microbial communities from Guanajuato, Mexico - As.Sf.e (v2) (version 2) | ecosystem: Host-associated > Plants > Phyllosphere > Phylloplane/Leaf | place: Guanajuato, Mexico | collected... | reverse complement strand
GGGGCCTATTATTTTGACATACATACGCACGACATCAACCCAAAGTGTCGTGCTTGTACACAAATACGGAAGTGTAATTGAAGATCTAGGCTGGAAGAGGCGGGAAGTACATAGAAATCATGCTTGCACAGGATCAAGCTGAACGACGAATCAAGCTAGCAGAGGATCGAGCTGGCACAGAATTCTGTCTTCCAAAGGATTCTGTCAGCCAATTTCCTTGTAGAATGATCGTTGGCCATTGTGGAAATGGCTGCGTGTTGTATAAGGATACGCCTGATGTCTAGGCGTTCAAGTGGTGAATAGACTATACCTCGAACTCTGCTGCACGACATGCAGGCACACGAATTGCCACTGCGTAGCGTTCTGTTCATACTGATATTCGTGCGAATGTCATCTACTCATACAGTGTTCTCTAATGATCCTCCAGATTCTTGTGTCATCGTTGGAGATCCAGATCTGTATGGCATTGGTGTAAGACTGAGCTATTGCCTGTCCTTAACTGCAGCTGTTTTGGCCACCAGCTTTGGTTTATTCAACAAACTTTCGAACATCAGGCGTGGTATCATTATTGTCACATGCGCAGTGCTTATCGACACAATCATCAGTAGCACGAAAGGATCGTTTTCGAAACTCGAATGGTACATTAGCAGTCTCGAGACTGTCGGGCTGGGATTCCGATGCTTCTTGGCAAAGCCTTAGAGGAGGAAACCAGTGGCGACGATGAATCGTAGGAGGGTATGAAGTCGGACGCTATACTTGTGGGACTGTTCTCTTTGATCCTAGGAATCAATCAATGTCTTGCTCCATACATCTATCTTTCCATCCCTGATCAAGGCTCTCGAGCAGGTCGCTCAGTCACGGCTTTCTTTTTCGCTCCTTTCAATCTCTACGCGCCTGCGCGGTTGATCCTCATGAGAACTATCGCCATTGCCGGGATTTTTGGTGCCATCTCTTACTTCGTGTCTTGCATCGTCTTATGATTCTATGGAATTCGTGCTAGCCAGGAGTCAGAAGATGATGATGATGATAGCTCTGGGAATCGGCCACTCAGGGACATCAGCTGGAATCCCTGGCACATCCCTAGTGATCACATTAGCAGATGAGCATATTGATACAATGTTTCGAGATGCGACTTTGGCGCGATGAATTCGAAACATCATACATCATGCCAGACAGTGGTGTGCGAGCGTCATGAGAGTGAATGCTGGCTTTACTGTGATGTAAAGATTTGTTCTGCAAAGCCCTTGGGACAATGAATCGTTTCACTTTCATCGAGATCGAGTGAGGATGATACGACAAAGCTCCTTGCGCGCCTGTGGCCATCTCTTCCTTTCTGTTCCCTCCAATCTTTATTCCAGTTCTATTTTATCAATAAGCGTTCATCGACAACGCCGGCACCTCAATACTGTTCAATCTACTAATGCGGCAGATCAAGCGCGGGATAGCTTTCTTCAAGGTCGCAGGCATATGCGATTCACTCTGCCGTAAATCTTGCTTGACACTGAGCTTGGAGGCATGCCTGCTAGCATGTTTTATAGCCCATTGTTGACGGGCCGCACAGAGTGCGGCATAATTAAGTGACAGCAGCAGTCCAAGCACCGCAGATAGGGCCAAGTCTGGACACTAAGCAAGTCCATGCTGTCTCCATAGGATCATCCGGAAACCCCCCTGAGATTTTATGAGGTTGCATGAGCACTCTAGTAAAGTATAGAAGATGGTAAAGTCAAGCATAATGGAAAGCACAGGGTCAAACATGGAAACAACAAGATTGTTGCCCACGAGAGCAGTTCTCGGGGGTGGATGCGTATGAGGATGACAAATATCGTATGACGGGCTGTTTTTGCACATGGCAGACATCATACATTCGAGCTAAAAGTTATATGAGAAACATTGCCATCGTCCATCGCATCTATTCACAGAACCCTCATTTGCAGCTATATCCAATTATCGTTGCCGCTTGCTCATCTTATATCATGACAGCGCCACGAAGCGCGACGGTGATCACACCTGCGTTTATGCGAGCAGTTGCGGCCAGACAACTTAGACAGTCATCCGGACCTCTTTCCAGACGGACCCCTGCTATTGCGATTCTAGTGCCACGCCGCTCACAGTCGACTGACACCTCTTCATCTTCAAATACCCCAAATAGCTTCCCGCCACCAGGATACAACTCGGAACAAGCAAAGAAGCCACTTCAGCGTAAGGAGCATCAAACAGACAACTCGAAGACTGCCCAAGCAGCTGAAGCCGAGAAGTCAAAGGAGACTCCATTTGCTGCCGCTGCAAATCGCCTACAAAAGGGTACACTACCAAGCGAGGTCGGAAGTCACAAGCCGACGGCACTCCCGAAGACAGACGCATCTGATGCAAGATCACTTAATGAGCTCTCGGCTGAGGAATCTACGGCAGTGGAGGCAAAGGCAGCACTAGGTAAGGATGTGGACAAGAAAGAGGCTGAAAAGCTGTCACTGTGGGGAAAGGTAAAGAAAGAGGCTGCTCATTACTGGGACGGAACGAAGCTGCTGGCAGCGGAAGTTAAGATCAGTACCAGACTGGCGCTGAAGATGGCTGGCGGATATGAGCTTACACGAAGAGAGAACAGACAGGTACGATCACGAGTATAGTGTATCAGCTCTAGTGGTGCATACTAACACACGGTGACAGCTCCAACGAACAGTACAAGATCTTGGACGTCTTGTTCCGTTTTCCGTCTTTGTTATCGTCCCATTCGCTGAACTACTGCTACCGATAGCACTGAGACTCTTCCCGAACATGCTGCCCTCTACATACGAAGGTCAAAAGGCAAAGGATGCCAAGAGTGCTAAGATCCGTAGCACCCGGAAGGACGTCAGTGACTTCTTGAGGCAAACGCTGAAAGAGACCGGTCTCCCGATAAGTGCTGCAAATGCTCAGTCTGAAGAGTTCGCAGAATTCTTCCGCAAGGTTCGCTCGACAGGTGAATCGCCTACGACCCAGGATGTTATCAAGGTCTGCCAAGTTTTCAAGGATGATCTAACGCTGGACAACTTGTCGCGACCTCAGCTTGTTGGTATGTGCCGGTATATGGCTTTGAGTACGTTCGGTACAGATGCCATGCTCAGATACCAGATTCGCCATCGTATGAGACAGATTAAGCGCGACGATCGTGCGATTGCATACGAAGGTGTCGAAACCTTGTCCGTTCCTGAACTTCAGAACGCATGCGCATCGCGTGGGCTACGTACGAAAGGCATGTCGCCTGGTCATCTACGTGATGATCTCAAGCTATGGTGTGATCTACGTCTAAAGCATGGTGTCCCAAGTACTCTACTGGTGCTGGCGAACGCATTCATGTACACCTCAGGTGAAGACAGGAATATCACCGGGCAGATTGACGCACTCAAAGCAGTCCTTGCCTCTGTGCCTGAAGAACTCTTCCACGAGATCGAGCTCGAAGTGCACACTGCTGAAGGTTCAGTAACAAACAAGCAGCGTCTGGAGGTGCTTCGTGAGCAGCAAGAGCTCATTGAGGAGGAGAACGAGCAGAATGAGGAGGAGCAGAAGAGTGGCAAGGATTTACCGAAGGATGTGGATAACATTGATGAGGCAGAGGAGAAGCATGCTGCGGCCAATGCAAAAGCCGAAGAGGTCAAGGATGAAAATGCCTCGAAGACAAGCGTATCGGGTGAGGCGAACATTGGAGAAAAGAAATAGATGATAAATGCAGAAGTGCGAGCATTTCTGGGCGTTTTGCTTAGGGCTTTGCGTCAGTGTCTGAGACCTGGCCTGTATAAAACTATACTCCACTAGACAGAATTGAATGTATAAAGTACCAAATTGTTTCTTCTCATTCTGTTCGCTCGCACTGTCTCATCGGTGTTTGAACTCCTTTTCTCCATAATTTGACAAAAGACGTCACCGTGGTCAGCTCGTCATTGTTGAATGCTGTAGCCTCAAGTTGCGCTTTCACACTGAGTTCTGTGCAGTGCTCATGTGGTATTAGTCATATACTATACTCGATGGGCCAAGACCAGTCGTCTCCGGCGCGACGTCAATTGACCCCAGGTGAGTTCCTTATCATCCAGACAACCTGATTCTGACTGAGATCAAAGCCAGAGCAAATCAGCCAACAGCTAGCCCTCCACTTCGCCTCGAAATGCTACACCGAACTCGAACTCTACTGTTTCAAGCAGGTCTTTCGTAGTCTCGCAGATACAGAGTCTGGTGTGCGATACTGGACAGAAGCAACACTATGTCGATTCCTCGAGATACCGGATGTGCTTGGGGCAGGGCCTGTCATCTTCCAGATGGCTACATATCTAGGTGTATTTCCTTGCTCTAGCTTGGCACCGACACCGATGAACATGGAGGCAATGCTTACGACGATAACGTTAATGACTGAACGACACAAGAAGATTTTTAGGAAAGCGGAGAAAGATCGCTTGAAGGTGCTATACGCCAGTCTGGCAGTGTTTGATAAACGCGCGGGTGCCGTTTTGTCTGATGAGGAAGCTCTGGAAGATACTCTCAAGGGTGTGCAGGGATTTGCGATCGACAAGGCGAAAGATGATAGGATAGAAGAAGAAGAGGACGACTCCATGACTCTGGCAGCACTTGGTGAAATCGACGCTATCGGTGCTCTTGGACTAGCAGATCAACCTAATATCGTTTCCTCGATTGTGCCGGCTGATAACTTGTTACGGCTTGTCGAGCTGTTACTCCTGATAGCACCATTGAATTCGCAGGAATCAGCCGCCAGTCAATCCGACTACTTGACAGATAAGAACGTGGAAGTATTGCGAGAGGTTGCAAACACAATATTGGCGGCTTTTGGTATTGAAGAAAGACCTTGTATAACCTACAAAGCATTTCACGCAGTTGTGCCTAATTCGTTGCCGCACCTGTTCCAAGGGTTTCATGCCCTGTTTGAGCACTTTCTCTTCCAGAAAGATATGAATCTCTCCAAGTTCAAGGATGGAAGTCTGCCTGAACAAGAGAAGCCTGTTGTTGCTTCTAAGCCTGAAACTCCACTATTACCAGAGACTGGTCAGATACTAAATCGAGCCACATTATGTCAGCTGTCTTTCTTCATCACTCCAAGCTCTCTTTTCCGGAAGCTTCATTTATTATACTCTGGCGACAACGGTTTCTCCATGATGTCTCTTGAGAAACATGTCTTCACATGGCGAGCACCAACGATTCTCCTCGTTACTGGCCATCTCCTACCCACAGATCCGACAAACAGCAGTCAACGATCATTCGTAGACTCTTTACCTCCAAAACGCTACACTGACAGTATAGCAAACGGTGTTGGCCAGCGAGTGACATATGGAGTCTACCTCACAACACCCTGGAAGCACACTCACAAAGCTCATTTCGGCGATGCCTCAACCATGCTCTTCCAGCTATCACCCATCCACGATGTCTTCCGTGCTTCCTCAGTCAACCACGAGTACAGCTCCTATACTACACCTTCAGGAGCATCACCCAACGCCGGCATCAATTTCGGTTCACCACTTCCCATCGCCGCAGGCTCGAAAGCTTCCGCACATGGAGGTACCTCGAGTAAACATGTGGCTCTAGGACCAGTGTCACTCTACCTCGACGCATCACTCGAATTCGGCGTCTTCACCCACACAGCCGCTGGCGGAGGCAGTTTCTACCCCAGTGTCAGTCCAGCACGAACCCGCCCTCCTAAGCCTCGCACCACGCCCTCGCCTATGCCAGCCGACCCATACTCCACAGCAGCGAGCGGTCCCGCTGCCCGTCGGCGCAGTCGTGGTAATTCCCTTGTCTCGCCCGTTCTTCCTTCGCCAACATCAACAACAAGTCGAGACCGTCGCGTCAGCTCCTCTGCGACTGCGACATCGATCACGAATATGCTATCTGGAGATGGGCAGAACTGGCAGGATCGATTTGAGATTGAAGCGTTGGAAGTTTGGGGATGTGGCGGGGACGAGGAGGAGGCGAGACGGAGGAAGAGGATTGAAGATGAAGAGAGGGAGAGTAGGCTGAGGAGGGAGGCGGTTGCGAAGACAGGGGACGTTGACGCTGATCGGGAGATTCTGTATATGGCGGGTTTAATCGGGCATGGCAGGGAGGGGGGAAGTATGGGGTAAGAGGGGAGAAGGAGTGGATGCAAAGGGTAATACGGAGGGTTGACGTAGAGTGCGGGCATTGCTTGCCTCTTTCGATGGTAGGGTATAAGCAAGATGGTTCCGATTGCTTCGCAGTAGGCATTTGCAAAGTCTAGTACGCTATCTTCCCTCTCTTGATCCGGATCCCATCTTTGTCCTTTGAAGCTCTGTCCTCCTCTCTTTGCTGTGACATCTGCCGAGGATCAAGGCCACCAGGCCATAGCCATTACCAGTCCAAGAAATGAGTAGTCCCAAAAAGCCCAGGTCAAATTGAAAAGGACAAATGCCGCGGCAAGATCAAGATGGGCTCAAGACACAGATGAAAGGTCATATGTAAGCCATGGATTGTGTAAAAATAAGTGGTCAAAGAGCAAAGAGTGAATAAGGAGGACGCCGAGCGAAAGCAAGCGAAAAGTCCCACAATGTAGAGAGGTGGCCCTATGCGGGGGTCGAAGCCGCTAGATTGTTCGATCGATAATGTGTTGAGAAGGGTGCTGTTGGTCAGTGCAGGTAGGGCAGCCATAGACAAGAAGTATCAGCAGACTAGTAATAGCGTAAAGTGAAGGTGCTCCGAATGTTACGCTTGACTCTGGTGAGAAGTCTAATATACTGCTTTTTCGTTCGGCGTCCGGTCTCCATCTCTCTTTTGCCACTGTCTTCTGCTCGCTATCAGCATTCCTGCTTAGGCTTAAGGCCACTAAGTAATGGCAGTCATCGACTGATGAGTCAAGGTCAAGTGAGCGAGACCAGACGAGGGGGAATGAGTACGAAACAACAAAATGTCGTGGCGAGATAGCCTATCAGGCTTTGGTGTCATACCTGCTTCGTAATTCCGGATATGACGATCAAGCTGTGCTCTCGTCACTCATCCGGTGCCTGGTAAGCTTTGTGTCTGTCATCTCACAGCTTTGCCAATATCTTCCTTCTCTTCCTCGAAACCTGTCGACATACTCTCCCCGCGTCAAGAACCCGTTCCCAATGCACTCTTCGCGCCTGCAATGATGCCACATCAAACACCAAAAACATGAGCAGGGTTGTGGCAAATGGCCTATGTAAAAAAAATGCAAAAAGAAGACTGCGTGTAGGGATAACTGCAATTGAATGCAGGCATGGATCAGTCTACATTGTAGAATGACAGCCCGATGCGGGGGTCGAACTTGTGGATATCAGCGTGAGTTCGAGCGGACTTGTGCGGCCTTTTGCTTACCCCGCAGCCTTGAGATCGCAACCTTGCGGAATAAGAGTCTCACGCTCTACTGTGTGGCTGTTAGATGGGTCCGATGGGAGGTGAACGAAGTTACTAACCCGATTGAGCTAACCAGGCAATTCATGAATAAGCACGATCGCCATATGCAATATAACGCACGCCGCCGAGCTGGTCCACGGATCGTCTTGACGTGGTGTGAACAAGGAAATGAAGAAAAAAGACTGGCGATGATAGCTGCGCCTTTCGCCACTTCAGGTAAAAGCGGAAGATATTGTGACATGGGTGCCAGTTCTAGTAAGAAGACACTAACGGCACGAGTACGAAAGAGGGGGAATCAGCTGGATCAATATACACGAATTTCATAGTGGATTTCCTCATCACAAAGTCACTTTCCCCCCACCCAAAATCAGCAAAATGAAAAACGTCAAAAAGCACAGTCACCGTACAAATTCAGAGTTGGATGGCATGTACAAGAAAAGGAGATTCTGCCAGAGCATATATCAGAGTGTGAAGTGGAATATTGTTGTGCAGTATACTACGGCCTGCATGCTGTCGTCTTTGTCGTCGTCGGAGTGCAGCCGGGTATTCACACGTGGCACGACAGCCGGCCGAGTCATTACAACATTTTTCTACTTCCAGTGAGGTCACCACCCAGGATCTGCTGCACCCCATTCCGACATAGACTTGACACCCAAAGCACATTGCGCGTGGCTGGACCAATCCCTGTCCATCTTTTGCTCAGGACAGCGCACACGCTCGCGCCAGCAGTCATAATGCTCACCTCTAGCCTTACCCAATCTATGGCCCTTGCCATCCGCAGCACCATGCTCGCCCGCCCCGTAACCTCCACAGCCGCCCGCACTCTCACAACATCTACGCTTTTTACCCGCACGCTCCTACGACCACATCTGCAAAGCACCAGTTGCTCCTCCACAACCACGAATAAGACCAACACAATCAGCCCAGTAGCACTCGCCCTTCAGCCGACGATAGCACGCGGGATGAAAGTGCGGAGCTCTGTCAAGAAACTGTGCGAAGGATGCAAGAGTGTGAGGCGGAAGGGCTATGTGTATATCATATGTGATCGGAATCCGAAGCACAAGAAGAGGTGAGTTGTGTGAGCGTGGTAGATTTGGTTGGCATGATAGATGTGGGCGGATTGATGGACTGTGATTGTGGCCATGGATGTGTGCTAATTGAATGGTATCCAGACAAGGATGATTGATTGGCGTGGAAGGGATTGATATTGAAGGCACGGGTAAATCAGGGAGAGACTTTTGGAGCCGCGCTGCGTGAAGGAGAGTGCATCGAGCCGGAGTATGCTCGGGGGCTATTGTGCGGCGAGGACGGAAATCATGCGTAACGGACAAGAGTAGGCCTGCAAGCTTGTCGACATGCGCAAGACTGCACACCTACTTGGCACTTTACCGAACAGCTCGAATGCAGACCAGCTTGGACGAAGAGTGCTGGAGCAGACTCGTCATGACTCAGCAATCACTAGTTCAAGCCAGCAGCCATGGGAGCCACCAAGATGGATTTGTAAGCATAGACGAAGAGGATCCTTAGGAAGACACAGCCATCGGAAGCGGCGGTGGTTGTCTATACGATGAAGGCAATACCGAGCATAATTCTTGTACATCATTTCATCAGGTGCCATGTCATCTCCACCTGAACCAGCAACACCGATAGGCTTTACTTACTCGCCTTCGTCCCGAGCAAATAATCCCAAAGATCCTGCCTTTCCCACCAAAACGCCGCGAACGTTTCCCGCCAGTGTGCACAACCCTCTCTCAGCCCACCACTACACCGTATCATCATCATAAACAAATCCCATCCCCTTCGTCCTCCCACTCATCCCCGTCCTCCTCACGAAGTCCGCATCCCCCGGCGGCCTTTCCGCTTTCGTGTTCCCGGTCAACATACTCTGCAAACTCATGCAAACACTCTCCACATTCTGCACCGGCGACCACCCCGACGCTCCTAGTAGATCCAGACATATTATGCCATTACCGTAGACATGTGGATGTAGCGGGATGGCACGTGGCGGTGTCTGCACGATCACGAACACGACCTCTGGCGGCTCTATGGGATACTTTGAGGAGAAGCTAAATCGGAGACGGTAGGTTGCGTTGGCGTAGATGGGATTGGCGTCGAGGACGCGGATGTCCATGTACTGAGAAAGGTTAGCTTAAGAGGCTTGCTTTTGGTGCTCTGGGGGGGACCCAACCCATTCTTTGAAGTCTGATGCAGTCACGAGATCGATTCCTGGTGGTGTGCTTGCTTGTATCTGAGTGCAGGTTAGTATGGACGCATCCTGCTTGCAATGATTGGCTTCAGCCACTCGCAGCAGAGTGAGCTAACAAGCATACCTTCGTGAGTTCCTGCTGTTGTTAATGTTTGAAGTACAGCCCTCCTACAAGCTTGGGACTTACTTTCTGTAGCCTTCTGGTCGAAAACATGGTGGGAAGTATTCAGATCTCGGGGTCGTACGTAAGTCAAGGTGGGAACAGAGACTGAAATGCTGCAAGCTTCGTTTATAGAGAGCACTCTTTTCAGCCGCAGAATGGAAGGTGGTAGATGAGATATAATATGAAGGTGGTGTATTGAGATCACTCAGATTGTCTGTGGATCTATCATGGCGTGAGTCCAGAGCACATGTCAAATCGACCGGAGCTCTTCCCGCCATGACTGGAGGTGCAATCATTGGCAGCTAAGCTTCCCGACGATATCTAGTAAACTCATACCGCCACTGACATAGGTACAGAATGACCGACTCCTACTAGTCCACGAAGATGACATGATTCTTCGAGCCTACCAGCAATACCAGTGCTTTGGCCACAGAAGCGTCATTCCTGCGAACAGCCATCATATATCTGGTTTATCTTGGGTACGCCTGCCACTCGCATCTACTCGCAACTCATGGCCTTCCACAGTCACTATTTTCGCCCATAAACAATTCAAATCGAGTAAGACATCAACTGCGTGTTAACCTCAAGATCATGAAACACATATCGGTTGTTTCAGATTGGACCCTGTCTTGGCGACCGTGTGGAGCTGCCGATCCAACAACAATGCGCAGCCCTTTTCCACGCGGGACTCATCCAATCTTTGGTAATATCAACCTTATCATCACTCCCAATACACTCATCCACTACATCACCGCTGTCTACACCACATCGCCGCGATCACATCACACCTTTCGCGAGCGATTCATCTACCCGATAGACATCCTCATCACCTGGCTCGAGGCTAGTACTTGAGTAGCACGAGCTGAATCAGCCTCAAGACTCAGCACTAGTTTGTGCTACTACAACCTCGATCTGCGGAAATATGAGTGCGGGTGAGTCTGTCTATATGCTGAGAAGGATTTTGCATCACCCAGCGTTCACAAGATATAATTGCTTTCGAACAAGCGAAAAGTTACTACAAAGCAAGTTCAAGATTGGTCATTGGGATGATGTATTGTGAAAAGCTACCATGCGCCGAAGGCTAGGAGATGTGCAGCAGGGTGCCCGTTGCGACTGCCATCTCAAGCGATCGCAGCACTCCGCAGCGGAGGCTTAACACCTTCGTCCCATCGATCGCCCAGACTGTCCATAGCAAAGATCCGTATACTCTACACATCCACGATCACCTATAGTTCTCTTCGTTCTCCTACCTATATTACTATTGATATATGCTGCATCCATTGCAATACGCAAAGCCAGCAGCTGACGTCCTCCCTCCAGTCTCCAACATGTTCAACAGACTCTCGGGTCAGCCAGATAGCTATGAGAAGAAGTATGTACCTCAAGAGTGGGGACCTGCAACTACACGCTAACAGTTCCATCACAAGGTCACGATACCGCATGGGCAAGACCCTCGGCGCTGGTACCTACGGCATCGTTCGAGAAGCAGATTGCGCAGCAGGGAAGGTCGCCGTCAAGATCATCATGAAGAAGAACGTCAAGGGCAATGAAGCGATGGTATACGAAGAGCTGGAAATGCTGCAGAATATGCACCATCCTCATATTGTAAAATTCGTGGATTGGTTCGAGTCAAAAGTGAGCAAGGTCACGACAGTAACACTGGGCCAATGCTGATGGAATTTGCAGGACAAATTTTACATCGTCACACAACTCGCACTTGGTGGTGAGCTGTTCCAGCGCATCGTCGATGAGGGCCGCTTCACTGAAAAAGACGGCTCTCAAACGATACGACAAGTCCTTGAAGCTGTTGACTACCTACACGACCACAATGTTGTCCATCGCGGTATGGTTCTCAAGTTTCATTGCTCGCAGGCACAGCTGATGTCGCATAGATCTAAAACCTGAGAACCTGCTCTATCTAACCCCCGAACACAACTCAGCGCTTGTACTTGCAGACTTCGGTATTGCAAAGATGCTGGAGAAGCCGGACGAGATCCTGACAACAATGGCTGGATCGTTCGGCTACGCAGCTCCCGAGGTCATGAAGCGCGAAGGTCACGGCAAGCCTTGTGATATGTGGTCATTGGGTGTCATCACGTATACCCTACTTTGTGGTTACTCACCATTCAGAAGCGAAGGGCTCGCAGATCTGATCACAGAAACGCAGAGCAACAGGGTGACATTCCACGAAAGATACTGGAAGGACATAAGCAATGACGCGAAAGAGTTCATCAAGGGTCTACTTCAGACGGATCCTGTTCGTCGTGCGACGAGTAAGGTATGCATGCCTCCTTTCTCTGCTCCTCAAGACTGTAACTGACCTACCACAGGAAGCACTGAAGCACCACTGGCTCACGGGTGTATCCGCCACGGACAAGGATCTCGTCAAAGAACTTCGCTCGCGTCAAGTCAAGGCTCGGCTCAAGATTGCAGTACAAAGGATTCAATTAGCAAAACGTATCGAGCTTCTCAAGCAGCAAGAGTCGCTCTCCAATAGCGAGTCCGATATGCCGCAAAGCCCTGTCGACGCTGCCAACGAAGCGTTTGCCGGGAAAGGGTCCTCACTTCTATCACGAAAATTGAAGGGAGACATATTCCGTGCTGTCGTCTTGGCGAAAGCAAAGGAAATAAAGGCACAGAAAGAAGCGGCAGGCAACTAGCCGGCGAAGTCGCCTGGAGGATTGAAGAACACGACAGATCGGGAGTGTCTCGACTAGGCTCGAAGTGTCGAACTGGTATGACTAGGCTCGAAGTGTCGAACTGGTATGACGATGATGTAGTTGTATATACCCTTTGACAATATTCATCCTTCAACACCAGCCAGAAAGTGCCAAGATTGGTCACGTGCAACAAGGGAAGATTCTCGATAAGATTGATAATTATGTTTTCTCATTATTGATCGCAAGATATTATATCACAACCACTGAACCATCTCGTCTCATCCCATCACACTACTCTTCACTCCAGCCTCCCATATCCACCGACAAACTGTTCTCCTCGAGGCTCCTCAAGCCACTCACCTCTTCACTCCGCTTAACTTCCCTCGCCGCAGCCGTCCCCTTTGCAGCAGCAGCCTTTATTACACGAGAGAGCACAACTCCGGCAGCCAAAAGCACAATAGCCAGTTCCCTCACAAAGCGTGCCATGCATTCGAAAGTAGTCATTATTGGCTCCGGCCCGGCAGCCCACACAGCCGCCATCTATGCTGCACGCGCCGATCTAAAACCTGTTCTCTACGAGGGTTTCTTGGCCCTCGGTATTGCAGCTGGTGGACAATTGACCACGACAGATGAAGTGGAGAACTATCCCGGCTTCGACATGATCAAGGGCAGTGAACTCATGGACAAGATGCGGGCACAGAGTGAGAAGAGCGGGACAGAGATCGTGACACAAACTGTTGCGCGCGTGGATCTGAGCAAGAAGCCATTCAGATACTGGCTGCACCCAATGGGAGACGAGGAGACTGAGGAAGAGGAGGAGCACACAGCAGACTCTATGATCATTGCTACGGGCGCAAAGGCGCGACGACTGGGATTAGAAGGTGAAGAGCAGTATTGGAACAACGGCGTCAGTGCTTGTGCTGTGTGTGACGGCGGATTGCCAATCTTCAAGAACAAGCCGTTAGTAGTCATTGGTGGTGGTGACAGTGCTGTGGAAGAGTCGATATACTTGACGAAAAAGGCCAGCAAAGTGACGGTGCTGGTGCGGAAGGACGTCCTGCGAGCCTCCAAAGCCAATGCGAGAAGGCTGGCCGAGAATCCAAAGGTCGAGATCAAGTACAACACTACGGCGACGAAGATTACTGGAGAGGAGAAAGCAAGAGGGCTCATGACGGGTCTGGTTATCAAGGACTTGAAGACAGGGAAGGAGGAAAGTATTGAGGCGAATGGGCTGTTCTACGCTGTTGGTCACGAGCCGGCAACACATTTGTTCAAAGACCAGCTAAAGACGGATGAGGATGGATACTTGTTCACCGAGCCAGGAAACTGCAAAACAAGCGTGGAAGGTGTGTTCGCTGCCGGTGATGTGCAAGATAAGAAATACAGACAAGCGATCACGAGTGCAGGTGAGTTTCTCTCCAACCAGTCGAGCTGAAACAGGCTGACAGTGTGCAACAGGTTCCGGGTGTATCGCTGCGCTTGAGGCAGAAAAGTACCTTGTCGAACAAGAGGACGCGCCAGAGCCTGGGCTCGAGGCTGACAATGACGTTCAGAAGCCAAAGAATGAGGATGCACCGGAGTACCGGTCGAACCCGCTGCTATAACTGTTGGCAAGACAAGCATTTTCTTCGTCTCGCAAGGCTGAGAAGAGTACGATCGACTATTACGAAATCTGGCGAACGAGCAGCATTGGGATTTGGATGACACATTATAGAGCATCCCGCATTTTGCATCACGCTGACATGGCGCTGACCAGCAGAAGAAGCAGCCAAACACCCAGCCAATACAACCCCCTAACTGGCAGATGGTACATCGTGCTGTTTTTGTGGTCGTGACGAATCTCCCTAGTGTTATACGACCAGAATACTGACAGAGGCAGGCGCCACTCAGCGCAACTGCCTCGAAAGATCATGCATGAATTTTACAAAATGCTCTTAATTTTGATTCTCGCCCTTTCTTCTCTCTTTTCCCCAATCATATCATATCAAAGCCTACAAATATTCCTAGACTGCGTCACACAACCAATCCTCCTAGCAGCATCAGCTGTGTGTCTATCGACGCATACTACCGCAACAAAACAAGCACCGCACGGAACCACCGCATCACTAGCTCAAGCTCTTCACCTTAGACCGGCACCTCAGCCACCACAACTTTTAGGCACCAGCCACCAATATCGCTTTCATCAGATACCGCTTCGGACGCTCTATACAACGGCTTCGGACCAGCCGCTACCGCAAACACCTCTTCCTCCTCATCACACCGGAATTTGTTTGTAAAGTCGTCGCCAAGCACATTGGTTCGCTTTCACACGCTGCTGTACACACTGTAGACACCGTCGCTCACGTGGTCCTTTTCCTCCATATCTCCCACATCGTTTGCAAGAAGATCTGGAAGAGCCCTCCAGTACGTCGTGCTCGTAGAGATCTCCGGCCTGTGGTCAGACCGAAGCGGTTTCTCAAGCTTCTTGCGTTTGAGGCGGCTGTTACTGCAGGTATGTACACCTTGATTTGAGCATTGACTGCAATCCTTCCTGCCGCTGGATGTGCACTTTGATCTGCACACGACACTCCGCCTCGCCGTATCTCTTCTCGATACTTTCCGAGTCCTTAATATTGACCATCACTGACTTCCTCTTCAGCAAGAGTCCATCCCAAGATCGCCCACCGTCTAGCAAAAGACTTCAGTCATCCACGGCTCAAGAAATACTCCCAAAAGAAGAAGAAATCCAGACACAATGGTGTCCATCATGGTCGTTCTCACTCTCATTCCCATGCTCCTAAGCGCTCTGTATATGATCGCCAATCAGCTTGGGTGGACGAAGAGGGCTGAAAATATGGTGCTTGAGGTTGAGGCGGCCAGTATTATGGATCGTAAGTTGTCCCAACACTCCCAGCTGCTTTGCTACGTTGTGACATGATAGCTAATACAATGTGTCATTGCAGAAGAAATTGGAGGATTTCCGGAAGAGGCGGAGGAGATAGCCAAGAGGGTGGAAGAGGCACCAGTCGTTGCTGTCAGCGACGGAAGCAACAGTGCAAACATCATGCCCGCTGGCACTGCTAACTCGATGCCTGCTCCGATCGTCAGCAACTCGACTGCGCCATTATCAGCCGACAATCCTCCAGCCTTGACTGCGGCCCGCATTGCTGGCATTACAAGAGCTTCCACGGTAACTCCCGGGTCTGGCAGCACACTCACTAGTACTGACTCGAACGTCAATCCTGGAGCCAAACCGATCTCGCGAAGCGCCACCAGCCCTTCAGCGGCCAACATCGTGCGAGCGCTCACTGTGCCCGCAGGCAGTGGAGCTGTTCCACCTGCGCCATGAAGAGATAGTGATCTATCAGGGGGTGCGTGCTCAGGAGAGAGTCAGAGCAATTCGTGGTGGGTGTAGCTAGGAAATCGATTCCTTTGCTGATCTGGTAGCAAGTAGCGACAGTACCTAGGTAATTGAAATCTCCCTTATACTCATCCTACTTTTGCCGAAGCCTGGTTTCTGTATAGCTCCTTTACCATCCGTGCATGATCTTTGGCAAGTGTCTTTGGGTTAAGATTTTCGAAAGCCATACTCCAAATAGCCTGAGACTCATGATCCGCGCCATCGATAGACGAGTGTACGCCTATCATAGTCAGCACACCAGGATCCACATTTTCAATTTCGAACACAAAACCCACCAACATGCTGCACCACAACCGGATACATACTCCACCTCGTCAACCCCTGACCCCTCGCATAATCCCTCGTCATCATATCATACTTACCAACCTCCTTCATCCTGAGCTCACTCGGTAAGTCCGGTCTCGCAGCATAATTGTCTCTCAGATACCCCACCAGCCCCGGCACCCTCGCTTGATTAAACACCAGCGCCTGACTGCAGCACCCGAACGGCTCGTCGTACACACCGGCTGCGTGTGGTAGGAGACTTGCTTTTCCGCTTGCAAAGAAGAGGATTATCATGGAGGGGATCAGGAGGAGAGAGATTGTGGCGAGGACGCCGTTGGTTAAGAGGGAGCGGAGGGGGCGGCAGCGGCGACGGAGGAGGAGGAGAACGGACAAGACGAGGGGGGAGATTAGCGTGATCAGGAGGGGTTCGTTGTTGGATAGAGGTTTGCTGCCGGACCAGCCGATGGAGCGCTCTTGGTTGAAGAGGCGGAGGTACAGCCAGTTGCTTGAGGGCGTGGGTGCAGATGTTGTGCCAGAGTCAGCGGCGGGCGGAGTGTGTTCTTCGCCGCGTGCTCGATCGCGCGCTTCCATCCGCGCCGATACTTCCCGTAGCGCCATTAGAGTCCGCGCGAACCATCCTTCCGCAAGCAGGATATCGTCCTCAAATACGGCAATGTACGGCGCGGAAGTGGCGTCGTGGCAGTGTGACAGCGCGAGGGTGTAGTCGAGGACGCCTTTTGCGTGGAAGGAGCCGCTGGCTTCGTGGGAGGCGAGTGTGGCGAGCGTAGGGAGCGAAGCGAGCGAAGAGGAATCCGAAGAATCTGTGGTGTCGGAGGATGCAAGGAGGGAACTATAGGTGAGGATGGAGTCGAGGAGGTGGGACAGGAGGGGCGAGGAGTATGTTGGGTGCGTGGTCGGGTGTGTGGAGGCGAAGAGGAGGGAGAGATGGAGGGAGCGGCGTTCGGTGGGGGTTAGGTGGGCGAGGAGGGATGAGAGGGCGGACTACAGAGTCAAGGCGATCAGTGGGAGTTTGTAGGTGGATTGATCTCAGAGAGGCTAGGTAGGGTATAGTGGAAGCGCAGGAGGGACGCAAGTAGTGAATTGATGAGGACGGGATTGTATGTATGTACCTACTTCGATATACTGCCTCTCCAGTCCCTGCCGCTCCACCGTCATGAACACCACACACACCTCCGGCCGCGGTCCAGCTTTACCCAGACTCAGCGGATTCAGCACACCCCCAAATCCAGGTATCACTATCCTCGCATGATCTTTAGACCCAGCCCCATTCCCGTCCTCTACGCCTGTCCCCGCCCGCAGCCCTTTATGTCCTGCGGCCTCCTCAACAGCCTTCATCCCCGCTCCCCAAAACATCTCCGCCTGCCTGCCCCTCCACGCGCTATACCACCGCTCATAAGCCCTGCTCTCCACAAAGAAGATACTGCCAGGATCACGATAGAAGTTCGCCTGGCCGTAAAGCAAGAAGAGGGAGAGGCTGAGGAGGTAGAGAAGGAGAGCGCGGCTACCGGGAGAGAGGAGATGGGATTTGAAAGGACGCCATGGTCGAGAGGTGGATGGTAAGTGCCGGGGTGGGTATTGAGGAGAGGTAGAGGAAGACATGAAGGGTGAGAGGGTGGAGGGAACCCTATGTCAAGATTCAGATGGCCTGGGAAGCGTACATCGCGCGCTGTTGCGTGGAAATCATGAGGGACTGGTTGTTGACCTTGAGGGGCACGCGAGCGGTTTTTGTCGGCCCGAGCTTTCAAACCTACAGTATCAGGACGAGACGCAGAAACAACAATCTATGTATCGCCAACTTCATGGCATACATGTTCGTTCTATAGCGCGACATGCAGCTTGGCGAAGTGCTGCTGACCTATCCCATACTACTCAGCCTTGTGTAGTGAACATATTCTCCAAGCGATCAAGACTCAAGCAACAACCACATCTCGCTCTCTACACCCCTCCTTTAAGCTATGCTGCTCAAGACATCCTCCCCATCCTCCCTCGCCCTCCTCACTTTCCCTTGCCATCTCCCCACCCCAGCGGTATAGTCGGGCTCCCTCTCCCCTTCTTCTTCC
>Ga0268250_10000525_pt1 | contig 18141 bp, 28 predicted proteins | sample AgamicAsSfe_FD_200448 | JGI IMG/M metagenome (GOLD analysis project Ga0268250, IMG submission 200448) | Agave microbial communities from Guanajuato, Mexico - As.Sf.e (v2) (version 2) | ecosystem: Host-associated > Plants > Phyllosphere > Phylloplane/Leaf | place: Guanajuato, Mexico | collected... | reverse complement strand
GAGCTGGGGCGTGGAAGGGGTGGGGTGGCTTAGGGATTGGGAGAGTTGAGTGGTTAGGTGTTGGAGGTCGGCCATGCTGAAGGTGTGGTGGGTGTTGGACTGTGGTGTGATATGCTGTGGAGGCGATCGGTGAAGAATGTAGTCTGTTGAGTAGCGGTGGTGGGAGTGCTGAGGTGTTGGTGATTGTTTTGGTGGTTGATGTTTTGAAGGTGTTTCTCAAGCGGCGATGGCGATGACGGTTTCACGTTGCGGAAATCATATTCAGATACCCTTTCGAGTGTCACACGATAACTGTCGAGCTCAGAGAGATACACTCAGATCATACTTTAGGCAGCTGAGACAGCCACAGATACGATGGAGTTGGAAAAGGCAAAAGTTCAGTCTGTGATGAAGCACGGCACTGAGAACGTCACAATACTCAATAGCCAGATCGCTTGTTATGGAAGCGCAATTCACGCATCTATCGAGGACTGACTGCCTGCACGATACCTTTCTACTTCTATTCAACACACCACATCCCTTCTGACTAATCTTACAATTCTTCGGCATCAGAGTACCCATCAGGCATTCTCTCATCCCCATCTCCATCTCCATCTTCATCCGCAGCCTCAATCGACGGCACAGGCGGCCGCCAGTCCAGCACACGCTCAATCAGCCTCTGCAGCTTCAGCAGCATATCTCGCTCTCGTGCACGAAGATGTTGCGATGTTGCCTCCTCCTTCGTCGCGACGACGTTGCCAGTATAATCCAACTTGAACGGTGAGGCCGCTGCTTGTGTTTCAGAACGCCGCATTCTCTTAACGACTTCTTCAGGCGCTTCTGCTTCGAGCGCGTATAGCAGTCGATCGAGCTCTGTGGTGCCAAGATTAATGTCTCCATTTTGTGTGGAGAGTTGTGCCAAGTTTAGCACTGTTTTCCGTTCGTGAATGTGCCGTTTCGCAATGTCAGAGGCTAGGGCAACCTGGTTGGCATGTTGAAGACGTGCAGTTTGTTGTCGATATTTGGCGGCTTCGTCGGATGCGAGGGCCGCACGTATCAAGCGATTGCTGCGTGGAGGTTAGTATCAGCAGTGGAATAGATTGAATGCAAAATTCCATACCTTTTAGCTTTATCAATAAAGTCAAGCTTAATACCTCGTGCAGGGACTTTGTAGATGACACCATACGGACCCTCCTCATCTGTCATGTCCCCTTCGTCATCAGAATCGTCTGCAACTTCAATCAAGCCGTTATTGACAAAGCCACGCCGTAGAAATGTCTCTTTGACACGTGGCTTCTTTGGCCGTCGTGTACGGTGTATTGCAGGATGACCGTCAATAGCGACACCATCACCCTCGATAGTGTCAAGATTCCGGAGGTCATGGTCAATATGCAATGGGCACATCCAGAGAGGTTTCGTCTTGTGATTGAGATGAGATCGATACGGAACATAGGCAAGTGGTGGATTCAGGCAGTCAAGGTGCCAATTTGCGGTGCAGTAGTCGCAAGGCACGATGTCACTGTGTTCTAGTGCAGATTCGCCACATTGATAACACGTAATCGTGCTGCCTTTGGCGTCTTTCAGTTTCTGATAGTCAGATGGTTCGTCGTACCCGGGACGACCTTTTATTATACTGTAAGGTTAAGCATGTCAGCAAAAGTCATCACTGTCATGATAACTGCTCTCAGCCAGAGTGGAAAGACATACGTAGCTCTTTGCGTTTGCGCCTCTGCATATTCGCCTTGCTCCCCCGTCTTCACGCCTTCAAAGTAATCTCGAATATCCAACGGCAGCTTGAAAGAGCTTGGATTTTTACCAGCGATATGTCGCTGCAGTTCTGAAAAGAGACCGTGCGCAAATGATCCATTCGCTGCTCTCGATTGACACATATAACAAAACCATGGCTCATCAAGAATAGCCTCTTGGTGTTGAGGTGGATCTAAGCATGTAAAGTGGAAAGATCTGTCACAACCATCACAGCAGAGTAGAAACCCTGTCCCTCCGCATGCTGAACAGTAGTCGTTGTTCTCCGATGCCTGCGAATGTAGTGTGAGCTTGTTGTAGTACTCGACTGCTTTGAGGACGTGAAGAGAAGCAAGGCGACACGATGACAATGCGTGATCTTCACATCGAAAGTCGGCCAGGAAAGTGCACTGCTTACCTGAGATTTAGCATCAAACTCCGCCGAGCTCTGCCTCTTGATATCTGGCCGCGCAATGCCAGCAATGACAGCAGGTTGTCTATTTTTCACAGGTCTAAACGCCGTCACGATAGTCAGCGCCTGTTTCTGCCTCACTACTGCGGGCATTAGAAGATGTGCATATATGTATATGAGAGGATGATGATATAATGTGAAGTAATTGATGGATGCGGAAGCAGGAGCGAAGAGAAGCGTGAAAAATGTGAAGTAATTGATGGATGCGGAAGCAGGAGCGAAGAGAAGCGTGAAAAGAAGGAGAGTATTGGGGTTGACGTGTTCGGCGGAAATTCCCCACACTCTGCCTGACCAAGCTGGAAAATTGGCAGAAGGCGCAATAGTGCCACGCCACGCAATTGCAAATCTCACTTACTGTTCGAGCGCGTTCTAGGAAATAGACTAAGATGCACGACAACATACATGCATGATGAACGTAGTCTGTGCGTGCCTTTTGTGGCAAATTTTCGAATTTGAAGGACGCACTTACGAAATTTTGATCTTGGCAGCCGTCTTGAGTCGCTTTGGCGGCCGACCAAGAGCCGTCGGAGGTGGCGGTGTTGATGCTGGCGCCGCTCCGTCGACTCCAGCTGCATCTCCAGGCAGACCAGGCGTGCCAGTTGCAGACTGCGTTTGCGTTGACGTTGCCTGCGCTTTTGGCACCTTGCTCTTCGCACTGCCTCCACCACGACGTGACGGCTGCTTTTTGGCAGGCGGCTGGCGCACCGAGCTTTCGTTCACCTGCACGTCGTTGAAGCTCTTGCTCATCCGCTTCCGCGTCGCCTCAGTCTCAACATCATCCGCAGTGAGACCAATCCTAAGCAGAGATAGATCAGTATTGTCCTCGTGCATGTCCCGAAAAGAACGACGCGAAAGATGCACTTCTTGCAGGAATCAGCGACTTACTGTGATATAACCGGAGGAGGTCCAGCCGCCAACGACTCATCAATAGACGAGAGCGACGACGAAGAACCTCTCCGCGGCGTAGCCTCAAACCCACCGCCCAGATTCAGCGAAGGGTCGATCTGCACACCATTCATCGCATCCGCATTGCGCGAACGCGACTTCATCTTCTTCGATGTCGGTGTATGTGTTTGATTTGCAGATGCAATGAGAGCGTCAAGATTGGCCATGGAGCCAGGAGATGGTTGAAAGACAGATTGCGAAGGCGACCCTGATTTGACGGGTTGGCCCACATTCGCAGATCCCTGAGTCACGGGACTCGCTCCTGACGCTTTGATTGCCGTCTTGAGCGCCTTCAGCTTTCTGTTAATCGCTGAGCCACGTTCATCGAGCGAGTTGTTGGTGACTGCAAAGTTGAGTAGAGTGGCAAGCTCGGGATCCTGTGCTGCTGCGGCTTGTAGTTGCGACAGGTGGTACTCGAGATGAGGCGATCCAGCTTGATGTGCCAATCTAGTGGCCTTTCTGACTGAGTGCTCGAGTGAAGATGCAGAGCTTGGTGTAGCCCTCGTTCCGTTTGATCCTGCTCGCTGGCCAGGCGTCGTCGTAGACTGATGCCGACTGGCTGGTGTCTGCGAAACCACAGGAAAGGTCGACTGCATGGCCTGCATCGAAGCCTGTACAGGCATTGGCTGATATGGTTGCATGGGCTGAAAAGGCTGCATCTGCTGTAGTTGTTGCATCTGCTGCAGATTCGGGAGTTGCGCCAGTTGTTGCATAGCCTGTAGAGGCATCTGATATGCAGCCTGGTAGTCTGGAGGTAGCTGTAGTGAACCCAGTGGAAAGCCTCCAAACATGTTGTTGTCATCCACCATCATCGCCGTGCCTGCCATATGGCTTGCAGTCATAGGGTTTACTGCCATAGAATGTCCTGCATCTTCACCTGGCGTCGACAGCATATCTGGAGTCGATCGCAAGTCTTCCATGAGCATGCCTGCCATATTCTGCGGCTGCATCGTCTTGCGAAGTGGATCTGCTTTTGCGCGCGCCTTCACTTTCGCACTGGGCATGGTTCCTAGCGGCATCATGTGTTCCAGCACTCCAACTCTTTCTAGTCCACGGTGATCCATGAATGATGGCACGGGCTCTTTCAATGCAGGTTCGGCCCAGCCTTGCATGAAATCTGTGTGCTCTTGCTCCTGTGCAGGCTCATACTCTTGCTTTGGGGGCATCTTGTCGTGTGACTTCTTCGGACAGTAGAGTATGAAGGAGTGCGGGCGGGACGCGTTGCAGAACGTCGCAAATGTGAGGACGTGTCGAAGATAAGTCTACAAGACTAATGCCCTAAATCGTCTGGGCGACTAAGGCGTCCAGGTTAGTATTCGTTATTCCATTGCCCGTGTAGAGAATCACGAACTCTGCGCGATCTCACTGCTCCCCGTATGACGAACCCGCTATCCAGTTTCACCACAAAGGGGTGCGCGCTGTGACCGTGAAAAGGAGGATGGTGAAAAGGAGATTCTCAAGACCTCCAACCTAAACGAGCGGATCGTGCAGTTGAGGACAGGCTTGGACTTCTTGTGATACTTGTCGACGCCGTCGTATCAGCCACTATTGTCGCGATGGATCGAGAGACGCGTGGACGAGATTGATTTGACAACAGATAGACGTGAATAGAAGGGCAACAGATCCAGCTATTGATGTGCATGCGTGCACACAGAGCCAGCAGGGTAGCGCGAAGTTCTTCCAAACATCCACCTCAACTAGTTGGCAGTGTTTGCACAAGTGTATTGCAATGAAGTTAGGGCAAGATTTCATGTCTCTCATGCTTAGAACACGGTGGTGCTTAATGAGCTTCTATATATGAATACCCTATAACCACGATTCATCCGGCTTTGGTTCCTTCTCTTTAGAAGTTACACGCTCGAACATAAATGAGATCACTCGTCATCCTCCTCCTCGTCATCGTCGTCATCATCATCGCCATCAGCAGCCGCGGCGGCAGCCTTCTTCGCAGGCTTCTTCTTCTTCTTCTTGCTCTTGCTCTTAGTACCGGTATTGCGGGCAATAGGACGCTCGAGAAGTTTCAAGACCTCCTCGTCTGTGATCTTCTTGTCGGAGGAGAACTTGCTGAGGTCGAGCTTGGGAGGCGCGCTCAGAAGCTGGACGCCGTTCTTGGTGATAGCTAGAGATAAATTAGCACGAATTCAATGCAGCACAGTCAAAGAATCTTGTCGTACCAACTGTGGAAAACAACCTGCCAACAGGCTTGTCATCCTTGTCACCCACAACCTCATAAGACCTGACAACGCCGGATCGTACACACTCGACGATCCCGACCTTTCCAGCCCGCTCATCCTTAAGCTGACGCAAACTGAACGGAAACGTCTTGTGCTCAGCCACAATCTCCGACAACAGCGCCCTCGAACTAGGTCTCTTCAACTGATACGTAGTCGCCGTCCGCCTATGCAATGTCGTCCTCTTATCCAGCGTCTTCTGCTTGCCCGAGCCCAAACTGACTCCAATCTCCACACCGAAAACATCGCCGACCTCAGGCAGTCCGTCGCCTCTGTTGCCCTCGCTGGGTGCAAGGATGATCTTCTTCTTGCCCTCAATCTCGTTGCGCTCGAATTGCCAGGATGTGGTGCTCTCGACAATGTTGCAGTCGTAGCTCTTGGCCACCTTCTCGAGTAGTTGTGACATCTTCTGCTGCGAAAATGCCTTCTCTGCAGGCGCCGCCTTCTTCTCTTCTTCGGTGCCAGTGGAAAGTAGCCCAGGCGGAACCATCATGCGGAGGAGTAGCTCGTTCGCGTAGTACGTAGCCAGCATCAGGTCGGCCTCGCGTCCTTCAACCTTCTCACCCACACCAACAACGATCGAGTCACAGACAATCGTGCAGAAACCGTCGATTTGTGCACCGAGCTGAATCTTGACAACTTCATTCGCCTTGAGCTCAGTCTCAGCCTCGGCAGTGTCGGACACCAGCGGTGTGTAGGGCGTCACATATGAGCTAGGCGAGACTGTGGTGGGGTGACCGATGCCCTTGCTGAGCTTCTTGTTGCCCTTGTAGACCTTGCCCACCTCTTCGCCGAGAAGTGCATCGCCCTTTTGGCAGATCTCGATGATCTTCGCGCCTTCAGTGCACCATCCTATACGTAAGAGAAGAGATATCAGCATGCTATCCTACACGACTGTGACAGAAGCTGGACTAGCTCACCTTTGACAGACTCGAGGACCTTGGCGGAGATTTGTGCGGCGGTCTTGTACTTTGTGAGGGTGTCGGGGTTGTTGAGCGAGTAATCTGGTACACAATAAGCTCATGCACTCGTCTACAGCCAGAGCAAGCATACCGGTCGCTGCAGCTTCGGCCATCTTGATGTTGTGCTATAGCTTGTTTATTTTGAAAACTTCAGACTTCACAGGAGTTTGGTCGTGTGTGAACATTGACGTCGTCCAACGGCGTGGGGAGAATTCCCGCTGGGCAGGCTCGAGTTGTGTTTCATTCTCTTCGAATATTCTATTCCAGTAGGAGTATGTAATTGGTCATTATGTCTTAGCTATCGTAATCTAGCTTCTGTATACACCTCTCTGTTGCCTTCTCCTCAGTAGCAAATTACCAGCCATGCACAAATCCCGAAACGCTCCATACATCACTGAGTTGCCACCATGTGTGCGCCCTTTTTTTAGTTCATCATTTGTTACCACCATCGCCATGCTCAAAGCCATTGTCGTCAATCCATCATGTTCACGTTTTTCCTCAAGCTCAATTCCTTCGCCATCTTTATGCTTGTTTCGATGAAGACATCAAACCCATGCGAGAACCTGCAGCAGCAACCACATTCCAAGCGCGAGATCCACCAGACCATGCTTGCGCTGGTGGTTGAGGCTCGTATTTCTTCGGCTGGGCACCTGCCCTGACAGCCGGCTTCGTTCCAACACTCCCATTTCCTGTTCCTGTAGGAGTAATCTCTTCAGAGTTGTCCACGAGCTCGTTCTTGTTGACGTCGTCCCCATTGTTCAGGGCGAAGGACTCCTTAGCCTTGCGATCGGCCTCGATGCCATCCATTTCGAACATGCCATCGTCGTCTTCCACATCTTCCTCCTTGATCTGATCTTCAACACCCCTACCCATGCTGCTTGTCGAGATAGTCCTGTCTAGCCTCTGACTGCTTAAGACACCGGGAACACTCAAGCCTCGACTCCTCGAAGTTCGTGTTTCTGCAGGATCCTGTGAAGCACTGAGACCATTACTCAGCCCCGAAGCACGAAACTGTTGCGATAACATTCCTATTCCACCAGATCCAGAGACTGGCGAAGAGGACTCGTTGCCAGATCGTGTCCGAGAAATGGAAGAAGGTTTAAAATTCGATCCGGACGTCGAGCTTCCCTGTAGTGACGTCTGGCGCAATGGGGATCCAACGTGGCCGAAGACAGAAGCACCAGGTGCTGAGCTGCCTAGTTCGTTTCCGCCATCCTCAACACGCTGACGACGAGCGAACAGGGCTCCGTAACGTGAGGAGGGCGAGCCATTTGACGGCGAGCCGACTGGAGAATTTGGAGATGGCGAGCCGAAGCCAGACAGACTTCGAGGGCGCAGTCCACCGTCACTGTCCTCAGCTGGTCGCGAGAACCGTCGAACTCGCTCTTTCGGGGTTAGGAGATCGTCCAATGCACCTGGTAGACGAGTGAGCTCCTCGGAACTTCGCTCACTCGACGAGTCTTCTGGTAATGGGGGTGACGGGGTAACAAGATATGGTCCTTGAAAGCTCGAGGCATACATAGGATGTGCAGGCCGTAGATCAGAATGTAATATCTTGCGAGGAAATGCATCTTCCATTGCTGAAGGTGAAGAACCTAGGAGACTGTTACGGGTGCCGTTAGGTGTATTGCCCCCAGCGAGATAGCTAAGGTTGCCAAACGCATTTGATGCGGCCATCGAGGTTGTTGCAGAAGTGCCAGAAAGCGGCCCAAAGCCAAATCGTTTCGGTGCTGAAGCCGCGACTGGACCGTCTCTGTTGTGTATAGCCATGCCTCGATCGTCGAAGGATGCCGGTAGTGTGGTGTCCAACGCTCGAGCTGGTGGTGATAGTGCTAAGCTGTACTCATTTGGGGACGAGCCGTACTGCTGGCCCATATAACCCTGCTCGCCTGGAGGCTCGAACGCTCGCATTTGTTGCTGTTGTGGAAAGTACTCCTCTTGAATTGGGATTGGGCTCGAGTATGTACTTTGTGGAGGACCCAATGCCTGCATTGGGTTGAAGCCAGCCTGGAATCCACCATTATTAGAGTAGACATTTTGGTAATTTGGATGGCCATAGCCTCCGCCATATGGGCCTCGAATCTTGCGCGCGTCCCGTCCATCGGGAAGTATATGAGGATTTGCACACTTCGTGCCGAACTTGCAATTTCCCTGTTGAAGATTAGATCTTGTCTTTTGGATTGATCGTTGACTAGCACACCTTCATGAAGAACTTGCAGGGCTGCTGCTCGTTGGAGTCGGGCGACATATGGCTGAAAGGACAAGCAGCCCCGGCTTGACAGTTGCCGACCTTGAAGAACTTGCAGGGTACATGGGCTGTGTCTGTAACCAATACTTAGTGTTATGATTCTTTCGTGATAAGTGTTTGCTTGCTCTCATACTCTTGGTTTGCGGGGGAAGAGGAGGACTTCGTGATAGTCCGCCATCGTCATTGATCATGCTGCGCCTGTTCGCGCGGCCCATGCTGTTTATTCCATTGGCGCCCCGCAGCGTTTGTGGTCCTCCTGGTAGTGGCATGGGAGGGTGGCCGTGGTTGAAGCCATTGGGTCCTGGCGCATGTGGATCGGATAGGGTGTGGCGGTGTGAAGACTGCGGGCGAGGGGATTGGGTAGGATCCATGTTACTGTGGTCCAGCAAGAAGAACCTGTCTCCCGTCGCGAGACTCGAGAAGGTGATTGAGCAGGACGATCAGGCGAAACACGACGAAAGGTGGGGAAGGCGTTGAACGAGCGGTGCGCTGGCTAGTCTGACATGTGTACTGTATGCACTTGGCGGTGAGAAATCGACTACGGCGGACACAAAGCTGTAGTTCTATCGAGTCTTGCAATCCTAGCCAGAGACAAATATGTCTTGAGTGGCAAGCTGGGTTGGTCGTGTGCTTACATCAAAAACGAGGGTCTGAGGCGCATGCATGCAACCAACCGCGATGATGAAATCGATACGTGATCCCGACTGATGACATTATATGCTGTGCTACCTAAGTAGTCCTAGAATAAGAAAGATCCTCTGTATATATCCTTCTGTTATCTTAAGGATTAGCCTCGGGAGGATGTCTGCTCAGTCATCATGTCCTCGTTATACAACCTCCACCCTCTCGTCAACAAGCACGATACGTGATATGCTAGACCTAACTTTACTCAAGCAAGATCGCCACGGCACTCTCCACATGATTTTTCCGGACCTTTGTCCCTACTAGGTGCTGTGTGCCAAGTCGATTTTGAGATCAGCATGATTGCAACCAGGAGTCACAGGCATAGAACGAGGAAGGTAGCAGCATGACATGTATTATTCTGTATGTGTGTATGTGCAAATGTCTTGTATGTACCAATCATCATCAGTATTTATATACATTGTGATTTTAGTCGTAAACACAGCATCCTAGTGAGGCCGAGCGTCGAACCCAATCCCACCAAGTCCGTGAGCGAAAGAAGCGAAAGTTGTCGTCGAAAAGATCGTGAAAGCCAGGCAGAAGTGGCTATTATTAAAGAGTCGTACTCGTAGATCAAAGGAGGCTTTTCAGAAAAGAAAATTGGCGACCTCGTGGCGAGTGCTGTAGATGATATGCGGTGGCATGCTATTCACCTCCTTCGCATCTCAGACGTCGTCAAAGCGCATCTAACACTCGACAATGTAGAGACCAATAGCAGAAGGGTTCCAGTCTATTATACCGGTCAGTCACCATCCACGAGCCTCACAACATTCATTGATAACATACCCTGGAAGTAATAAAGCTCAGTGTTGCCCTCAGCCGTAAGCTCATAGCTGACCCTAGTACCCGCAGCACAAGGTCCAGACGCCACAATTGTCGAGCTGCCACTAGTAACAGTGAACATACCCAAGTCCTTAGAAACAGCAGGCTGGTTAGCGAACGTGGTGCCCTGTGTAGCCGGGCTAGCCAGCTGAGTGAAGTCGATGGAGCCGGTGCCGGACATGGTGTAGCTGCTGGTGACGAGGTCCTTCTGGTTGGGCAGGAGGAACTCGAGCGTGCAAGTCTTGCCGGCGGAGCTAGCAGGCAAGTCAAAGTTAAAGATGGTGGAGAAAGTGCTGTTGATGCCGGCAAAGTACTGCGTGCCGTAGGCGGTATCAGGGTGAGCGGAAGAAACAGGGACGATGAGGTCTGAGAGGCAGGTTAGTCATGTACAAGAGCAGGGCGAAGTGCAAGGCTCGGAGGAACAGAGTGTATTACTCACGGGGGTACTCGTAGTTGTTGGAACCGAGACCGGGAGCGCAGGCGCCAGCGGCAGGGGCTGATGCAGAAGGAGCCGGTGCAGACGAAGCTGGCGCGGTGGTTGGTGTCACAAGGGTAAGGCCGGTTCCAGAGGAGATGCAGCTGGCACCACCTGGGTAGGAGTGAGCTGGGTTGCAGGCGTAGGTGGTAGCGGATGATGCGACGGGTGCGGATGTGATTGCGGATCCGGAAGCAGAAGGTGTGGGGGCGACTGTAGGAGTCACAAGGGTAAGGCCGGTTCCAGAGGAAATGCAGCTGGCACCACCTGGGTAGGAGTGAGCTGGGTTGCAGGTGTAGGTCGTGGCAGGGGTCGCAACAGGTGCGGATGTGATTGCGGATCCGGGAGCAGATGAAGTTGGGGCGACTGTGGGAGTTATAAGGGTAAGGCCAGTTCCCGAAGAGATGCAGCTGGCACCACCTGGGTAGGAATGTGCTGGGTTGCAGGCGTAGGTTGTGGCAGGGGTCGCAACAGGTGCGGATGTGATTGCGGATCCGGGAGCAGATGAAGTAGGGGCGACTGTAGGAGTCACAAAGGTGAGGCCAGTTCCCGAAAAGATACAGCTCACGCCGCCGGGGTAAGAGTGCGCTGGGTTGCAAGCGTAGGTCGTGGCAGGGGTCGCAACAGGTGCGGATGTGATTGCGGATCCAGGATAAGAAGGAGTCGGGGCGACCGTAGGAGTCACAAGGGTGAGGCCAGTTCCCGAAGAGATACAGCTCACGCCGCCGGGGTAAGAGTGCGCTGGGTTGCAAGCGTAGGTCGTAGCAGGAGGTGCGACAGGTGCGGATGTGGTTCCTGCTGCATGAGCGGATGGCGTGCCGATAGCGGTGACTTGGTATAAGTGTTAGTCGAGAATCTGTCGAAGATTGTAAAATTACTTACCAGTGACTGTGACCGTGTTTGTGTTGGGAACACAGCTCGAAGCTGGGGCGGTGACTGTCACAGCCGGTGGGGCGGGTGCGGTAACTGTCGATGGAACACAGCTTGAGGCTGGTGCAGTTGAGACGACAGTGACTGAAGCAGTGCTGGGCTTCTGGCTGATAGTAGTTGTCGCAGCTGTGGTCTGAGTGATCTGGACGGTGGTGGCAGACGAGACAGGGACCGAGGCCGAGCTAGCGGGAACAGATGACGAGCTTGCAGATGCTGTGGAGCTGGCCTTGGAGGCGGATGAAGCTGCAACAGAGGAAGATACGGCCGGCTTGCTGCTTGAGGATGCCGCAACAGGCGCGCTGCAGTTTCCATTTGCAATGTTGAGCACGACCTGAGAACATCCAGTAGCAGCAGATCCAGGGGAGTTGGCATAGATGTTGTATCCGCTTCCACTGTTGCACTCGTACCACACGGCACTTCCGTTGTGCTCAATGCTGCCGTTGTTGGCAATTGTGATGCCAGGAGTAGCAGTGGACGCAGTCAAGCCGGCGTCACACTGGTACTGAGATGTGGGAGCAGTAGCGATGCATCCACGACCAGTCGAGTCGACAATGCTGGAAGTGCCGTTGTAGTAACAGAACTGAGTGCTGGTGAAGCCAGGTCCAACGCGGTTCTGTCCATCGGCGAGCTGGCCGAGAGGACCGGCGACAGAGCCAGCGACATTGATGTCGAAGCAGCAGTGGGCTGAAGAGCTCTGGCGAGGTAGGATGGCAGCAGCGGAGGCTGCGCCGGAGAGGGCGAGGACGGTACCGAAGGACTTCATGGTGAAGCTGTGGTAACGAAGGGTAGTCGGGCTTTCCTTGCTTAAAGTGAAGGTCTTGTAGGGGAGGTGAGTAGGAAGTGGAGGTTGAGGTTTAGAAGGAATGGGAGGAAGGCGACGCTTCTTATAGACACACGACCTCACTCAGCGATAGTCGAGTTGTGCTCCATCTTGATAACAGTTGAGAGCGAAAGTTCGTGGTGAGGGCAGGATCGTCATTGAGGATGAGCATGCTCGAGCTGGAAATAGAAGAACTGACGCAGGTACCTTGGCGGTTGGCCACGCAGAGGTACAACTCAATGTGGAAGACGTGGGGGGGCGCCATCAGAGGGCATGAAGAGAGGACGGTGAGTGGACGAATGGATCACACATTCACAAGTAGCATTGCCCCAGTTGGTAAGTCGGCCAAGAACTCCGGAGCTTTCAGACCCAATGTGACCCAGGAAAGCGAAAGTAAAAGTAAAAAGTAAAAGTAGAAGTGAGGGGTTGTGACTTGAATTTGTGATGTGATGAACAGATCGTTGAGCGTGCATAACTCCCCAAGTCAGCAGAGCAAGAGCCAACCACGTCAAGTCTTCCCTGCTGTGCTAAGCTGGAGCCTAGAATAAGAGTTGAGAGAATGAGAAATCAGTAATAGTAGTCATAAGAACTCTGACCTTCTTGGCACTCGTAGCACTGCCCAGAATACCCACAAGCATGTCGAGTCCCCACATCTTCATGGCCTATGCCGCGGATTGAAGCGGCAGCGGCAGCGGCAGCGGCACAGGCACCAGGCACCACTGCACCAGGCATCAATAAAATAAAAATAATGAAGTGGGACGGAATCAGAAACGGGAGTCTTGGAGTCTTCTTCGCCTCGAGTAGTAGTGTCTCATGGATAAAAAGGTACATGTGACATAAGTAGCGGTCCACATTCAGTGGACACAGAGCACTGTCGAAACGTGGGGATGGGCAGGGGCTACGAGCTTAGTCGAAAGCATGAGTTTTATGCATCTTGCTCGAAGAGTGCCGTGCGGTTCGGACTGCCCAAGTCAGAACTGATGCTTGAGAGAGAGTCACCTCTTCAGAGAGAGTCACCGATGCGCCAGAGTCAAAGGTGAAGGTGGTAGCCAAGACAGCCAAGACATGCCTACCCCCTCTATAGACTGTTGGCATCACGTCACATCACCGCATCGACCTACTCCTCGACCTACTCCAATTAGCATAATGGAGGCTCGGCTCGGCTAGGCTAGAGTCTCTGTATACTGTATAGAGGAGGATGGAGTAGTGCTGTGCCGTCTTTCCCCCTCTTCTATTTCTGGGGCACACGCACAAAGCATGCGCATGGCTTGGACCTCGCTCCTGACGATCATGGTCCGAGATAAGCAGAACCTTGTGGACCGTGCGAGGTTTCAGGTACAGATTATTGGGAAGAAAGTGTTCCACATCCAGACAGAATAATCGAGATGGGCAGAAGTGCTCGATCAGGTCGGTCGCTTTTAGCCCGAACGACACGATTGGCACTGATGATCGAACGATCGTCTACGATGTGTTCACTGACGTGGATGCTGAAGACTTCACCACGCTGAAGAACGATATCGGAGGACGGAAAGAGAATATGTTTCACGTTTCTAGTGAAATATCACGACTAGTCTGTGTGCAAGCCCAGGTTGAGGAATGAGAAAGGTAGTAGAGGAAGGTTATAAGAATGGCCCTCTGTTAGAACCATCGAGATAGTTACATAGTGAACTTGAGGCTGCAACTGATTATCTAATTCAGGTGAGAGTACCGTGTGGCGTCTGTTCTGTCTTGTGCACCGTCGGTGATAATAAAGCTGGTTGAAGAAATTATACAGCACGGGGGCAACGCATTCTTTGTACAGAGTAGAATTTGGGCAGGGCGAGAACACATTTGTGATTTTCTCGCGCGCCGCTCTACGAGTGGATGAATTCCCGTAGGGATGAGAGTGAAGAAGGGACTGGGAAGTTCTGCTCGGACCGAAAACTTGATTGACGCTAAGAGAGTGCCGTGTGGTGTAGGAGTTCACGTGACACGCTGGAAATACACCTCCCGACTTCCCATGCTTTGCCACTTAGGTTTCAGCTCCAAATTCCATCCCCTCGTTCGAAAATCTTTCACCCAAAGCTTCGGGTTCCAAGTCACCACCCACCTGATCAGCTCCAAATCACGCCCGACCCAGCCCACAATGATTCTGCGCAATGCTGGGTTACATGTCTGAGCGTGAAATGCAACGTATTTATATACAGGGCCGGTCGCCCTCCAGCACTGGCCTCGCATCCCACTACGCTTCGTAGTACAGTAGCCTAGTGACTCATAAAGCCGGACAATATGGCGAACCAGGACAAAGTGTATCACAAGGTACCACTGGAGCTCTGGCATTCAGTCTTCTCATTCGCATACGACCACCCTGAACTCCACGTTACAAGCTGGGCTGAAGACAAAGACCAACCTGTACTCAGGGAAACCCCCGGAGAATGGTCACCCGCTGACCCCATCACCTTCGACAGCTTGGCTAATCACGATAGTCTATGGCCTGGATCTGCCCACAACTTCTGGCAGTGGCTCATACCACGAACAACTTGGCGAATAGATCTACCAACGGATCCTTACGGATATTCTCTCTTCGAAGATGATTCTCGTTACAGTGGTGGCTATCTGGAGCGCCTTGAGAAATCGCACAGCAATGCCATCAAAAACATTGACGGTGTCTTTAAGGCCACCTTATTCAAGTAACAGGATTTTGACATGGCAGCGCAGGGGTACCGGTGTGACTCTGGTGACTACTTTCACAAGATGGGACCTGCTACCTGGTTCATGTTTGTGGCCATGAAGACATTCCAAGGCCGACTTGGTAGCTTCAGGATTGTCATGGAGCTAACTCATTATGACGTGATGGAAACCTCAAAGTACTGTCATTGGGTCACACCCAATGCAGCGATGCCGATATTCTGGCAAGGCAGTCTTGGTAGAAGCATCAACGATTTCCCCAAAGTGTACTTCAGCATGACAGATGTCATGGCAGAAATGAAAGAGGCTCGCACCGACTTCAAAGTTATACTCCGAGGTATCGATTGGGACAGAAGATTTGCCGTGGGACGTGGACGGTATCCTGATAGTCGGTCTGCAAATAAGACCACCGACGTGGGGCCATGGACCAGTGATCAGGAGCTCTGTGATCGTGATATCACGGATCTTTGGCATGGAGAGGCATTCGAAGAGGCCAGAGACATCGTAGCGATGCAAGATTCGTGCGAGAGACGTGATCGCGAAAGAGACATACTACAACTGGGCTCTCGATTTGGCTGCCCTACATATTCTCTTCATGAAGACACTAGGTAAGCACCGAGCAGTTCATGGGGAAGAGTATACCTATAGTGTCCGCCACCGGAAGCGGACTGGTCTCGATTGGTATGATTTCGATGAGGACGACTCTGATGAGGACGACTCTCAGGAGGCTGCTTCCGATGAGGCTGATATTGATGGAGCTAACCCTGACGAGGCTCAGACTTGGTAGAAAGTGAGATTAGCATTTCATGAACACGAGGAAGAGGCTATCGCAATTCTCACAAATGAGTAGCAACATGAAATGTTGTACTCCTGGGGCCAGCCGTGGAGTTAGTGCTGGGGATGAACAACTGTGTGCTAAAGTAGTTTCCACTGCAAATATGACGGTCTATGACGATTCAGTAGTATCAATGCATAAGCAACAGACATTGACCTGTCCTTCGTTTGACTGACTGATGCGGGTTATTGATGGGCCGCATGTACTTACGTATGGCGTACGCTGTTCTGAAATCAAGCTGAAACAAATGCGGGGACATGACAAATTGCAATTGCGGCGGCTGTCTCCGAAGCGCGGCAACAACACAGAGCACGCTGTCATAGGGCATGTCTTACTCAATCTGGATGTCACTCATCTGATCAGCATCTGGAGCTCGCAGCCATGGCATTGGTAAACGATGACAGCAGTTCTGCTCCCAAGCCAGGTCTTACAGTCCTCGTCTCATCTCGTGCCGTGATCGAAGGACGAGTTACACCCGCGACGATCGTGATAAACAACACCACCGGGAAGATTCAAGACGTTCACATCTCTATCCTCCCTTCCTCAGACTTCCCTCCAAGCACCGTATACCACGACCACAGTCCACACATCCTGCTTCCCGGCCTCGTCGACGCACACGTCCACCTCAATGAACCAGGAAGAACAGAATGGGAAGGCTTTCACACGGGCACCAAAGCCGCTGCCTTCGGAGGCGTGACAACTGTGATTGATATGCCTTTGAATGCCATTCCACCCACCACTACAGTCGCAAATCTACAAGAGAAGGTCAAAGCTGCACAAGGGCAGTGCTGGGTGGATGTGGGTTTCTACGGAGGAGTGATACCTGGCAATGACAAGGACTTAAGACCGCTGGTCAAAGCTGGAGTGAGGGGATTTAAGGGCTTCTTGATTGAAAGCGGAGTATGCGGCTTGCAACTTCAGAGTATATCAGCTTGCTGAGCGTATACTAGGTCGACGAGTTTCCTGCAATCACAACAGAGGACATCGCGGAAGCTATGAAGGAGCTTGCAGAGGAAGAGACAACACTCATGTTCCATGCTGAGATGTTACCGCCAGAACCTACGACTACGCAGTCACAGGCACCCGAAGGCTCACCAGAAGCATACAAGACATTCCTAGACTCGCGTCCAGTCGCGTTCGAGACACACGCCATCGATGAAGTAATCAGACTCGCGCATCTAGCACCTAAGCTACCTCTACATATCGTCCACTTATCCGCCATCGAAGCAATACCAGCACTACGAAAAGCCCGAGATAGTGGCGTACACATCACGGCAGAAACGTGCTTCCACTACCTCTCACTCGCTGCCGAAACGATCCAAGACGGCGACACAAGACACAAATGCTGTCCACCTATACGAGGAAGCGCAAACCAGGACGGCCTCTGGCACGAACTACTCAAAGCAGAATCAGACGACAGCGTCATCAAGACAGTAGTCAGTGATCATTCACCATGTACGCCAGCGTTGAAACTTCTGCCGATAGATATTGGTGGTAAAGATGATGATGGAGCAGATAAACAGAAGAAGCGAGGGGATTTCTTCAGCGCCTGGGGCGGGATCAGCAGTGTTGGACTAGGATTGAGCATTCTATGGACGGAACGTGCACAAGGACGACGGACGTTTGAGATTGAGGATGTTGTCAAGTGGTGCTGTGTCAATACGGCGAAGCAGGTTGGCCTTGAGCGGTCGAAGGGCGCTTTGGCTGTGGGTATGGATGCAGATCTTGCGGTGTTTGATGATGAGGCTGAGTTCTTGGTGAGTTCATGCTCATAATCATTACGAGCCATCACAGTCTGACGATTCTAGGTACAACCAAGCACGATGTTGTTCCGCAACAAATGCTCTCCATATCAGGGAAAGACACTGAAGGGTGTGGTGAAGGAGACTTGGCTAGCAGGGCAGAAGATACACACACGAGAAGGAGGATTCTCAAATAATGTCGGACCTAGTGGGAAGCTGCTACTGGAGCCACGTAGAGCATAGAATAACTAGCAATATAGAAATAAAGCAGTACACCTGCATGTTGAACTGGTACCCAACAATGGTGTCGAGTCACGTGCTCATGTAGATGATCTTGCTGCTTTGTTGACATCAACACCAACTTTGACACCATCCACGATCGCTGTCGTTGCACGACCTTCCCCAGCGCAGTGAAGCAGAAGCCACCACAAGATGACACTGAGGTCCGTTTCTTCGAACAGCCACCACTAAGCGCCCATCGCCCGAATCTTCCATCACTCGCCACCCCGCACCTCACATCACTTCACTTCGCCTCACCTCACTTCAACCCTCACCTGACCTTCCCAACACCGACCTCTCACCATGGCCC
>Ga0268250_10000524_pt1 | contig 18154 bp, 15 predicted proteins | sample AgamicAsSfe_FD_200448 | JGI IMG/M metagenome (GOLD analysis project Ga0268250, IMG submission 200448) | Agave microbial communities from Guanajuato, Mexico - As.Sf.e (v2) (version 2) | ecosystem: Host-associated > Plants > Phyllosphere > Phylloplane/Leaf | place: Guanajuato, Mexico | collected... | reverse complement strand
CTTTAAGCAATCTTCTCAAGCAGAGCTCGCTCGAGGACCACGAACAGATACTGGAAGCAGCCCAGCAGACTCTGAAAACAGATAGTTCCAACATTGAAGCTCAGCATGCCAAGGTGGTAGCACTTCTTAAGCTCGACCGCTTCGACGAGGCCCTGGAGGCATTCGAGGAAGCTGGCGAGACCCTGAAGAACACAGCGCGACTGGAGTGGGCATATACCTTGTACAAGAATCATCGATTGAAGGAAGCAGAGCAAACTGCAACATCAGACAACACAAGAAGAAGTCTGACGCATGTCTCGGCGCAGGTCGCGTATCGTGCAGAGAACTTCGCGCTGGCCGGAGACCTTTACGACAGTCTGACACGTCAAAAAGCTGGTGATGAAATCAGCGACCTACGCATAAATTGTGGTGCCAATGATGCACAGCTGGGTTGGGCAGGTCAGGCACATCTTGCACGCAAGACGAAACGAGACAGGGAAGACATGGAGCACTTCGAGATGGCGTTCAACGCTGCATGTGGATGCATATCAAGGGGAGAGCTGAAACAGGCGGAACTGCTCTTGAATATGGCACGAGGTGGGTGCTCTCAGGGTTGTCACTTTGGGAAGTGCTAACAACGACCTAGATTTGTGTAATGCTGCCGATGAACTTGATGAAGAGGACAGACAAGCTGAGCTCCTGCCGATACTTGCGCAGCAGCTCTACATAGCGATACAATTGGGCAAGGAAGCAGAAGCTACGAACATCGCCGAGAGTTTAAATGTGGCAGCGTAAGTCTTTGACCAGATTTCCATTTACAATTGCCATTCCCTTCGCACTCTTCTCCTGCCTATCAGTTCCCAGGAGGCACCATAGTCCTCGATCCAAGCTTGTCTTCCCGCTCCCTTGGAAAAGACATTATGCTTCCCGACTAATCTTCCCTTTCACTTTCATTCTCACACAACACGCGTCACAGCCATGAGCAGAATGCTAATTGGTCTCCAGCATGATCGACGGTACTACGAAGCACATCGCCGAGATCAACAAGATGTTAGCATCAGAAGAAAGTCACAACCCATACCTTGTCCAAAGACGATTACAGCAACGTGGAACTGTGGCTAGTAAAGATCAACCCTTCACATATCAGAGAGCAACAATACACTGCAACGAGTTGGCCATTGACCTCCAGCTGGGTAAAGTCCACGGCATTGCCGACTCGACCAGGAAGTTTCTGAACAGCAACGAAAGCGATAGGGTATCTGCAGAGACAGTAACAGCAGGTGTCTTCAATGCTGCCTCGCATGCTCATAACCAGCCGACAAAACTTGCACTAAAAAGCATGATCTCCTTACTCGAGGAGAGACCACTTGATATAGGGCTCGTCCTCGTCATTGTACAACTCTACATCCTACTCGACAACACCACCGCTGCCGTCGACTCACTCGAATCACTCTTGACGCGCCTCGAGGCCTCCTCGATACCAACCAACACCGCCGCCCGCTTCAGCCCAGGTCTCATCGCAACACTCGTCACACTCTACGCCCGTCAAGGTCGCACTTCATCGACAAAAGCCGAGCTCACAAAAGCTGCCACATACTACCGCTCCCATCCCACTCGCGCCGAGTTAACTCCTGCTCTCTTGACCGCCATCGGCATCACTTTGCTCGACCAAGCTACGCCCAGCGACATCGAACTAGCAAGGGCACTCTTCAGCACCTACCACACCGCTCACCCCACAAACGCCGCAGCCATAGCCGGGCTGGCAGCCTCCGCATCCACTACCATTTCCGAGCCCTCCGACCTCTACGGCACGCTCCCCAGCATATCCAAGCTCACCACATCCGTCGACGCCACAGCCTTGGAGTCTGCCGGGATCGCTCGTCTGCCCTTCCCTGCTGCATCGTCCAAGAGGCGTACGCCACTCACCACAACCACCACGAAGTCGCGTCTCGCAAAGAAACACAAGACGGGCAAATTGCCAAAGGACTACGACGAGAAACGGCAGCCAGATCCGGAGAGGTGGCTGCCGTTGAGGGACCGATCGAACTGGAGACCGAAGGGGAAGAAGAAGGGCGGTGGGCGAAGTCAAGGTGGAGGAGGTGGAGGGGCGACGCAGGGAGGGTTAGGAGATGAGAATGGGAGTAGGCCAGGGACACCTGCAGCTGTAGGCACGGTTGTGGCGGGTAAATCGAGGAAAGGTAGGAAGAGGTAGACGAGCATTTGTGTTCGGGATGGGGAAAGGAGGAGGACGGTACTCTCCTCAAATACAACATGATGCGTGTAGATACGGTTATCCAATCGGTTCCAAGCTGTCCTTACGGCCAGATGAGATACGCAGATCATATATCTGGAACACAGCGGATAATCTCCGTGTGGACAAGTACCTAGGCGTCCGGGATGCATTTTAACCCATCATGACAAGTAGCGTCATGCCTAAGTACATCTACTGGCAGCGTACGGTACTCTCTAGTAGTAAAGCCTGGCGTACAACAATATAGGTATCTGAATGACTTCCGCACCGCCTTCATAGTGCTCTAAGATAGCTAGAAGCACATTTGACATAACGTTGATATCGTGTGGCACTCTTTCGTACGTACATAGTCACTTTACGGCGTATGCTGCGACTCTTGTACTGTAAGTGAGCCTGAGTCCAGGCGAGGAGCACCGCAGCGTACTATACTCTTCTCTTACATCTAGCAGGGCATGGTGATGGAGGCTGCTGACCGCGCTTCCAGCCATTCGAGATAGCTAGACTACGGTGCTGTACCACTAGGTGCACATCGATGGCAACGGAAAGCAATATAACATGTAGAATCTGGATTCATTGATCCACTGGAATCCTTCCCCTTCTCGTCATGTTTTTCACTTATGCTGTGTAACCTTGGAGGTGCCTGTCTCGCTGGATTCGAACGACGACTACTATACATGCTGATCCTGCAATCACTCGTAGATCTGATCTCCAGCATCCCTTGTGCTAGATTATCCTTTTCCTCAATCTTGGCCTTCGTCTTGTCATTGTCGTGATATACCATGGAATGTCCTCAGTCCTTCCGGAAACTACGCCCTCGTCCAAAGACTCCATTCCTTTTCGACCCTTCCACCTGCTCAATGTGCCGTCCTCGTCATATTGCTCCTCAACATGACCTTTTGCCTGCTCCTTTCACACACCATCTCATTCGCATACCCCAAATACCTCTCCAGCACATCCGTCCGCAACAACTTATGCTGCGTCCCAAACGCAAAGTGGCTCACCAGCGCCCCTGTGTCAATCAGAAACGGCTCCTCGTGCTCTTTGCTCACGCCCTGGAATATTGTTACTATTGTGACCACCAAGGTTCACGTGAAGTGCGATTTACCATGGTGATCATGACCTCGTCGTTCACGAACAGCTGTTGGCGAGCCATCTTGCCGGCACGGATGGCCATGAAGTTGACGGAGTAGCGCTCATATTGCTGGTTCCAGAGGCGGGAGCCGGGGAGAAAGGCGTATTTGGAGAGAATGGTCGAGGGAGATTCGAGGTGGCGGAGAAAGGAGTAGTGGATTTGGGTGGCCATGGCCCAGGATTCGATTTTCGGGGCGTAGGTGAACCTAAAGAGGGAACGTCAGTGGTGTGAGCTTGCCACAGTTTGGCTCCATTACTTACATTGTCCAACCGCCTCGAGGAGAAGGCCAAGATGCATTCCAAGCTGGAGTCGACACCAGAAATCGTGAGGAGTCTGGGTAGTCTGAGCTGTTTTTGAAGGGAGTTGGTGCTAGAGGTAGCCAGCGAGTGACGTTGTGCTGTGGCTTCGAATGTAGTGTCCAATTAAATGTTGGTGGATATTCGTTTGGGTAGACAGGGAGATTCGAGGGACGCCAGTCCTTGAGATCTACTTCAGAGACCGGCTCAGGATCTGGCAGGTATGGAAGCAGGCTGCCGGTATGGTATTGCCTGTTGAGTGATCAGTCGATTGGCTTGCGGCGATGGTCATGGTAGATGACCAACCAGAACTGGGAGTGCGGCGTATTGATAATGTGGCCGCCGACAGCGTAGGCTTCTGGGCGAGCGATCAGAGAGCTGACGAGCCTTGGGATAGCTTCTTCATGCATGTAGACTACATCGTCGTCAATTTTGACAAAGATTGTCTCGGGATCGAAGTCCTCGAGGTAGGTCCAGAGCTTCGTCCACGGTCCTTTGAGGTTGTTGATCTTGACATAGGAAGAGGTAGTGTTGACTAGAGTGTCGAGCCAGACTACTTCATGTCAGCAAAGTATGCCTGACTGGGCATAAGAAAGTTTACCGAGGTCGTCCTTGTGCTCTGTGTTTGCAATGAAGTGAACCTCATCCAGCCTGTGTGAGAAGGTCAGTCTCACCCGGATGAAGAACTTCGACAAGACTCCAGCTTACCATCCACCATTCTCTCTGAGATTCTGTCTGAGATAGCTAACTCAAGTTAGACATCGCGTGCCAGGATTGCGACATCATAATGCCACTTACCAGTCCAGCACGTTGACAAACATCGGTCGTCCATAGAAGATGAGGCCGATGACTTTGACATGTTCTGGTCGAATAAGATCGTGCCGTGATGAAGGATCTACCAAACTGATTGATGATGTTGTCGGGACTAACAGGCTACTCCTCACGAGCGGTGTTGTCTGGAAGATGCTCTCGAGCAGGTAGCACAGGAGGAAACCAAAGCCAGCGGCAATGGCTAGAGTCTGATAATTGCAGCGCTGACGATTGGAGCGAAAGCGCCTTCGGTCGAAGGCAGATTCAATGTCGAGAGTGGGCGTGCTCTCCAGCACCGACACTTTCAGGGAGGACATTGGTGATGGCATGTCTGCGGTGGATGAAACGAGTGACCGCTTGTTTGTGTGTGAGAGCAGGGATGACTCTTCGAAGTGAGACGAGGGTCACGACGATGGCTGTTTGGATGAGGGAATGACACGTAGTAACAAGGAAATCGACAAGTCAACGAGCGTATGGAGGTAACAGTGTGAGGCTGACCAGAGATGGATACAATTCGCAAAAAGTGAAAGTAGACCGTGAAGACAAGGGAGAAAGGTAGATTGCGAGATGCTCGTTTGTCGCAAATGGATCTTGAGCCCAGCTGAGCTCTTGGCTAGTGCCCCTGCGTTTGTAGCAGGTACAGTGCTGACAGGGGCCTTGAAACCCGAGGTGCCGGTGCAGAACAGGCTGTGGCCACGGATTATGTGCAGCGAGCACACATCGGGACTGCTGACTGAAGACTCGCCCTCAGCATCGAGGTCGTGACAACTGCTGTCAAGCATGGACACGATACTCCTGCGCTAGCAGCGTGAAAGAGGCAGGTTTCACATCTCAGTTGAGCCCCTCCCAATGTGGCCCGAGCTCGTGCTTCATGCTTCATGCTCCACATGCCTGCAAGTCATCGTGATCTCAGCCCTACAGTACACACAACCAGTAATGCACTGAACAACAGACAGAAATCATGTAACAGATCCCGTCCAGTCGTCTCTGTCCCTATGTACTTTCTATTCGCACACTCCGATAGCGTGATATGTCGTTGATATCCAGCTTTGGCACCCGAGGCATCCTTTCCCTAACAAATGATACAAGTCCTTGCCATGGAGCCTCATCGGAGATGCCCACCACGCCGACTCTGGGCAATGCTAGAGCTTCTGCCAGTCGAGTGTCGGCATCCTGACCAAGAAAAATCAGTCTCATGTCCGGCTGAAGAGTTTGACGAGCCGACGCCATCGCGCACAATGTTGGCAGATGTGAATAGATGATGACATCTCTTGGTCGTGACAAGAAAATGACTGCCATTGAAGAAGTAGCGACGTCTGCTTGGCCCGATGCTGCGGAAAGCTGTCTCATCACGCTGTTGAGGCCGACTACTATGGTCTCAGCGAGCGCGGTGCTCTCATTTGCTTTTGTAGGTTCCTCGTTCTCTGTCAAAATTTTGTCTTCGACATGCTTGCGCTTCAGATCGCGCTTCTTCGCTCGTTTCCCCTTGGATGCGCGGACTGATCGTCGTGATTCACCTATAAGACGGAGACAGCTGGGGGAATAATGTCAGACATTTCACCTCGGCAACAAGTGTGCGATATGCGTACGAGCACAACTGGTGGAGGACATCGCTGCTGTCTTGAGACGATAGCTCTGGCCTGGCTTCACGTAAGCTAGGATTTAGTGCGACCAGGAGATGAGGCCGTACAAGACGATGTCATGCACTAGTGATTGCACTTTGAAGGCTGCTCTCCTGCCCTCATCGACCTTTGGATTTTCCGCCATTACATTCTACTTGATGGCCTTGTTATCCACGTCACAATATGACCAGATGGACTGCATGAAGTACACACTCCAGCAGAATTATGCGAGTATAGACAAGGTGGGGTTTATGCAGAAAAGCACCGTTAGGATTATTGGTCGCCTTTGCCTTTGCATTTGACACGTGTGAACGTGGTGACGATCTTCAGATTGTGAGCTTTCGGCTGAGTCCCCTCCCCATACGCACTCTCATAAATCATTGTACACTCTTCTGCCTCTCTTCTCCCTACGCTCTGCTCACTGCAACTCTGCGCCTTGAACTTCTCGTTGTCGTCTCTATCGATACACCTGGCACCACTACAGCACTGACCCCATTCAGACCACGAGAGCTCATAACTCGTGGTATAAAATCTCAAAAGTCGAACCACCCCAATCGAGAGAAGTCAATCAAATCATCGGTGCCCAGGCCTTCGCCAGCTCCTGAAGACGCGCATATGGCAACTATTTCGAGCTACACCTGACGCAGTTCACGCGTGGTCGCGGTCTCGTACGCTGTCTCTACAACATTTGAAGGAACATGGAAATCACAGGAAAAGATTCTCCTCCGCTCAGTACTGTGGAAATACACCTGGATCATGCCGACTCGCCGAAGCGTAAGCGCCCAAGACTGAATGACGACGTCCCTGTTGGGTTCGAACTGTCAGAACGAATAGCTCTAGCCAAATCACCAACGCCAGAATCTTTGCGCATCATACCATCAAGAGCAGTAACAGAGGATCGGGTTGATCCGGCTATCAGTGAAAAAACATCGAGTCAGATCAGCAAGTCCGCAGAGAACATGTTGAGTCATAACACGGTGCAAGATAGAGAAAGACCCAATCCAGAAACCGCGCGTGGCACAAGTTCACCGGAAGAAACAGCAAATACAGGCTCCGACAGTCCGATTATAGAAGTGATTGACGATGACTCTGACGGCACAATCGAAGGCGAGGGTGCCGGCTTTCATCTGTCTCCAGCTCAACGTTTGGCAAATGTTGTGCAACAGTTTCCATCTATTGAGGGCGACGTGAGTCCAATCAAAGCCCTTAGAGGTGCTATCAGGCTAGTGGTTGAAGATCGAATGGATGCAGATCACTACAAACAGATCTCGGACTGGCTCGAGGATTGGGTGAAAGCAGCAAATGCGGTCGACAAAAGCTCAAAGAGGCGAGCAATTGCTGGTGATATCGAATTCTGGAATGAGCTTGCAACGCTGGTGCTCAAGTTGATACAGAAAAGGTCGGTGAAAGCTTTGCCGCGCAAGCGCGTGCCTTTCCTCTCGGGACTTTTCGCCGCTTATCTTGAACTTGTAACATACCTGCAAGATGTGGATATCGAGGAGTTGGCTATCTTGGCCAGTCCAAGCTCTGAACCCCCTCGCTTGATATCTGAAAAGCATCTCCGCAACATTTGCTACATCATGCAACCCTGGGAGCGCACGTCAATCTGGAAAACCCTCGCAACTGCAGCACTCAACGAGCCAGATTCGGATTTTTATCAAAAGCGTGTTCTCAATGACCTCGACGGCAACGCGATGCTTGACTTCATATTACATGTCAAAAGCATGGCAGCATCTTCACGATCCTGGAAGTACACCTGGCGCTGTCTGTTGTACGGTCTGCAGATACTAAACTCTACCGCAACAAACTTTCGCGCAGAAGAGGGAGGCATTATGGAGCGGCTCGTCCGCGAGTCGATCAGCATCACCGAAGTCGTCGAACAAGCCTTGATGCACGATGTCAGCAAAACCACAGCTGGGCTACCTGTGGACGGTTGTGCCTCAATCGCTCTCGAAGCCAGCAGGTTGTTGAGTAATCTGCGGGTGCTCGATGAAGCGACAGCCCGAGCGTTCGTGAAGGTTGACGCCAACTTCATCACAAAACATCTGACAATAGAAGATCTTGCTACACTAGCTGCCGAAAGCACCGCTCTTCGACTCCAGTGGCAATTATTGCTGAAGGGTCGTATGGACCTGCGAATCGTCAGTGTGAAGAACATGGCAGACATACTCATTCATCTCTTCGAGAGCTACCGAGCGACCCCAGATCAGCAGCCTGTTTTGCTCGCAATTGCTAGGTGGCTGGTGGACCACAATGTGATCGACAGGCTTGTCGGACCAGAGTCTCATCCAGAGATCTTGATGAGAAGTGACAAGATCTTAGGCTTCTTAATCGCGACGATGCAATGGACGTCCGACATTACTGATGAATTTTGGAACAGGGTTGTCACTATGCAGGATCAGCGACTTGCAGCGGCTGCGCTGACCGCCTTGTTGCAGAACGTGCAGTTCATGGACGCTCCACTTCTGGCGCAATTCTGTGACAAGATCACGACTGTTCCCATGTCTGACTTCACACGAGAGATGACTTCAGTCGCCGAAAAGATTTTCCAGAAGCTACAGATCAGGCATGAGTGCTCGGATACTGCTGCTGGCCTATGTCTTGAATTGCTCACGAAAGCCTTTTCACCAGGCAACGTGAACGGTATCGCTCAGGAACTTCAGAAAGCTAGTCAGACCTGGTTGCGAGAATTGTCGCGTCAATCGCTCGATTCTGAGCAGCGAAAATCACTTTACCAGCAGTGCGTGATGGAGCTTTGCGAGACCTCGAGTCGTGCATACGGTAGTGTATTGGCAATATGGGCAATTTCGTCAGTGCAGAGAACTAGTGACATCGTTTATTTACTTCAGCAATTGGATGTCCTTACTCACTTGGCTGGTTTACTTTGTTCTCGGCCAGACTCTGCATTCAATGCTAGAGAGCAGCAACGCGCATTGCTTGTCGGTCTTACTCTGCTAGGTTACATCATCAAGCAAGTACCTGAAAGCAGTATAGACCCGGATCTCGCGTTCAACTTGTGGCGACATATTCTGGGAGATCTAGCTGTAGATGACGGGCTGAGAAATATGGCGTGGGATCATCTCCGCGCAGTCATGTTCGAACTTGGGACTAAGCAAAGTCCTTTGATAAGCAATATACTCGACTCCTTCATCAACCAGCTACCACCAGAATATTTCACGACCGGTGTCTTACACTTTGTGGAGACAGCTGCCAGATATGAGGAACAGCGTGGGGGTTCCTCCGCCGAATCGGAAGACGAGCTTCATGTACCGGCACTCACGGAGCTGATCTGGCATCTTGTACTGGATGCACCTACAAACACCATTGAGGAGGCATCCATATCACTACTCAGCAAAACATTTGTCCAGCTGCACGAGAAGGTGCCCCGTACAACTATCGGTGCCACACATGCTGCTCTTGTCGAGAAATCGCTCAGGCAATTGCAAGAATCAGCGTTAGCCCTTCGGCTCGCTTCTGATAGCCCCGACCAAATGGTCGTGGACGAAGGATCTCGGGGTTAGTTTCTTACCTCGCCATCAAGCTGTCGTCATGGAGATACTGACAAGACTACAGAACCAGCAGCTTCGGTGGACCTTGCACAGCACCGCCGACATTTTTCCAGGACCGTGGGCTTCCTCACGCGCTTTCTGGCGGACGTCAAGCAGGATCCTGCCCTCAATGATCAGTCTAGTGAAGCAAGACTTCCATCGCCACGCAAAGATCTATCTGTGGACCCGTCATCAGAAGCAACAGCGATAATCAAGTACCAGGCCATCACGGCTGGTCAGCAAGGTGACATAAAGTGTCTTAATGTGAGCTTGACCGCCAGCTTTGCAGATCTTCTCGAGGATTTGAAGGCGCAGACCGGTTTCGACAAATTCACCACTTTCCATGCTGGCAAGATATTAGACCTGGACGCTACACCTGAACATCCTGCGTCATCACTCTCTCAAACAGGTCTACTGCTAGTACGCAGTCTTGACACAACGGCGCAATCGCCGGGCATATCTACATCTGCTGCTGTCGGTACTTCGGCCGCCGAAAGAGCGGTCTCGGCTCACTTGGTTATCATCGTTGACTTCTTGAATCTCGAAGACGAGCTCAGCCTTCCAATCTATCACCTGCTGCACAAATTCCCGCCACACGGTAAAATACGCGAATTGGTGATGCTCGGTTCCGAAGGTACCGCGCAGCTGTTTCCGAAGGAGCGCCTAGTCGCGTTGTACTCGTATAATGCCATGAACCGACATCTATGCGCGCACAGGGCACGCGGGAATAACGATGAAACGTTCTTGTTGAACGGAATTCAAGTACTGACGGACTCTTTGATTAGCTCTCGATTCAGCGATTTGACATTGCAGAATACTGAGGAAGGTGCATGCTTCTTGGTAGAGACACTCTTGGTCTTCCTGAGAGAACACCCGGCCAGTCAAGCACTTTCGGCTGCGGTGATTGACCCAGTACTGACTGGCCAGCGACTTATCGAAATGCTGTGGGCTGGCCAGCGAAATCCTACAGGCCTTCTTGCACAATCTGCTCACGTCGTGTACAGCACACTTCTCGAAGGCTTAAAAGTGCGTGCGATCTGGCAAACATTCGTGCTGGAGTCTAGCCAAGCTGAGCTTCACTATTGGCTATTGACATCTCCCTCGGCGGAGAACATAGCGAACACGATCATAACTTTGTGCGATAACAATCAGTCCGTTATGGCACTCGCACCTGGGGATAGGGAACTTGCACAGTACTATTGGACGATCTTGTTGCCATCCGTCGGGATTGTCACGGATGGAGGCGTGACATGTAAGCAGATCTTTCGTGCAGCGATTTACATATTCGACAATCACTGCGTCGCGCTGGCAACCGAGGACACTCTAAGTAAATATCTCACAACCTGGACGAGTTGCCTTGCTCAGCATGTGCATTCGGAGATTCCTGGTCAAGGCTTCGTGGACGACCCGGTTCTGGGTTTGGTGCATCTCATCACCACGTGCATCACATTCTTGAAGGCGTTCAGGAAACAATTGCCGGCACAAAATCTAGCTGAAATATTATGGCACAAGTACCTGTTCCCCACAGGCAATACAGACAACAGTGGCACAACATTGGTAGCACAGCCGATTCTTGATTCAGAGACTCGCAAGCAGATGTACGTACTTCTGACTCATCTCTGTCACGATCACGCGCCCACATACCATGCGGTCGCTGAAATGCTTGCCGATGTTGTTGCTACTGAGGCTGCCAATCCTATGCAAGAGTGGAACGCGAACAGATCTGCGTGGCTTCGCGCGCCCGCAGGCTACAGTGGACTCAGGAATCTGACCAATACTTGTTACATGAACTCCCTGATGACCCAATTGTTCATGAATACTGGCTTCCGTGCCTTCGTGCTGTGTCTTCAGCCCGAGCAAAAGGAAAAGTACAACATGGTGGCTTCCATGCAGGAGCTCTTTGGTAAAATGCAAGCTGGCTACTTCAAGTTCACCGATACTTTAAACTTCGCACGTGCAGTCCAGCCGTACGACTCTGAGCATATCGACGTGACAATCCAGATGGACGTAGACGAGTTCTACAACCTCCTCTTCGATCGACTCGAGAATGAATTGCCCGATACGGCGTCCAAAGAGCAGCTCCGAACCTTCTGGGGAGGTCAATTGGTCACTCAGATCAAGTCGTCCGACTGCGATCATGTTTCGGAACGTCTAGAGCCTTTCTTGGCAATCCAGTGTGAGGTGAAAGGTAAGGCCACGCTAGCAGAAAGTCTCCAGGCCTATGTTGAGGGTGACCATATGGTGGGTGGTAAGTCTAATAATTCTCTATTCCTGCAAGAAGCAGACGTTGACATAACTATAGACAACAAGTACAAGTGTGACAACTGCGACGGTCGGCTAGTCAACGCTGTCAAGCGGCAAGTGTCATTCGTACTTGCTGCATTCTGATGCTAATCGGTTATAGCTCTTGCCTCCAAGACCTGCCAGACAGCCTCATCTTCCATCTCAAGCGATTCGACTTCGATCTCACTACTTTGCAGAGGAGCAAGATCAACGACTATTTTGACTTCCCTCCCATAATTGACATGACGCCTTACACGCTAGACCAATTGAGCAGTCCCGAGATCCAAAAAGAGGAAGACATGTTCGAGCTCGCCGGTGTCCTGGTCCATACCGGAACTGCAGAGACTGGCCATTACTATTCGTACATGAGGCTACCATATGACGATCTTCAGGGCAGACCAGCGTGGGCAGAATTCAACGATACCGAGGTGACAAGCTTTGACTACAACCGCATGGCCGACAGCTGTTTTGGTGGCTACTGGAGTGACTCAGAGACACACCTCCAATTTCCCAGGAGTTGGAACGCCTATATGCTCTTCTACCAACGCACCACCACTGCTGAGAGAGTTCGAAGAGCAAGTATCGCGACCTCTTCCAGTGTAGGGGTCAGGCCAGAAATTCCTGCGAGCATTACGACGTCTATCATTGATGAGAACGAGACGCTGATCCGCAGGTATTGCTTGTATGATCCTGTGCATGCACATTTCACCAAGGGATTCGTGTCAGCGCTCAAGAACTTTGACTCTGGTGTGTGCTCAGGCGATCATCGGCTGGAAGAACAGGTCTACACAATGGCAATAGAGTATGCTGTCAATGTTGCTGCGCGCATCAAAGGTGGTACAGAGTTTGAAACACTTATCACCACGGTGCTCAAGCAGGTGATTGCCTGTGGTGCCTGCACTTCATCCACTCTGCAATGGCTTGTGGAACCAGCTCAACAACGACTCATGTTCGACATGCTTACTTGCTGCTCACAGGCTAAGCCTCGACAGGCCTGGATCGTCTTTGTGTACAGCCTGCTGAAGAGCTTGCGAGAATATGATCTTGATGTCTATGGTATCGACATGGACGAAGTTGCCTTGAGCGAGCCAATGTTACCGAATGCCGGTGTTGTGGATCGTTTGGTGGACATTCTTAACAGCATATGGCCGCGGCTTGCGCATTCTTTCCGCAGCTGGGACGACTACTTTCAGCTCCTCGCATCGATTGCAGAACTTGGCCGACAAGAGATAAAGATCCTGCTTGCCCTCGGCATGTGGCGCGGCTGTCTTGATCTTTTCAACATCGAAGACCGTGACAGATACTTACCTCCTCAGACGAGGAATACCGATATCAAGGTCGCGCTACAACGAGCCAAGACAGGCCCGAGCTTTATCATGCTCACCAAGCTCATCTGTCAATTCATGACGAATCTCGACATTCATGGAGCCCCAGTGGACGAATGGAGCGATCAGATTGCAGCATATGACCACGAAATGGGTAAATACCCGCTTGCGCAACAAGAGCAAGACTATCTGGCTGCTTATGCACATCCAACGAAACGATTACTTTTCCTGTCCAAGCTTATCACATGTGCTGACCAAGGCGATGCGAATTCTCGTTCGTGCTGGCCTGGCGATGTCATCGCCGCGCTGATTACTGATGCACCAGCAACATTCGTCGAGCATGTCATAGTCACGTTGAAGACTATGATGGATCTGTACTATCCTAATGCAGGTGGTTTCGTACTGCGGGCGGCCATCGGATTTTGCAAGGCTTGCGTGAGACTCGAAGACGGAAATGCAGTCATCAACGCTGCTGCTATCAATGCCAATACTATTCACAAGTTTGTTGAGCTGCGTCGAGGGAGCATTGGCGGTCTAGTAGACCCTGAAAGCCAAGGAGGCGTACCACATCTGGAATTCTTCTCACTCTGCGGAGAGATGACCGAGATTGCTTGCTCGTCGGGCAAGGACGCAGCGGAGGCACCGTATCTTCTGACCGTCATCGGATGTGCAAGCGAATGGGCAATCCCGGTGCTGATGTTTGACGAATTCTTAATCAAGGAAAAGGTCTGCGACTATCTCGACGAGATCATCTTCAACCAGTACCCCCTCGCGATCAATGCTGGAGACGACGAAGCGGCAATGTTCGATCGTCAGCGTTGTGTCGCTGTGAGGGCACTATGGCTCGAGGGATGTCGGCATCTGAAGCTTGCCCGCAACAAAGGTGTTCCAAGCGCATGGGCTAAACATGTGCTTCGTGTGCTGCGCGAGTGCGTCAAGTGGGCTGACAAATTGATGAACGAAGAAGGCGACGAGTACAAGGACCTCCCGGAGCCAGAGGATGCGGACATGGTCAGGCAATTTGACTCGGTCGAGAAGTTTGTTGAAGATTGGGCGGATTCTGATGATTATGGAGTCGATGGAGGTAAGACTGGCACTTTCAGCTGGGAAAGACACAAAGCTGACGCACTTGAAAACAGGCATCATTGACTCGGACGAGGATGCACTATCGGACATCACTGAACCTGACGAAGTCTTGCTTGGATGAGCGAAGGAGGTATCTTGGGATTACGGGGAACGATATGGTCTTTATGGGCCTCACGGGACTCAAGGCTCAAGCCTCCCAAGCACCAGCAACCTAACGAACCACGAAGAACATGACAATGCTTTCGGCATAGCAATGGGAGTTTTATACCAGGACGGGGAACATGACAGTCTCAATGGGAACGCGGCGAGGGATCAATCGCCAGGCTACACTATCACGTCGATAAGCTTGCAGTATGCAGGGATTTCAATAAATGGCACGCATCGGTGTCTGGTGCCAAGCTAACACACGCCTCGAGATTCGTCCGTCTTTTGTGCTTTAACGACGTGCCACCGCTATAGTTGTCATTACCGTACACGATAAACTAGACTCGCCACTGCGGACCTCAGCGAGCCTGCGGGGTTATGACCATCGATATTGGCAAATCTCCTCGTTGCTGCTTTGCTCTAGCGTGCGACGCGTGGTGTAGAAGTGCAGGCGGGCAGGGGCGTGTTCGAAAGTGTTTTGCCCCTTGAGCGAATCACAGAGAATGTTTCAGGCACGAGGTCGCCAAACAAGGAAGGTGTCGAGGGAGCGCCGCGCCAACGACATCTCAATCTCTACTCGACCCATGCTTCACCACTTTTCCTCCTGATTATGCATGTCTTTTCCTGCTTTGACTCGTCTTCTGTGCATGATTGTGAGTGACATACTGTGTATAGGTAAAGAAGCAATGCAGCCGGATGCAGGATACACCTCGAACAGATGAGTCTCACCCGCAAGCAGACCGAGACAAGACCGAGTTTGACATGGTATATCTGGGATCAGTATAGGAGGACGAAGGTCGGAATCCCACGCCTGTTCGCCATCAGGCATGGCCACCTCTCCGATGAGCTTGTCTGCCTAGTCGCTGGTCGTTGTCTGGACCTGATCTCCTACCGGACCTGATTTCCCTCCGAACCTGATCTTCACACTCCAGAACGAAGTCATTCTCGGCCAGCCCTAGCTCGCGCCATATCCCGTCCTGCAAGCTTCGCACGTTCCCCTACTAGCCTTAGTGCGGCTGCTCGCGTCAACTTATCGTCATGCACACTTCACCGCCGCTATGCTGCCAAGTGCGCTAGAAGCAGGCAAGTTCGACACGTGTGTCACTTGAAGCGTTGCTGCCGCTCAGGCACTTCACACCCCTCGCCTCTGCTGACTCGAAACAGAGTGGCGCCGCCACCGAACATTTCCGTGTATGCCTGCCTGTTCGGGGGTAGTCTGTGAAGTGTTTGCGAATGTCACTCCCCATGCTGTGCAAATACTTATATCCATGGATGCCTGCTGCTGGAAACACACTTTTTTCGGTCAGCAGCAGCAGCAACAACTACCACACATTCTTTCGCTCTTCAGCTCGTATTCGCAATCAAGTGAAGCCTTGGTCTTCTACTTATACCCTCTTTCGCGTTCCTACCCTAGCTACACATTATCCTTCACACTTCACCCCATCAACCCGATATGCAGTTCCTCGCTGGTTTTGCCGCAGTCGGCTTGATCGCCGGTGCCGCTGCCCTCCCTCAACAGGTCGACGCAAAGTCTCTTGACATCACCACCACAACCGAGACACAGGTACTTGACGATCTGCCTGACTGCACGGAACCGAGCTTGTGCTGACCCATTTTCCTTCAGACCAAGACCACGGTCTCAAAGACCACCACTACCCTCATCAGCTCTCTCACGAAAACTATCGTATCAACTTCGACAGAGACTGACCAGGCCACTGCGACCATCACAAAGACTGCCAAGAGCACAGTCACTGTCGGAGGTGCTTCTTGCACCGTACCTGCCTCGACTGTCACAGCTCCGGCCTCAACCGTGACTGCCCCTGCCTCTGCAGTCACCTTGGCTGCCCAGACTGTGACAGTCACTGCCCCGGCTTCGACCGTGACTGCTCCAGCTTCGACCGTGACAGTCACCGTTTCTGGCTCCAGCACCCTCTCTGGCAGTAGCTCTAAGACCACTACTTCTACTTCGACTACTGGATTCGGCAACTCCACTACATCAGCTGTCTCTGCTACCTCATTCACTGGGTCAGCCCATCTCGAGTACACTGCTACCCCAGTGTCCGCTGTCAAGCAGGCTCAGGCCACCGCTCTCACCTCCAGCCCCACCTCTGATGTCGAGGGCGCAGTTTTTGACCGATTCGTCATCATTTGGCTCGAGAACACCGATTACACTTCCGCAGCTGCAGATCCGAACTTGTCTGCTCTCGCTGCCCAGGGTCTTACTCTCAGCCAGAACTTCGGTGTTACTCACCCTTCGGAACCAAACTACATGGCGTCTCATGGTGGTGACTACTTCGGTCTCGACGGCGATGTGTTGACCTACGTTGATTCGTCGGTCAGCAGTGTGTTCGACCTTCTCGACACGAAGGGCGTAAGCTGGTCAGAATACCAAGAGGACATGCCATATTCCGGTTATGAAGGCTACCAATACCAGAGCGTGATTAACAATGCCACCCACAACGACTACGTTCGCAAGCACAACCCCGGTGTTCTATACGACTCTGCCACCGACGTCCCTCAACGCCTTTCACAGATGAAGAACTTCACCCAGTTCTACGTCGACCTCGAGAACAACGCGTAAGTTATGAGATCTACGATAATGAGGATTCAGCAGCTAACCTTCGATTCTATCTCAGTCTCCCGCAGTGGCTCTTCATCACACCCAACATGACCAACGATGGCCACGACACTTCGGTCACCACTGCTGGTTCATGGTCCATGTCCTTCCTCGAGCCCCTCCTGAGTAACCCCAACTTCAACGGCCCAAGGACCCTTATCCTCTTGACCTTTGACGAGAACCACACGTACACCATCGCTAACAATGTCTTTTCGATGCTCTTGGGAAACGCCGTGCCGCAGAACCTGATCGGAACCACTGATTCTTCCCTCTACACCCACTACTCGCAGATCGCCACAGTATCCGCCAACTGGGACCTCCCAACTCTTGGACGTTGGGACGTCGGTGCCAACGTCTACGACTTCGTCGGTCAGCAGACCGGTGACGCCGTCAAGCCATGGACCTCCAACAACGGCACTTGGGATACCTTCCCTGGCTTTGCCTTCAACGCATCATACCCTGGTCCCTTTAACTCTATCACCAACAACACCGGATACCCAGTGCCAAACACCAGTGCTATTCGTAACGGACGCGCTGTATTGCCCCTTGTGCAAAGCACCTTTGCTGGCAAGAGCAGCTCGTACTACCCTGGCAATGTTGGCCCGATGATCTACGATGGTGAGGTTGGCAACAACCCTCCTACGTGGTACTAGATGGTGGTTCTGGATGAGACGGTGTAATTGGATTCAAGGGAGGTCAAACGGTCTAGCACATCCTTCGTTTAGCGGTGCTCCTTTGTATATAACAACATTTGTGTTTACGATTTACCTAAATGTTACTTTGTATGATTCATTAAGACCCTGCGTGTCAACTTACGTGCTGACATGTGCTCGGAGTTTATTTCTCAGACATGCATGAAACACCTGATCCTAATCTACGAGACACCATACGTATATGCTTGCGACATGATGTGGTCGACAAATCGTCAGGGTCATCACTATACCCTATCGAACACAGTGTAGTCTTCCGTCCACCCAGCATAATGGCGACAACTACCCTCGCCAAACAAGCCTCCTCCGCCCTCACCAACACCCCCTTCATCCCCCGCACCACCTTCCCCA
>Ga0268250_10000522_pt1 | contig 18172 bp, 13 predicted proteins | sample AgamicAsSfe_FD_200448 | JGI IMG/M metagenome (GOLD analysis project Ga0268250, IMG submission 200448) | Agave microbial communities from Guanajuato, Mexico - As.Sf.e (v2) (version 2) | ecosystem: Host-associated > Plants > Phyllosphere > Phylloplane/Leaf | place: Guanajuato, Mexico | collected... | reverse complement strand
TGAATGAAGAGATTGACCTGGACCTGGATTTTGCAAAGAACCTAAAAGACTCTGCTATGTTCTCATTCAGGAACGGGTTGCAACAGATGGTCAGGGCATTGCTGGATACTGTGGAAAGCAAGGGCAATGTTGAGATCCGGACAGAGGCGCCCATTCAGAGCTTCAAGCCCCTGAACGAGAATGGGAAGCTGGGCGTCGATATTGTCTCTGGGGTAAGTCCATCGTCTTGAATGGAAGCTACGCGAGTACTGACAGTATACAGAACGAAGGCTCGACATCAACAGAATCGTTCGATCTTGCCATATCCACCCTCAAGAACGATGAGATAACCCCCTACGTCACAGTCATGACGGTGAATCTCTACTACCCCAACGCGAACCTTCTCCCTGTTGAAGGTTTCGGCTACCTCATCCCACAATCCATTCCATTCGAGCAAAACCCTGAGCGCGCCCTAGGCGTAATCTTTGATTCATCTGCTGTCAAGGGTCAGGACACAGCCAACGGCACAAAACTTACAGTCATGATGGGCGGACACTGGTGGGACGGCTGGACAGAATTCCCCAGCGAGGAGGAGGGTCTGGAAATGGCAAAGAGCGTCCTGAAGAGGCACATTGGCATTACAGAAGAGCCCACTGCACACATTGCCAACCTCTCCCGCGACTGCATTCCTCAATACACACTTGGCTACGCTGACCGCATTAAAGAATTCGCGGAAGGCATGTCCAGTGAATTCAAGGGGCGGTTACGTGTTGTAGGCGCCCAATTCAATGGTGTCGGTGTAAATGATATCATCACCGCGGCGTGGCAGGTATCAAGAGGATTGAGGGGAGAGGGCTGGAAAGGAAGAAGTTGCGGATTGGATAGGGTTATGGATGAGAGGGAGTGGACGGTTGTGCCTGCTAGCGAGATGGCGTATGTGAAGAAGGAGTTTGTGAATGTTGGTGGCTCGGGCATGGATCGCAGGGGTGATGGTGGGGTGTAAAGCTATCAACTGGTGATGAGGTGTATATATGGTGGTGCTGAAGGTGGAGTGAAGAGGTAAAAGCATAGAAATGTACAACATTGACATCTTAGCCGGACCGGTCTGGTTCTCGCGCATCTCAGAAGTGATACAACTACTCCCACGTATGGTTGTCAACTGTAGTAACTGTAGTCCTAACTCAGATCAACCTCTAGCACCCGATGCGTCCAGATTGGAGAGCCTCGATTATGATTCGCGCTGTCGCGTAAAGGTTGTGACGCCTTCAGGCGACCGCTGCCCCTCCCTCCAAGACTGCGCCATGGCTTCATTGCCAACTTCAACCTGCTTACCTTCTACACATGCCTTCAGTCAAGGACTTGGCCTTTTGGTAAAACCCTGAAAATATTCTTGTCCTTATCTTTGGGCTCTTCCCTCAACTTTCAGCATCTTTTGTTATTTAGATAGGCAAGCCATTCACGACTTTCGCGTCATCAACGACACTCCACCACGAATGAGGGAAATCCACAAACCAAAGTGAAATCATATTGTCGAACCTAGCTTCATTGCCGACATGCCTTATTGCGCTCCTTGCTCAACGTTCGCCGATTTCGCAGAGCTACCACCGGTCCCTCACCCTGCACGGAAGTGGTCGTCCTTGAGTGATTTGATTGCGTCAGCACGGTCTGGCTGTGATCTCTGTACGCTGTGTTGGCAGTACGTTCACGACTTCAACTTCGAAGACGACAGTGGACCAATCTGGCTTTGTTGGGGCAAGGGTTCAAACAATGACAATGGAGCTGAGCGCTTGGAGCTTCGTCTGACGAAACTCGTGATCAATCTCGAGGTTCAGGATCGCTCACACACGATTGTGGCAGATGACGATGTGATAACACAAGCTCGACGACTTCTCGAAAAGTGCCTCTCCTCTCATGAAAAATGTAGCGAGATAGCCGTCCTGGATCCTAAAAGGAGTGGCGAGAATGACTCAGAATCTGCCGATCGTTGCCCTGAGCTGAAGTCCTTGCCACGTCGACTGTTGGACTTATCCCAGGAGTCTGATATCCTCGTCATCGACGTGGAATCGTGGATAGCTGACGGTATCTCCTCGGTAGCTGAGCTGTCACAGTACTGTACTTTGAGCTATCGATGGGGAGTTGTAACTCAAAGTTGCATCCTTAGAGCGCCTTTTTCTAGCCAGATCAGTATTGGCATGGCAGATATGCCTCAGACTTTCAAGGACGCCATCGAGATAACACGGCGACTTGGTATTCGATTCCTGTGGATAGACGCTCTGTGTATCGTTCAGCCTGAAGCTTGTGGCGATTACACAGATTGGAATGCAGAGGGCCCTCGTATGGGTTCCATATATCATAACGCTATATTCACCATCGCTGCGACCTGTGCTGATAGTGTTACGGACGGGTTTCTCTCGAAAGTAGATAGCACGAGGATACGCGCAATCCCTTGCAAAGTCACTTACCGTGCAAGTAATGGAGAGGTACAATCCAGTCTTGCGAAGACATGCGGCATGAATTATGATCATGTCATCGATGATTCGGCTCTCAACAAGCGTGGTTGGGTCACTCAAGAGCGGTTTCTTTCACGACGTGTGCTTCACTTTACGGTTCAAGGCATTATCTGGGAATGTTCCAAAACCAAGGAGCATGGTAGCAGCGCTGTATCACGGATGATCGTACTCAATATTGAGGCCCCTGATCTCTTCGATTCGGTCTTTCGTAAGAATCTGAACACGAAAGCTTGGATGAAGATCGTCAGTCGATATTCACACACTAGCTTTACTAATGCAGAGGACCGATTGATCGCTCTTTCATCACTGGCTAGGTTCTTTCATTCCAGACTTGGTCATAAAAATGCATACTGCGCGGGAATGTGGTGCAGCTCCTTGAAACAAGATCTACTCTGGCACAGAAGATACCCGCCGGATTCCGAAACAGACCAAAGATCCAACTTAGCTCCCACTTGGAGCTGGGCCTCGGTGACGGGAGCCATTGGTTATCTGGAGGAAAGCAATCGGGGAAAGCCATACCCCCAGCCTGTGGTCCCACCAGCACGAGTCTTGAGCGTACGCTCAATACCTACGCCCCGCGATAGTTTGTATGGAAACGTCCTTGTAGGGAGACTTGAGCTCGTTGCGCAAATTCTTGATGTTATGATATGGACAAAGAATGCAAAATCTCGCCAGCTCAAAGAAGATGTTCAAAACAAGCGCGTATCAATTTTGCGTTCAGTCTATTGGGATGAGTTACAAGAAGACTCTACAGAGGAGGAGCAGTACCAAATCATCCCTTTTCGTTATTTCCAACGTTTCAAAAATCCGTTATCCCACACCTCTCACCCCGCGATCATTGTTAAAAAGCTGCCCTCGACAATTGCCGCAGCCACAAAACACGATCCTATTCGTACGTACCGCAGGATTGGCCTGTTGGAGGATGTTCATAGTGAATCGGTGGTGACGCAAGGTGATTCTGAAAAGGCAAGGTACAACTACGGCCAGGCTGTGCAAGACGTGGAGACCTTATTTCTAGTGTGATTTTAGGACAGCATATGAGCATTATGGATAGAAAGCCCCATGTTCTGGCTGCTCGTGGTGACGGACCGTTCTACAAAACAAGGCATGGTTTATAGTGTGCCTATGAGCATGCACAAGATCAGCTTGCGCCGCGCTCATAGTGGTTTAGGAGAGCTATGCACATATCCAATTCACAGACCGGGATCGGACCTGTACGATATGCACAGTATATCGAGGACAGAAACCGCAAGTCATGGCTGCGTTCTAATATATACCTGGTATTGAGCAATGCTGTCGATGGGTCTCATGCGAGAGACCTACTATATGCTCACTGTTCAGACCACAGTTCGAGAGCAGTGGTCAAAGCCTTGAACTGCTGTTTGCAACGAGAATTGCTACCTGTTTGTAATAAATTCAGATCAATCACCGATGAAATAACAATTGACTCATGAATCTGGTCGACTCCAGGCAATGGCAGCGTGACCACTCAAACAATCCTGCTGACTGGCACTTAGCAAACGAATATCCGCTCATCAAGGCCCTTATGACGCGGCAGTCTCCCCTTCACTATACGATAGTGAGAGAGAATGTGTCACCTAGGATTCGAAGACGATTTGACTATACTCCTTGGAATCCGACCTTATCACACTTAGTCACTTCGAATATAGATCCATTTTCAGAATATATATCCCTTGTTTACCATACTGTCACTTCTTCTCTCCAGTACGCCTTAATCTTCTCTTCAGACTTTGGATTGCTGAGTACAACACATTTTACCACTACTTGATCAACCCTCTTCAACCATATACTGGAAAAGATACCAATATGTCCGACCACCAAAGCGATAACAACATCCCTTCCTCTTCATCAGCCCCTACTAACAGTGGATTATCTAATGTAAGTCTCCCTTGAACCGTATTTGCCCATCATTAACCTCCTCAAGTCTCCTCGGGGACAAATCTTCCCGAGTCCAGGCCTCTATGGGAACCTGTTAACACATGAGGTACCCAAAGAGGAGTCTATCGACAAGCTAGTGTCTCGTATCATGGCCCCACCTCGCGACCTGTACAGTGCCGACGGCAAGACAGTCACGCTGACTAAAACCTGGGTGGTTGGTCTTATCGGCAAAGACCGCTTCGAAGACTCGGGCCCACTTCTTTACCACGTCCTTTGTCATGGTGACGAGCTTCGCGACCATGGTCTCGAATACGGCTTGTCCGAAAAGGTCTTGAGCTGGTTGATCAGCACCGAGGACACTGTGGAGTTGCCCATTGGTCATTTCAGTTACGTCTAAGAGGGTACTGGGAGAGCAAGTCTTCTCCGAGAGATCATGTCGGACGGTAGATTGTGACGATAAACACCTAGTAGTGTTCACACGTTCACGACTTGTGGCTCTTGGCAGTTTAGAGACAGTAAGAATGTGACATGGCTGGCTAGACCATCGGATGTTCTTGCGATAGATGAGATGGCTAGAGAGTATATGAGCGTCAAGGCCTTTGACTCGGAAGTCTTCGTAGCATGAATTGGATAACTACGATACCACTACGTCCGCGTGGCAACATAGGACATAATGAACCACACGTGAAGCTGATTTGTAACCTCATTATCAGTCGTGGAGATCTGAGGAGAGCACATGGTACTCTTCGACCATGCCTGCTCAGGGGTAAGTACTTCGTGCACCCTTTGCAGCACTTTTAAATACCTAGTCACTTGCGCTTGGCCTGCATACAACCAACAAGGCAGAGACGCGATCAGATCTCCAGTACGCATGCCGTTCCCAAAGAAGTTCACTCTTCTTGTCTTGCTGAACGCAATAGGTCCTAGGGGTTTCCGGTGCGTTTTACATTGATCTAGTAATAAAGTTCAAGCTAATGTATGCATTAAAAAGATGTCACTTGTACAGTGAACCACATCTTATACCCAATCAGACTGAGCAACAGCACATCAAGTTCAACGCGGAGTTGTATAAATACAATGCGTCGGACTATTGAATAATCTCCTTGCTTCACCGGTCCCGGAAGTGATTGATTTCTTTTTCCAAGTGATTGGTCTACGGATGTTACCGTCCAAATGAGGCCAAGACGTTACTGTAACTCTGACTTCCGGCGGAGAGGGCAGATCATGCACAAGAAGAGTCCGTCTGTCGCACACGTTGCTCCGCCAAGGGTGATCATCCATCTTGGCGCGCCATTTCCGCGATCTTGTGGAACTCGAAACGACTACCATGGGAGGTCAGGAGGTATCCAGGGTGTTGCCCTATAGGAGCTTGCCCAGTCGTGACGAAACCTTGATCCTAACAAGCACATAGTCTTGTTAGCGGAAGCTTCACTGCGTCTTAGCGCGGTGTCAACAGATTTGGTGCCTGAGAGACGGTCTAAAACGTGTTCCTGGATTCAGTGTTAGTCCATATTGCATGCCTGCTCCGTAGAAACAGTGGAACTCTTGTGGGCCGAAACGTCACTATGTACGCGAGATGTGTAGAACGTCTGAAAGCGGTGTCAACAGCGCCCACCGCTGGTTTGGTTAGTCTTGTGTCTGTTGCGCTGTGCTGCCTGCCAAGGGACAGATGCTTTGTCCGTTGTCGTTGATGATGTGTTGTGACAGTAACGGGAAGGAAGCTGATCCCGACGCACATGTGGTCAATCTGGTCTAGATTGGCTGTTCGGACTATGAGCGGCAGATGAACAAGTGCCAAGCGCGGAACGCAGTTCCTCCAGGGTGCCAAGAAGTGTTCAATAAAAGCAAGTCGTCGAGATTATTGCCAAGGTTGGTGATCCACGGCGTGGAGGTAGTGGAACGAAGACGTGTCTTTAGGAATAGTTTTTGTGAAACAATTATCCATGCACAATGCAGTCCATCTTACATATTCACGAGGTCGGACCGACGGTGTTTGAGTTGCTGTCGCATATTGCAAGCAGGCCGGGTCGAATACTGAGAGATGGTCGTGACTTCCTTCCGAATGCGCGTACCCCACAAAACGCACGAGCCGCGTGCAGATGGAGAAATAGCGCAATCTCCGCTGCGAAACGTGTTGAACGTTCTGCGGGTGGAAGAAGAAACAACGACTACTGCAGGTGCAAGTGGGTGACAGTGGAGAAACTACGGGATAGGAAACCAGTCGCTTGACTACAAGTCTAGCAGGACTCACCGCCATAGTTACGCGACGACGTCAGAGTGTGTATGTATTGGCCAGGCTGCATCTGTCAGCTATGCGATGGAATGAGGCGGAGTATGCCTGTTGCGTGGGAGCAGCAGGCTAATTACTCCAATGGCCGACGTTGACGCAAATCTCTTGCAAAGCAAAACCGAGTTGGCTCGCCCGACGTTTGGAGTGTCGTTGACCTATTCGTGGAACGCGATCAGGGTGCACATGGTCGCGATCGGGAGCCGTCTCAGCAGGCGTCCCTGTCAAGAGCACTGCAGATGCTGGCAGGTTGCATGAGGTGACACGAACCCCGCAATCCCATTTGATAGCACTGGAGACAGATGCTCAGTGACCACGGGACAGAGTCTGCAAGCAATCAATGGGCCTCGAAACCTCGGTGTCGTACTATATAGCGTGTGTCGGCGAAGAGGGAGCTGGTCCAGCTGGTCATTGCGAGATGCAATAACCATGGCGGGGAAATGGCGTCGCAACGGCTGGTGACCCCCACGATATTCGCCTGTCGCGTTCGGCGGCAAAGGCCGCCTAAGCTTTGGATTGACGGCGCCCTGAGCTGGGATGCGAGGGCATCACGGCGAACCATCGTCAGTTGATGTCTAGAGCTGCACAAGCAGCACATCCGCAAGGAGAGCGAATGTCGGCACGGCGGACACGGAGGCGTCCGCCTACGACCAGACGGTGTACAGAGGACGGCAGGCTGTCTTTGAAGCACATTGATGATGACTGCAGCAGCTCAGACCACATCCAAAGGCGGGTGCGGCATTTTTTCCACTGTCCAGGCAAGGCCAGCATGATGCCCATTGCCCTCTCCAGGGCTCTGTCTCTCGTCTGGCAGGCGGAGGGGCGATAGGAAGCGCTGCTGAATCAAGGGGGGCCGCCGTCACGCGATGGCGTATCGGAGTGGTTCAGTTAGTAAACGCCTGGTGGCTGGTTGCAAGACGTAGTTGCATTGTGTCGGAAGCGCGGGTTCGTGCTAGACGTGAGCCTCGTTTGGGCTTTTGTGGAGATGAAAGGGAAGGCCGTAAGTAGACAAGCCGGGCGGTCAAGCTTTGCAGTCTACGATCATCGACGCACATCATCCATCATACGGCGCTGGTGTGTGGTCGCAAGGTCCGGGTCCTGGGGCAGAGCGCACGGTGTAAGAGCATTACTGGGCGGCCTTTGCAAGACGTGCATCCGGCCTGCAGGTGGCCTCTGGCGCTGTGGGGGTTGCGCAGGGGACTTGGGCCGGGGTGTTTTTGGCGTGAATTAAAGAGAGTTTAGTCCCTCTCTGCGACTTCTGGAGCCCACATATCATTGCGCGAGGCCCCGGGCGCCGTCTGCTCATACTTTCTGGGACCATTGCCGTCTCTGTCTGGCCTGATTGCTATTCCAAGGTTAAGTGCGCGAGCAAGGCGGAGAGAGGGACGTCATCTTCCCTGTCGCTTGCCTGCCTGCATCTGGACCCTTCGACATTCACCCCTCGGCCGCTGCAAACCTCAATCGCGTGTCGTCGGTACCACATTCCGACGCAACATAATTCTTCTTCCCCAGTCACCCATAGCACTTTGTGTATATGGCTCTGTCACAATTGCAACATTTCTACCACACCCCGCTCCTGCTGCCCACCCTACACCTGCATTCGTGCAGTACGCTCGAAGGCTCGTATAACCGTCCGAGCCCTCTCCAGCGTGCGTAGCGACAAATCCCAGCACCCCGTCGTATCCCCGTATCCGCAACATTCACCCTCGACAACGCTCGGTCCCTTGCCGACCAATCGGAGAACAGCAGTCACCCTTCACCATGCCGATGGTCGCTGAACAGCCACGGCAACTGTCGATTTCCTTCGATGAGCAAACACTCTCCGACCGACTTCGCTACCGCGACTCACGCCCGCTCGACCACCGCTTTGCTATTGAAGAGGAGGACGAGAGTACCGGCACCGCAAGCGAGCCCGCAGAGCCTCTCACGCCCACCAGCCATACCAGCGAGGGCTCACCCTTCTCGCATCCCTTCCGTGACGATGATGGGTCTGTAGACGACGTGTTCGCGACCCCACGCCCTACCACGGACGACATGGAGAACAAGTCACATTCCCAAGAAGCGCCCCAAAATGCCCAAAGCCCACCAAGCATTCAGGCGCCTCAACAGGTCGAGCGACAGTCACCACCAGAGAAGCGTGGCCTCGGAAAACTGGGTTCTCTAATCCGCGGCAAACTGCACAGAGGACATTCAAGCAGAGATGGAGGTAACCAATCCGAGACTCCTAACTTTTCGACGCCCAACAGGTCTCCCAAAACAAAGGCAGAGACCAACACATACATTGTCAAGACTGGTGTAGATGGACCAGCTGAGATAGCAACACCAGCGGTCGATATCCCCAAGCAAAGTAGGAGATTGAGTTCCTTCTCACTCACACGACGCTCGGATAAATCTTCCCGTGCAAATTCCCCGCCCTTGTCTGGCTCGCCTATGAGCAGACCATCGATGGACAAGCGACCAGGACTTGGCGAAAAACCTGCATCCTCTACCGGCCTGGCAAGCATGAGCAGACCTCGACCTGGTGTCACCTGGGCAGGCAGTGGAAATGCGAATTCTACTACCAGGAAGTCGGGTTTCTCACGGAGACGGTCAGCAAGTACGGAACAAGTGCCACGTATTGATGAGAACGCAGAAAAGCCCACCGCTGGTATGCTAACTACTTTCTCCAAGCCGGCCGTCCAAGGTGTGGGCATGAAGGCACGGCGGCTTAGCATAAATCTCCCAGATGACTTCATAATAGACTGGTGCGAGCTGGATAAGGAGTTCAAAAGTTCGAGTTTGATGCCTGGAAAGAGGGGGAAAATTCTAGGCAAAGGTGCAACGTCTGAAGTTCGGATCATGGCAAGAAGAGGTGGCATAACCAGGGAAGAGGATTTAGTAGCTGTAAAGGAGTTCAGAGAACGCGACAAGGACGAAACCGAGGAAGACTACGTCTTGAAGATCAAGTCCGAATACAGCATTGCGAAGAGTCTGCACCATCCGAATATTGTCGAAACCGTACGGTTATGCACGAATCGCGGCCGCTGGAATCACGTAATGGAGTTTTGTACATATGGAGAGATCTACTCGCTAGTAGAACGGAAGCTTTTCGCGGGTGGTGCGGAAGGGTTTTATAGTCGGGACGATCGGTTGTGCTTTTTCAAGCAATTACTGCGGGGCGTCGACTACTTGCACAGCCACGGCATAGCTCACCGAGACATCAAGCTAGAGAATCTGCTTCTTAGCAAGGAAGGCCATCTTAAGATCTCGGATTTTGGCGTGGCAGAAGTTTTTAGCGGTGAGCATCCTGGGCTTCGCGCGTCTGGTGGTGAATGCGGGAAGAACATGGGCGAAATCCGATTATCTGCGCCTGGCATCTGCGGCAGTCTGCCCTACATCGCTCCAGAAGTACTCGAGAAAGACCACAGCTACGACCCGCGTCCATTAGATATATGGTCAACAGCCATTGTCTACCTCACCATGACCTTTGGGGGATGCCCATGGCAGGCTGCGAAGCCTGAGTTCGAGTACTATGCAAGATTCAAGAAGGGCTGGGATTCATGGCTGGAGCGTCACCCAGATGGTGATATCTTCGATGGTATCGACGGCCACCCAAAGTGCGGCAAGCTTTTCAGCCTCATCGAGCCCCCATCTATCAAACGACTGATGTTGAAGATGCTGCACCCGAATCCCTCTAAACGCATCACGATTAAGGAAGTACTCAAAACTACCTGCATTAAGAACATTGGCTGCTGCTGTCCGGAAACATACGATGACCCCAAGATCACGTTTGACGCTTCCAAGGCATCGAGTGCTAGGACCGCTGCTCCGAAAAAGTACCTTCACCACCACATTCCACCCAAGCCGGAGAATAAGGTTGGAAAGGCGTTCACTCATCGGTTTGACATGGGCGAACGATAACAACAACTGCATTTTTTGATGACTACTGTTTCACGATCACTGCATTACGGCGCTTGGATGTTGAGCATAGCGGGTCAAAAGGCGGATCTTGTGTCGTTTACAGTCTCGGTGCTGCACTGTATTCTTGTCTCACTAGCATGTCAGTTCTTGCAGTATTCATCGAATGCTCATTTCAAACGATCGACATATCGCATTATCTTCATCTCTCGTCCAACCTTCCATTCCCATTTCTCCCGAGCATCTTTCCCTATCAAACACACGTTGCGCGCACGATCAACATCATTGGCAGCCCTGCAGAAAGCGCAAAACGGCGATTGCCCTAGTAGCACGCACCGACGCTCCACTGCCTCCACTGACTTTCGGAGCAATTATGATTGCGCAACTTGCAGCTAGCGATAGCTTGTGCTGATCTTCCGCTCTTTATCGCTAAACCCTATCTTCTGACACATCTGTAGCTTTCGTCATAACGCATAGCGGCCGCACCGACCCTCCTCACATTTCGCTGTTATGGGGCATTGGATCCCGACCTTGCATCGCTGCGATGGGAATCAGGACGGTTGGTTTGCTAATGGCCCGTCCGTCCGACGTGGCGCCGAGATACTTGGGTCTCTGGAACGCTGGTCGATTGCCTTGGCGAGGGAGGAAAATGAGTCGCGCGCGGAACAAGACAATGCTGCGATCGTAGACCTGAGAGTGGGTGGCGTATAACGGGTACAACGCCCGCTATGTTGCGCATGCCTAAGGTTGCGTGTGCGAATACGGAATCTGCATGTCATCAAAACGTGGGGAATGATCAGAGCATGGAGTAAGTCGACAAGACGCGAATCCGACCCAAGGAAATGACCATCTCGACGAAAACACGTGGGGAAGATAATACGCTGACAGTGCGCGATTGAGTTTTGATGGAACGAAGCATTGGCGCAGCACGTTAGCGGGCGGCGCTGGGCGATTTCCCAAACATGCTTCTCGAATGCGGGGCACAAGTCAAGGCCGTCGTCCACATCCTCGCTCACAGTATGCCAAACTTCCGCCGAGCTTCAATCAAGCGTTTGAGCCGAAGTAACACAGAAACCGCGTCATGTCACCATCGGCGCGTTGGTCGGAGCAGAGAATCGGCGATACGTCCGAAGCTGACTACGTCTCAACTATTCGGCCTTCCGACTTCTTGCGCGAGTGGGCGGGGTAACGCGTTGCTGCAGTGGTGTGTCGCGTGCAGCTCAGCTTGGATATCACACGACTATGAACAGCATGGCAAGCAGACGGGAGGCGGCGCGGCCGAGCTCTCTGTCCCGTGCTTGTTGCGGCTGAAAAGAAGGTTGTGGTTGTAGGCATCAATGACGTATATTTGGCTGTCCACACCCCCACGAGATGGGTTCTTCGAATGAACCTCAATAACTCTTCCACACATGAAGCCCTTCGAACAAAGTTGTTAATTAAAGCACATGAGGACCAAAGATACCTGTACTCTCAACAAGTCCGCATGCACATCTGGATGGCAGCACACGAGGACGAAGATCACGTTGGCAAAAGACCAATACATAATCCACATACTCTTTCCTACCCAACACCTCCATCCACTCCTATACGCTCACCCCCCAACTCCGCATTAATAATTCCGAACAACGTTTTCTTTCACCCATGCAGATCTGCCTGAAGTCATGCAATGCACAGCGCATCCCTGCCGCATCACCTTGCAGAGTGCGGTGTGATGGACTTTTTCTTCCTTACATCGCACGGCACGTGTCCACCTTGACGCCCGATACTATGCAACCATTATGGCATTAAGGTTTACGCCCAGTGCGCCTTATCTCACATAAGGTGTCTCGAAGCGAATGCTTAGCATAAGAGTGATAGGTTGGGGTGAAACGCGTGATACGTGGAGTTGCACGAGATGCGTGGGGTGTGACTAGCGGTGGAGAGTAACAGTAGGTGTGGTCGGGTATACGGCACATGCTGCGGTGTGCGTCATAGGAGATGGAATGGAAGGTCGTTGTTAACAAACTTGAGAAGAGAAAAGCTTCTTGCTACATGCGTGTATTGCGTATACATATGTAATGTTTTCCATGTAGTAATATGCGTGAAAATGCAAGATACGATAAATCACTTTCAACGCGTCTTCTGAATTATCAATAGTTGAATATCAGCTATCGTCGCTAGTATATATTCCACGTCGTGTACAACAGTCTTTCTCTTCCACTCTATCATCACGCAGCTCTACCCACTACGGCTGCGTACTTCCCACTCACCACATCTCCCACACGCCCTCTGGTAACACCGACCTCATAATCTTCCAATGACTAACCGCACCATCTTCATGGAACTTCTCCAACTCGCCAACATCCGCGTTACCCATAACCCTACCTCCATCTTCCTTGCTGACGAAATCGTACTTGACCTCCAACTTCCTCTGCGGCTGAAGGAAATTTGTGCGTGCAATACTACCTAGGAAGTCCTTTGGAACCGCATCACGGAACTTAACAGCCGCTTTGCCTAGCCCATGATCGTTCTTGACGCAGAAAATGACCATGTTGATGAAATCAGCTTCACCCTCTTTGTGTTCCTCTGGTGCGGGAGAATCGCGGAAGAGGCGGCAGGCAGGGAAGATGGCGTGAATGGTGTTTAGTACTAGTCTGGTCGAACCCAGTGTAAGGTCACCAGCGTAGTTGATCGCTACAACACCCTCTGGTGTCAACAAGTCGTAGAGGCCTTGCATGAACTCTGTGGTGAAGAGATAGACAGGTTCTGCGCCGCCGGTGAAGACGTCGTGAATGATGTAGTCGAAGCTGCCTGGTGTTGATACGGATTTGCGCGCGACGTAGGCGGTTGCGTCGTCGATTACGGCGGTGTGATCGGGGCTCAGATCAAAGTATTTCGTGGCGTAGTGGTGGACTACAGGGTCAAGTTCGACAATTGTAGTGTTGATGCCGTGCTTGATCATGGCGTTAGGTGCCGTGCCGATACCAAGACCAATTACCAGAGCGGACTTCTTGCTATCATCGATAGTAGGTAGAGTGTCTACTGGCGGTTCGATGAGACGGACAGCTTCGAGAAGGACAAAGACCGCGAATATGGATTCCCGTTGCCGTTGACCCTTAGCATAAGCTTGCGGTGTGACTTGCCACTCGCCACCAAGGAGAGAGTGGTCACATCGAAGGAGACGGAAAGCATTGTCGGCGTGGTTCTCGAGGACGGATACATATCCCGTAACAGATTCCTGACGAGCGAGAAGCGTGTAGTTTTGTGTAGCTTGCAACGTGGAGTTTGCTAATTGGAGACCATGAGCTGAAGGGTGATGCGGGTTTGTCCAGAGCGTGTGCAGAATTGCTGGGAAGGCGAAGAGGATGACACGCGATGGGCTAAAGAAGGCAGATGCTGACGCAAGCAGCATCTGCATACCCACGCGTGTAAAGTAAACGGATGTTCCGATGAAGCTTGGGATGAGAGCGCTGCTGATCTTGGCCACGGTCGACACGGTAAAGTAGGATGCCGTAGGGACAATGACCTCCTTGATAGGCGAGGGGTTGATACCAGTGATGTCGATGCATTCCAGGAGATCGGCCGCAGCGAACACTGAGAGGAATAGCAGGGGAAAGTATGTCAGGGACTCGATGAGTAGAGGTCCATATTCGATACCGATCTTTCCGCTGTATGGAAACAGTAGAAACTGAATGACGGGGGTCCAGTACGCAACTACAGCGATGTACTGTGCGACATTTGCAGATACGTAGCTCTTCAAAGCGCGTCGCGTGATAAGAGCTCCAACAGCAGTGAGGGTCATCGTGCGTTGGTGATGTAGGGATGCAGGAATTGATCCATAGACTGGTGATAGATTGAGCTGCGAAACTGGTGATGCGAAACCTGCAACCAGGAGGAGTGCTGCCGCTCTACCAACATTCAAGAGGATAGTTGATGCTGAAGCATTTTGCGCCTGTGGTTCCACCTCTTTTACTGCCTTCGGCTTCTTCTGGGTCTTTTTTGGTGACATGCTGTGAAATTCCTGTTCTATCTCTTTCTATAAATCAAATGCGATATCTCTTGATCCAGTTGAGGTGGTAACTTTTGCGATAAAAAAAGAACGACAGTATATTTTCAATGTCGAAAAGACCAGATATTGCGAAAATGCTCCAAGCGACCTAAGGTCTTCGCCCACTCTACACGGACCGTATATCCGTGATAGTGGTATTCGGCCTGCGAACGACGAGATGGATCAACGCAACGCAAAAGAAGGATATAAGGCAGGAAAAGGAAAAGAAGGGACGTTGAGATTAAAAAGCCAGAAGGCCAGCTGTTCCTGGCTGAATTGTTTGATGCACGGGTGAAACTGGCGATCATTAAGGTGGAGTTCGTTTCGACTGGGCGCGTTTCGCACTAAAGTGTGGCGCCTAATACCGCGTGTGGCGTCATTACCAAGCATTGCGAGATTGAGGATGCGCGCCGTGATCGATTGCTCCTCACACCTCAACTGCAGTGGGAGGACCTCTGAAGTCTCAGTCCCCTTAGCATGCCATACATGACGGGATCACCCACGATGGCGTCTCTCGCCCTACGACCAGCGAACGCGTCGGAAGAAGCCAAGAACCCCGCCGACGTTCACGACAGTACCAACGGTGATGCACCGGCACCTGTAGATGAAGATGTAGCCATGGACGACGACATAGACGAATCGCTGCTCCGCGACCAACTACGCCAACAACAAGACGAACGCGCCCAACGACTCCAAGCAAAGAACAGGCGCAAGCGCTACCTCGAGGTACACCCCGAATACTTCTCCGACTCGTCGCTCGAACTCGCCGACCCGCTTCTCTACGACCGTCTTATACGTCGCTTCCAAACCGCATCCGAACGTGAAACTGAAGGGCGCAAGAAGGGCTTCTCTGGTCAAATGGCCACGGATCTGTGGCGCGCCGAAGCAAAGAAGGATGCGCTTTCACAGCCAGACCCAAACAGTCTCTTCACATACAACCGAGGACCACAGGGCCAGATAGTGGAGGAGGACAAGGACGATGTGCAAATGACAAAGGAAGAAGGGAGGGCGTGGTGGGTGGACGAAATGACACAGCGTTTCCTGAGAGGTGGGGACGAGGATTTTGAGTATGAGAAATTGGTGGACAAGAACCCCAAATACGATGATCCTGAGCAGGAGAGAGACTTGGAGGATGCATATTTCGACAGCATGGAGAGCGACTTTGACTCGGATGGGGAGGGCAAGGAGAAGGTGCTCACGGGTGAAACAGGCATACAAGACTACTGAGCATAATCGAGTGATGATCAGACAGTTAAAGAGAAGTCGAGGCGAGGAGATACTCTTTTAGTCGTTCTGGACATCTGCGACATCCAGCGAACGGGTACGCGGTCACACATGCTAATTGTCTAGAGTACGAGACTAACAACACCCAGGCTAGAGGAAATACCTGAACGTAATCGCCCGATCACCGAGCGCGCCCAGCTCCTCCGGACTATACCCGTTATGCGCACCTTCGGCTACCTGTCGTTCCCTCTTCGCATTGATGCGCTTGTAGTTGAACACTATGAACAGCAATGCTAGAATACCCGCCACGATAAATCCGAGCTCAAGAGCGTGGCCGAGAAGATATCGCGGCGCATCCTCTGCACGATAGAAGTTGGAGGCCATGGCGCCCGCCAAATTACCTACGGCGATCTGGATAGCTTGTCCTGTAGCTCTCTTCGTACTTCCAGCCAAATTGTTGCTGAGCCATGTGATATTTCCTGGAAATGCCGGATAAAGAGCACAAGCAGCAATGAAGACACCTGCATATACGAGTCCTGGTACGCTGCCGCCTGCGATACACATGATAAAACCAACGGCCATAATGCAGAGGCATACCAAGATAAACGGATACCGCTTGCCAACCTTGTCGCTGTAGTATGCGACGACAACAGCAAGGACGGACGCGGTGATGTAAATGGGTACGGTCAAGAGTTGAGCTGTCGAGGAGCTATATCCGAGTGCGCGAATGATCGAGGGCAGGAAGAGCGATATGCCGTATAGTGGACATACGATTCCTGGCTCTATTAGCTTGGCCTATCGAAAGATGAGATAGAAGACCAGACATACCCCAGTATACCAGAACATTCAACCAAATTTGCCAATCCAGAAAAGCGCTTTTGACAAATTTCCACTGAAAACTGTCATCCTGTGCTACCCTAACGCCGCCATCTACCTCTTCCTTGAAATTCTGATATTTCAGGCGGTAGACAACAAAAGCGCGTTCTTCTTCCGTGAGAAAGGAGGCGGTTTCCGGGAAATCGAAGAGGGTGAAGTATGCAATAACTGCCACGATAACAGTGAGGATTCCTTCTAGGATGACTAAGAATAAGTGTATAAAGTTAGTATATGTCTCATATACCATCCCTACGCGGATACTTACAGATCCAACGCCAACCAGCAAGATTTCCTACACCGTCCATGTGTGCAATGCCGAATGCTAGAAGACCGGAGAAGGCGCCTGCGACGGAGGCAGCGGAGAAGAAGAGGGCTTGGCGGAACTGCGCTTCATGGCGGGCGTACCACATTGTTATGTAATAGGCTACTCCAGGAAACAGACTGTTCGTAGCGACTGTTAGTTAGCTGTTCAGTCGCTCGCAGGATACGTTTTGTGCGAAGAGAAGACAGGGAGATGTGGTTTTGAGAAGAAGAACATACCCAGCTTCAGTTACACCTAAGAATATTCTCGCAATGAGTAATCCCTCGTAGCTTTGTACTATCCCCATGAGTGTCATGACGATACCCCATGCTACCATGATGGTTGGTAGCCAAATCGATGGCCGAAGTTTCTTGAGCAAGAGGTTCGATGGTACTTCGAAGAAGGCGTACGTAAAGAAGAACACTGTTAGACACCTAAATTTGTCGTTAGCCTATCGAAACAAGACCGCGATGGGATTACGAAGAGCATACCAGTTGTATTGCGCACCAGTCATGTTGAGATCTTCAGTCAACCCTTCAATCTTCGCATTACCGATGTTTCCTCGATCCAAAAAGGACAGCAGGTACAACAGAGCTAACATTGGTATGAGGCGCAAGTCCATCTTTCGCAGTATCTTCTTCTCGTCAAGGTGGGCGAAAGATGCCATCGTCACACCAGGACTCGTAGCCAATGCATCGATACGCTCCTTCTCTTCAGCCTTCGATTTCCCATGGCCGAAAGACGTGATGGAGGCTTTGCGATCCCTGTGAATGGACGTGCTATCTGGAGAATCGCTGGCTTGGGAAAGCCGATGTATGGTAGGCTTCTCGTCCATGATGGTGGCGGTGGTGTGTAGGTATCAGCGTTAGCGATAAGCGAAGCAAGCTTTGTGAGAAGAAGGGAATCGCCAGCGACAACGCGCAACGATAAGGGTATCCAAGAAGTAAAGACCCTCTAGCTCTAAACACAAAAACCTGGGGATCGTCCTAAACCACGGCATAAAAGCCACGAGCCGCTGATCAACGCCCTCGCGCGAGCGCGGACACTGCATGTTGATTATCCATCGTCTCCACCCCCATGGGGCGCACCATCACCGTCTGCCGTGAATATCCAACAAGCATCGACTTCACGCTGCGGGTACACAACCCGCCCTTACAAGCACACGCTCGGTC